>Ga0272442_10001632_pt1 | contig 33686 bp, 26 predicted proteins | sample SSMForm2O_FD_200262 | JGI IMG/M metagenome (GOLD analysis project Ga0272442, IMG submission 200262) | Marine sediment archaeal communities from Little Sippewissett salt marsh, Falmouth, MA, United States - SSM-Form-2O | ecosystem: Environmental > Aquatic > Marine > Wetlands > Sediment ... | reverse complement strand
TCCTGGTCGGCATCCTGAAGGACCAGGTGAAGGGGTTGGCCGACGAACGCGGCCGGGGCCTGCGACTCGTACGTGCCCATCGTGAAGGTCAGCGAGGCCGTCGAGACGAGTTCCACCGTCTCGCTGCGCAGCACGTCGCGTTGGCCTTGCTTGGTGTTGTTGTCGTGGTACTTCGTCGTGATCTTGTCGCCGCCGATGACCTGGAGCGTGCCGTCGCCGGGCTTGGGCTTGCCCATCGCCGTGGGGATCGACGACAGGAAGATGCCCGAATCGAGGCTCAACGGGACGCAGGTGACGGATTCCTTGTCGCCGCTGGCGGCCTCGATTGTCGCGGAGATCTTCCGCTCCAGGCGGTGGAGGATCGGCAGGTCGCCGTCCTCGATCTTCACGTAGAACCGCCGGCCCGCCTCGATGTACTGAACCGTCGGGCTGTTGGGGTCCACGAACGTGCCCACCAGACTCAACGCCTTGATCGCCTTGTTCCAGTTGCCCTGGGCGAAGTGGCACATCCCCACGTAGTAAAAGGCCTGGTTCGCCCAGACCGTGTTGGGGTAGTCCGTGGTGATCTTGCGAAGCACCGGGAAGGCCGAGCCGTACTGCTTCATCTGGAAGTAGGCCATGCCCGTCAGGTACAGCCCCTCCAGGTAGAGTTGCCTGGCCTGGCCGGTGATCTCCTCGTCGGGCTTCTTGAGGTCGTTGAGGTGTCGCAGGACCTGGATGGCCCGGGCCTGGTCGTGCTGCTCGACGTAGTGCTTGCCCAGGGCCAGGTAGGCCTCGTGCCGGACCGGTGTCTTGGCGTACTGCTGGATGATCGTCTCCAGCATCTTGACGCCGCGCTCCTTCTCGCCGAGCGCGAGCAGGTCGTGGGCCTTCTTCAGGAGGCTCTTGGCGGCGTAGACGTTGACGGCTTCCTCGCGGCTGGGCCTTCGCCCGCCGGCGCGGTTCGCCTGGGCTGCCGCCGGGCCGCATGTCGCCAGGAGAACCAAGCCGATCACGACCCGTCCCCGGGCACTGCTCGATCGCTTCATGTCTCTTCCTTCCTCAGGTGCCGGAATCTTCCTTCCCGTCACGAACGCCGCCCCGGATTCGGGTCACGCCCATGCTCTCGAGACGATGATGGGCCTCGGACGATTCGCTCGTGTCGGGGTACTTCACCAGGACTCGCCGGTACGCGGCGACACACTGTTGTTTCAGCTTGGCGCGGCGGTAGACGTGGGCGATCCGGATGGCCGCCTGGGCGCTGTGCTTCTTGAAGAAGCCCTCCACCTCGCGGAGTTGGGCGATGGCCTTGGAGGCCTTGCCCATCCTCTCGTAGCAATCGGCGATGCGCCACAGGTTGGCCGGCGAATCGGTCACGCGGCGGTAGGCCAGGATGGCCTCGGGGTACTTCCGCGTCCACTCCAGCAGCTCGGCCTTCTTCCACATCGCACCGGCTGCGTACTGAGGCACGCCGATGAGCGTCTCGGCCAGGGGGATGCCGTTCTTTGCGTCGCGCTTGCCGTGGTAGTACGACAACAACTCGTGCTTGCTTCGGTCCTTGTCCTTCATGCTCTTGCAGAGCTCTCGGCCGAGGGCGACGTCCTTCTTCCAGAACCACCGGGCCAACTCGACCTTCTCGTCGTCGGGCATCTTCGCCAGGTTCAATTTGGCGAAGGCGTTTTTCCCCATCGGCGCGTTGCCCACCGCGTCGTACAGCACGCGGATCAGCGCGGCGATCTGCCGGTTGTCCATCTTGGAGAAGACCAGCTTCTTGTAGTAGGCCTCGACCTTGTCCTTCCGCGACGCCAAGACCGCAATCCACTTGGTGATCCGCCCGTAGTCGTCCTGCTTGCCTCGGGCGAACTGCTCGTCGATGCGGCGAACCCAGCCGTCGATGTCCCCGCCGGCCGCCAGGTGAAACTCCGCCACCGCGATCCGGTAGTCGTCCTGCTCGGGGAACTTGCCGTCCAACTGCTGCGCCCAGTACCGGTAGTACCGCGTCTTGAGTTCGGTGGCGTCCTGGGCGAACCGCCCGTACCGCTGCACTCGGCTTCGGACGTAGTTCCAGTACGCAAAACTGCTCTGGAGCTGCTTGACGTCGACGGTGCGGCTCTTGTGCAGGACCCGCGCTTCGCTACAGAAGGCCCGAAGCTTCGGCTCGTTGGGGTTGGTGCGGACGTAGTGCTCGAAGACCTTCGATCGAGCGTAGTGGGCTTCCTTCAAGTTGGTGGTCCGGAAGTCCACGGCGATCTGCCGGAAGTAGGACACCGCGCTTTCGGCGTGTCCCTTGGCGATGAGACTGTCGGCGAGCTTGTTGATGGCCCCGGCCGCGAGGCGGTGCTTGCGATACTGCTTGTCCCGGGCCATGCGGGCCCAGTGCTTCATGGCCTTGTCCTCGTCGCCGTTCTCCCAGTGGGCCAAGCCCTGGTAGAACAAGGCGCCGGCGGCGTACTCGACGGCGTTGGGGAAGTAGTCCAGGATCTCGTTGTACTGCTGGATGGCCTCGTGGCGCTTGTCGTCCTTGTGGAGGCATCGGGCCTTTCGCAGGAGGACATAGGGGATGGCGAGGCTCTTGGGGTACTCGCGGAGGAACGTCTCGTACTCGGCGCCGGCCTGGCGGTATTTCTTCTCGCCGTAGATCTTGTCGGCCCGGTCCAGGGCGTGGGCCTCGAAACGGTCGAGTCTCTTGAATTCCTCGTTGGTCAGATGGACTTCGTTCTGTCCGCCTCCGTAGGTTCTCCGAGATGCGCCGCTGGCGGCCGTAGCTTGGGCGATCAGGGTGGCCAGGAGCGCAAGGAAAACCTTCGACGGTCTCGGCATCATCCGGTCCTCAACAGCGGTTTCCTGTGCCTTGGGGCCAGGGACCAACTCCTGTCCTTCCCTATACCTGTGTATTAACCGTCTTGGGGAGAACGAGTTTCGCAGGCAGATTCCCGCGACCGCATCGGCTCGCACTCCGACGCCGATCAATGCCCGAGCGAACCACGCGGTCCCAAAGGTCAATTGCCTCCCGGGAGCCAATGGTTACAGGCAAGTTGGGACGTTCGGGGCGATAACCTGCTTTTTGGAATAGGATTAGACCGAAGCCCACGAGTCGCGACCCGTGGGCTTGCCTTTGCGGGTCCGGGGCTTGCTTGGGGCGCTATCCCTTGACCGCGCCGGCGGTCAGGCCGCTGAGGAATTCCTTCTGGAGGATCAGGAACAGCACGGCCACCGGCAGGACGCTCAACAGCGTGCCGGCCATCAGCACGCCGTAATCCTGCCTCTGGAGCCCCACGAGCTGGTTCAACGCAATCGGCAAAGTGAATTTGAGGTTGGACTGGAGGATGATCTGTGGCCAGAGGAAGCTGTTCCACGTGCCCATGAAGGCGATCAGGCAGAACGCCCCGATCATCGGGCGGGAGATGGGGATGGCGATCCGCCAGTAGAGGCCGAACTCGCTGCACCCGTCGATGCGCCCGGCCTGGAGGAGCTCATCGGGCAGTTGCAGCATCGACTGGCGGAAGAGAAACATGCCGAAGACGCTCACCGCTCCGGGGACGATGAGCCCGAGGTACGTGTCGGCGAGGTTCATCCGGCAGATCAGCTCGTACAGCGGCGCGAGCATGACCTGGGCGGGGATCATCATCGTGGCGAGCATGACGACCATGATGATCTTCTTGCCGCGGAACTCGTATTTGGCTAGCGCAAAGCCGCCCAGGGAGGAGAAGAACAACTGCACCATGACCGTCGTTCCGGCCACGAAGAGGCTGTTCATCATCAGGCGGACGAACGGCATCTGCTCGAAGAGGCTGACGAAGTTGGCGAGCGAGAACCGCGAGATCGGCGGGAAGAAGGTGTATCGGAAGAAGTCCTCGGCGCCTTTGACGCTGCACGCCACGAGCCAGATGAGCGGCACGAGGGTCAGGAAGCCCACGAACGCCAGGGCGGTGTACAGGATGATCTTCCCGGCGGCCTTGCCCATCGCTCAGGGCTCCTTCTTCCACGTGCCGCTCAAGTACATTTGCGCGAGCGCCAGGACCAGCACCATCGCAGCGAGGGTCCAGCCGATCGTCGAGGCGTACCCGAGGTCGCCGGTGACGAAGCCGTTCTGGTAGAGGTACATCACGACGGTCAGCCCGGCGTCGTCCGGCCCGGCGTTGTTGCCGAGCATCAGGTAGGGCAACTCGAAGAGCTGGAATGAGCCGATCGTGCTGAGGACGACGACGAAGACGGCGACCGGCTTGATCCCGGGCAGCGTGACGTGCCAGAACTGCTGCCAGGCATTGGCGCCGTCGACGGTGGCGGCCTCGTAGAGCGTCCGGTCGACGTTCTGAAGGGCCGCCAGGAAGTAGATCATGTTGAAGCCGACGTACATCCACAGGGCCGTCAGGACGAGGGCGGGCATGACCAGGTGGGGGTCCTGGAGCCACGCCCGTTCGAGGGACGCCCCGAACAGCCCGTGAAGCCCGACGTTCAGCAGCCCGTAGGGCGCCGCGAAGATCACACTGAACAGCACGCCGACGAAGACCATGCCAACCAGCCTCGGCGAGAAGAAGCACAGGCGGAAGACGTTTCGGCCTCGCAGGTTCTTTCGGTTCAGCAGCAGCGCCAGGCCCAGGCTCAGCGGGAGCTGGAGGAAGACCGAGAAGACCGCGAAGACGAACGTATTCCAGACGGCCTTGTGGAAGTCCGGGTCGCCCAGCAGGAACCGGAAGTTGTCGAACCAGACGAAGACCTGCGAGCGGGGCCCGGAGGTGATGTAGAACGACAGGACCACGCTCTTGATCAGCGGGTACAGCCCGAACGTGCAGAACAGCACGACGAACGGCGTGACGAACAGATAGGGGGCTAGTCGGTGCTGTGCGGCGAACAGGCTGCCGGCGGGTCGGTTCAAAACGGGTTCCTCCGCATCTGCTTTCGGATGTCCGCGGCGGCCTGCGCGAGGCGCCGGCGGACCATCGGTTCGAGCCGCTCGGGCCGGGACGGGTCGTAGTCGGCCAGGCAACTGGCCAGTACGGCCCCGAGCTTGCTCTTGGCCAGCTCGAGGAAGGGGCTGCCGAATTGGGCAGGCACCTGCTCGGCGAGCCGGATGTACTCCGTACCGAGCTGCTGGTTGGACCAGTAGGGGCGTCTCTCGTGGAAGGCGGGGTGGCTCCAGGCGTCCTTGAACGGCGGGAGGATGTTCAGCTCGCGGAAACGGTTGCCGAGGTCGTTGGGGTCCATGTACATGTGACGGGCGAGCTTCCAGGCGATCTCCTTGTCGGGGCTGTTCCTCGTGATGCCCAGCATGGTCCCGCCCCAGGTGCTCGTCCGCCGCCCGCCGGGGCGAACCGCCGGCAGGGGCATGAGCTTCATCTTGCCCGACATCTGCGGCATGTCGTGCTGGAAGCCCCACGTCTTCCAGTCCGGGCAGAAGCTGCACAGCGTGTAGCCGTCCTGGGTGGCCTTGACAAACGTCTGCCCGAACATGCCGGGCGACGCGGCGATCCGCTTGGGGCCGACCAGCAGGGGCACGTACCACGTCAGCAGATCGACGGCCTGTTCGTTATCGAGGATCAACTCGCCGTCGGCGTCGAAATAGCCCGCCGGCGAGTCGGGCTCGGTGCGCTGGAACAGCAGGATCTCCGCGCAGGAGCTTCCGCTCTTGTCGAGGTTCAGCAGGTAGCGCTTCTCGGGAATCGTGATCCGCCGGCCGACGCGGACGAAGTCGTCCCACGTCCGAAGCTCGTTCGGGTCGATGCCCAGTTTCTCGAAGAGGTCCGCCCGGTAGGCGAGCATGACCGGGTGGACGTCGTGGGGCAGGCCGTAGATCCGCCCGCGGTGTGTGTAGGGGCTCAGGCGCGTCTTGACGATGCGGTCGATCAGCGGGCGACGCTGCGGGTCGGTCGGGTCCGGGCGGGTAAGCAGCCCGCTGAGGTCCGCGAAGAGGATGTCGTTCACGGGGCCCCGGAAGAAGCTGCCGGCCGGCGAGATCTCCACCTCCACGGCGTCGGGCAGGTCGAGGCCGGCCCAGTAGGCCGCCCGCAGGCGGCGCGTGACGGCGTCGCCGTGAACGTTCTGAAGGTCCAGCTTGACGCCGTGAGCCTTCTCGAAGGCCGGGCGGGCCTTCTCGTACGCCACGTAGTGCTGGCGGGCGAACGTCCACATGCTCAGGTCCCCGCCGGCCCGGGAAGGCCCCCACACCGTCGCCGCCAGCAGGTACAGCCCCGAGACGATCGTCAAACACAGGATCAGGAACGGCGCCAACCCGAACGGAAAGGCCTCCTTGACGGTCTCCCACGTGCTCGCTCCGGGCGTTGTCGAGGGGGGTGAGTCCATCCGTCTCCTTTGGGTCGATTGGGGCTCCATGATGGTCTCTTCCTGGCCCGGACGCAAGCCCCGGCGCTACGGCTTACCGAGCGTCTCGCGGTAGTAGTAGGGCAGGTCTACTGGCCTGACGTTTTTCCACAGGCCCCTCCGCGCCGAGCGGGCCTCGGCCTGGAGCCGGCGGAACTCGGCCTTGTGGGGGTGGTCGTACCGCGGGTCGGCGTAGGCATAGCCGGCCCGGACGAGCTCGCGGTTCAGCATGCGCCCGTCGGGCAGGAACACGTAGGCCAGCAGCCGTCCGTGCTTGCCCCGCGTCCGGCCGGGCACGAGGCGGAGTGTTACCTCGCGGCCACGGCAGGCGCTGCGGGTGAAGGCGTCGGCCTCCGGACCGAAGTGCTGCACGCGGCGGTTCGGGTGCTTGGTCTCCGGCGTGTCGACCCCCCAGAAGCGGACCCGGGTCTGGCCGCGGTCGCCATCGGGGACGTCCACGTCGATCGTGTCTCCATCCACGATCCGCGCGACGGCGAATCGCTTGCCGTCGTACTTCGCGGCGTCCGGCTGGGGCGGCGTGGGGCGGACGCCGAAGGAGCCCACTCGGTCGGCGACGATCACCGCGCCGACGATCAGGACCGCAACCACGGCCCAGCGCGCCTTTCTCGCGGCATACCACAGCCGCCGCTGGCGACTGGTCAGTTTCGCCCGGGTGTCCCTGTGACCCATCGTTTCCGGGAACTCGCTGTTGGGGTGGACTCACCGCCGGCGCGATCCGTTCGGTTACTTTCCGGCCTTGGTTGCGGCCCTTTTCCGCGGCTTGGCGCCGAGGTCGAACGCGTCGTGGACGATGCGCAGTGCCTTCTTGCCCTGCGTGCGGTCGATGACGCAGGAGATCTTGATCTCGCTGGTGGTGATGTTCTGGATATTGATCTTGGCCTTGGCCAGGGCGGCGAACATCCGCTCGGCAACGCCGGTGTGGATTCGCATGCCCATGCCCACGGCGGAGACCTTCGCCAGGTCGTCCTCGAACGTCGCCTGGCAGGAGAGCATTCGGCAGATGGTCCCGACGACCTGGCGGGCCTCCGGCAGGTCGGGCAGGTCGATCGTGAAGGCCACCGTGGCGCTGCCGTCGTCGGCGATGGTCTGGATGATGTCGTCGACGACGATGCTCCCCTTGGCGATGGTCTGGAAGATGGTGGCCGCGACGCCCGGGCGGTCGGAGACCCCCCGAAGCGTGACGCGCGCGAGCTTGTCCTTCAAAGCCACCCCGCTGACCACGACGCGTTCCATGGATTCCGTCTCGGCCACGATCATCGTCCCTTTCCGATTATGCAGGCTGCTTCTCACGTGGATGGGCACGTCGTATTTCTTGGCGAATTCGACGGCGCGGTTGTGCAGAACGTTCGCGCCGAGGCTGGCGAGCTCGAGCATCTCCTCGTAGCTGATCCGCGCGATCTTCCGCGCGTGGGGCACGATCCGCGGGTCGGCCGTGAAAATGCCGTCCACGTCCGTGTAGTTCTCGCAGACGTCGGCCTTCAGGGCCGCCGCGATGGCCACGAGCGTCACGTTGCTCCCCCCCCGGCCCAGTGTGGTGACGTGCCCTTGATCCGTAATGCCCTGGAAACCCGCCACGATTACGATCTTGCCCGCGTCCAGAAACTGGTGCAGCCGGCGGACGTCGATCGACTTGATCTTGGCCTTCGTGTGAACGTCGTCGGTGATGATCCCGATCTGCCCGGCCGTGAAACTGATCGCCGAGGCGCCCATCTCCTCCAGGGCCATCGCCATCAGCGAGATCGTCACCTGCTCCCCGGTGGCCAGCAGTTGGTCCATCTCGCGCTTGGGCGGGTTGTCGGTGATCTGCCGGGCGAGGCTCAGGAGCCCATCGGTGCTCTTGCCCATGGCCGAGACGACCATTACGACCTGGTGACCGAGCTTTTGCGTGCGAATCGCCCGCCGTGCCGCGGAACGGATCCTGTCCGGATCGCCCACGCTCGTGCCACCGAATTTCATCACCACGGTACTCATGTCGTGCTCACGCTCCGTAGCGTTTCTCGCGTTTCGTACCAGGCCGTGCCGCTTGCCTCCCGCGCCGAGAGAATGTAGCGTATCCGAGCAAGGCTTTCATCCCTATTTGGCCCCGCCGCCGCGAAGAAGGAACGGTTTCGTGACGCGAACGCTGGTCGTCGAGCAGATGAACTGCCTGGGCGGCATCGCGACCGCGGGGGGACACAACCACCTGTGCCTCTACAGCTCCCGGGGCACCGACGAGCTTGTCGCCGTGGACCCCATCCGTGCCGAGCCGGTCACCGCCGGCACGATCGACGGCTGTATCTGCACCGAGGAGGACATCGCCCACGCGAACGAAGGACGGGACAACGACTGAGGGTCGCTCGCTGGCCCGGCCCGACCCCGACGACGCCAAGCGCGGGGTGCGTCGGTGGCTTGGCCCGGTCGCCATCCTGGTGCTTGCGGTGACCGTAGCGTACGGCGCGTACCTCGCGTGGCGGCTGGTCCGGGCCCGGGCGGCGCTGCGGGGGGCCGTCGAGGAGATCCGCCGCCGGGGCGAGCCGATCGGATGGGCGGAGCTGGCCTCGGCGCCGAAGCCGGCGGCGGGCAACGCGGCGGAGTTCCACAAGCAGGCCGTCCGAACACACCGCCGGAGGTTTCGCACCGACGGCCTGGGTGCCCGCGACGCCCGGCGGGCGGCCCTGCTGGACGTGCTGCGGGACGACGTTGTCGTCTGCCCCGCCCTGCGCGAGCGGCACGCCGGCGACATCCGGGAGATCCTCTCGCTGTCGCAGGGCGTTCTGTGGTACTGCCGGCGGGCGCGCCGCTACAAGCAAACCGACTGGCCCGTCGGCTCGGCCGCCCGGGCACGCGAGGAGCTCGGCGACCAACGCCGCGAGCTGTCGGACGTGGTCAGCCTGTTGTGCCTCGCCGCCCTGGCCGCCGACGCGACGGGCGACGCCCTCGAGGCGATCGAGCGTCTGCGCGACGCGATGGCGCTGGCGAGGTCCATCGAGTCGGTCCCGTCGTTGGAGGCGTTCGAGCTGGCGGCGTGGACGGCCCAGGCCGTGTGCCTCGTGGTCGAGGAGATCGCGCCGCATCTGCCCGCCGGCGCCGGCCAAGCGGCGATCGGCCCGGCCACCAGGGGGCTCATCGACGACCTTTTCCGGAACGACAGGTTCGAACGGGCCCTGCTGGGCGAGCGGTGTGCGGTGCACGACCTTGCCGAGCGGGTCCGTTCCGGAGACGTGCCGGTCCGCGTGCTGCCGCGGTGGCCTCGGGGCCGGGGCGTGCGGGAGTCGCTGGGGGCGCTGCGGCTGGCGGAGGTCTTCCCGGCGTTTTACGCGGCCGACGAAGCCAAGCTGTTGCGGACGCTGTCCGGCGAGATCGCCGCGGCGCGGGCGCGAACGTACCCGGCGGCCCTGGCGGCCCGGCCGACGCGGGCCGCGCCCGGGGGTGCGACCAGCCTGTCCGTTCTTCTGCTGCCACGGCTGAACCGCCGGCTGCGGGTCCGGTACCGCGTTTTGGCCATGCGGCGGATGGCGGCGACGGCCTTGGCGATCGGCCTGCACCGGCGGTCGGGGCGGTTGCCCCCCCAGCGGCTGGCGGCGTTGGTGCCGGCGCAGTTGCCGTTCGTGCCGGCGGACCCGTTCGCGGCCGGCGGGGCGACGATCCGCCACACCCGCGGCGCCGGTCGATGGCTGCTCTACAGCGTCTTCAAGAATGGGCGCGACGATGGCGGGCGATACGCGATCGGCTCGCGAGGGGCGGTGGACCTCGTGGACTCACCCGACCTGGTCTTCTTCCTGGACGCTCGTCGTCCGGCGCCTAGCCCGGGCGGTCGGTTGCCGTCCTCGCGGCGGGCCGTCAGCGAACGGTCAGGAAGTACTCCATGAGGTCGCAGCCGCGCTGGACGTGCAGGTCGCTCGCGGCGGCGGCGGCCTCGGTGAACGTACCCCGCACGACGGCCTTGATCCCCTTGCCGGCGATGGCGAAGGGCACGGCGTCGGCCGTGTGCGTGCGGACGCGGCAGGGGGTGGGGTGATCGGGAAGGATGAGGATACGCCAGTCGTCGCCCTCGCGGCGGAGGCGTTCGAGCAGGGGGGCGACGATGTGGCGGTCGATGTTCTCCATGGCGGTGATCTTGCCGGCGGCGTCGGCGTTGTGGCCGGCCTCGTCCGGTGCCTCGACGTGCACGCAGACGAGGTCGGCCTCGTCCAGCGCGGCGACGGCGGCGGCGCCTTTGCCGGCGTAGTTGGTGTCGACGAAGCCCGTTGCGCCCTCGACCTCGATCCGTGGCCAGCCGATCAGTGCGGCGATGCCGGCCACCAGATCGACGGCTGTGATCGCCCGGCCGGTGATGCCGAACCGCTCGGCGAACGAAGGTAGCGAGGGCATTTTGCCCTGGCCCCAAAGCCAGATGCTCGTGGCCGGGTTGTCGCCGAGGTCGCGGCGGATGGTGTTGATCTCGTGCTCTGCCAGCAGCAGTTGGCTTCGCTCCATGAGCACACGGAGGCGTTCGGCGCCGTCGCCGGTCGGCAGGGAGCCGGCGACCGGTTTGGAGAGGATGTCGTGCGGCGGGGTCGTCTGCACGTCGCAGTTGCCACGGAACGTCATGAGGTGGCGGTAGCTGACGCCGCTGTAGAAGGCCACGTCGTCGCCGGCGATCTTGCTGTTGATCTCGTCGATCAGGGCCTGGGCCTCTCGCGTGGAGATGTGCCCGGCGGAGTAGTCTTCCATCACGCCCTCGGCGATTGTGACGAAGTTACAGCGGAAGATCCACTCGTCGGGGCGGACTTTGAGTCCCTGGGCGGCGGCTTCCAGCGGGGCGCGCCCCGTGTAGAATTTCCTCGGGTCGTAGCCGAGCACCGACAGGATGGCGACGTCCGATCCGGCGGGCATGGATCGGGGGATGTTGCGGACGGTGCCGATCTTGCCGGTCGCCGCGATCCCATCGATGGCGGGGATGTCGGCCGCGGCCAGGGGCGTCTTGCCGTCCAACTCATCCAGCGGCTCGTCCGCGACGCCGTCGGCGATAATCAGGGCATATTTCATCTCACAGGGGCTCCGGGTACTCCTCGACGATGGGGATGCAGACGGTCTTCGCCCGGATGGCGTCCAGGGCGTCCACTTCGGCCAGTGCCTGCGAGACCTGGCCTTCCAGGGCTTTACAGGTAGTGATGATGACCGGGACCGAATCGTCCTGGTCCTCGGGCGGCGACTCGTGCTGAAGGACCGACGAGATGCTGATGTCCCGGTGCCCGAGAATGGCCGCGATCTGCGCCAGTACGCCCGGGTGGTCTTCGCAGGTCGTGCGGATGTAGTACCGGCTTCGGGCGGCGGCGATCGGCAACTGCGTTGCCGGCGGGTTCCGGTCCGGCCAGAGCTTAAGCTTCTCGAAGGCTTCGGACGCCGTGCCGGTGGCCACCGACGCCAGGTCGGCCACCACCGCCGAGGCCGTCGGCATGCTACCCGCGCCTCGCCCGTAGTACATGGTGTGGCCGGTGGCATGGCCGTAGACGCTCACGGCGTTGAACGGCCCGGAGATCCACGCCAGCGGGTGCTCCTTCGAGATGAAGGCCGGGCCCACGCGGAGGCTCAGCCCGTCGTCCTGGCGCGTCGCGATCGCCAGGAGCTTGACGACATAGCCGAGCTCCTGCCCGTAGCCGATGTCGCACAGTTGGAGCGAGTCGATTCCGCCGACGGGGATGGCGTCGAAGTCGATCCGAGCGCCGAAGGCGATGGCCGCGAGAATCGCCAGCTTGTGGGCCGAGTCGATGCCCGCGACGTCGAGGGTGGGGTCGGCCTCGGCGAGACCAGCCGCCTGCGCGTCGGCGAGCGCGTCGGCGTAGGTTCGGCCCTTCTGCGTCATGGCCGTCAGGATGGAGTTGCACGTGCCGTTGACGATGCCGTACAGCGCGTCGATGCGGTTGGCGAGCAGCCCGTCGTACAGTGCCCGGCAGATGGGGACCCCGCCGGCGCAGCTCGCCTCGAACGAGACGCTCGTGCCGTGCCGGTGGGCGAGGGCGAAGAGCTCGGCGCCGTGATGGGCCAGCAGGGCCTTGTTGGCCGTTACCACGCGCTTGCCCTCGCGAAGGGCCCGTTCGATGACGTCCTTCGCGACAGTCGTTCCGCCAATGAGCTCCACGACCGCACCGACAGCCGGGTCCGACAGTGCCGCGTCCAGGTCCGATGTGAACAGGGCCTCGTCCAGGGCGAGCTCGCGGGCGTGGGTGAAGTCGACGTCCACGACGTGCCGCAGTTCGATCCGCGGCGCGAGGCGCGAGGCGAGCAAGTCGCGGTCGCGGGTCAGTAGCGTCGCCGTGGCCCCGCCGACCGTGCCGCATCCCACCAGCGCCACACCCAGTGTCGCAGCGTTCTCGCTCATGTTGGTCCTTTCCAGTCCGGGTGGCATCCTACGGATGCGACGGGGGAATATCAAGCGGCCCAGAGTCGAAGTGTCCCCCCCGGGTCGGGTTGCCAGGTCCGGGCTGCGAGCTGCTACTTTCCAGCCGGTGCGGCGGGGACCCGCAGCAGGGGCGTCGGGCGTTTCTCGCTGGTCAGGTACAGCGTCCTGTCGTCGCGGCCATAGCAGATGGATTCGCCCTGTCGCCGCCCGGGCATGGACAGCTTGCGTCCCGGACGCCGAAAGGCCATCGCCCACGTCTCGCCGGGGCCGCGGCAGTACTCGTAGGCCGGACCGTACGTCAGAATCACCGCGCGGCGACCGTCGGCCGATATGTCCATGGCGACGGCCGCGGCAATGTCCAACTCCGCGACCGTCTTGGCGACGAGCTTGCGCGAGACGGCCCGCGTGGGCAGCGCAAGCCTGTAGACCGTCCGGTGCCCCCGCTTGGAGACGAGGTAGATCGTCCTGCTGGCTGAATCGACGGCGACGGACTCGCAGTCCTGCGGGCCGTCGTCGTAGGTGAAGTGGATCGTCTGGACGACCTGGAGCTTGCCGGCCTTGATCGGCCGGTTCGGGTCCACCGCCGGCTCGGGAGCGAGGTAGAGCGTGACGAACGGCCGCTTGCGGTTGTTGTCGCCCGCGTCGCAGATCAGCAGAAAGTGCTTGCCGTCGAGAGAGACCGAGGCGATCTCCTCCCAGTCACGGTTCCGGGCGCCGACGATGGCATAGGTCCCGAGGTGTCGGCCCTTCTCATCGAGGGCAAACACCCTGGCGTCGTCGCCGGAATCGTTGTGGGTCCAGAACACGCCCGGATTTCGCCGGCTGCGCGTCAACCCGCTGCTTTCATCGATCTGCGGACAGGACAGTGTCGCGATGACTTTGGGCTTGCCGTAGCGGATGGGCCTCGGCGCTGCCTTCTCGGCGGCCATCGCGAGGCAGACAACCAACATGCCGGATCCCGCCAGGGGAAGCGTACAGCGGAAGGAAACCACGTCGTAACTCCTATGCTTCGGGGCCGTGCCGGCCGGGCCTCGCGGCGGCGGTCACACGCCGGCGCTGCGGCGGTAGGCGGCCAGCGCACCGGGCAGCGCCTCGGATTTCTCCCGCACCGTCCCGAGCACGGGGTCCTTGTCGAGATAATATTCCCAATGGCTCATCGCGTCGAGCATGCGCTTGCCGCGCCGGCAGTCCTCGATGGTGAGCTTTCCGTCGCGGACCAGGTCGTAGTAGGGTCCCAGGTCCGTCTGCCGGTAGAGGTCCGCGAAGTGCTTGTAGAACGCCACTCGCGGCATGCGGGTCGGCGTGACGGCGTGGAGGGTGTCGTAGCAGGTGTAGTCGTAAGTCAGCAGGTCGTTGAACCGCTCGCGGTACAACTGCGTGCCGACCAGGGGAGTCAGCACCGTGAACTGCGTATGGGTGACTTCCCTTTCGTTCACGTAGTTGCGCAGTTTCTTGAAGTCGTCGCTGGTCCACATGGGATCGACGATGAAGGCGCCCCAGATGATCACGCCATTTTGCTTGAGGATGCGGATGGCCTCATTGTTGACGGCCAGCTTGTTGGACTTGTTCACGCTGGCGAGCAGGTCGTCCGAGGCGCCCTCCAGGCCGAGCAGGACCGCGTACAGGCCAACGTCGACCCACTTCTCCACCAGTTCCGGATGCCTGGCGATGGAATCGGTTCGGGCCTCCATGGAGAAGCTCATGTCGAGCCCCTCGGCCCGGATTCGATCGGCCAACTCGTCTTCCCGACGGTGGTTCATCAGGAAGTTGTCGTCCACGAACGTGACGTGGCGCGTATCGGCGTGACGGATTTCCTCCATGACCCGACCGGCGGACATCTGCCGGGTTCGACCACGGTAGAACTCGTGGACGCTACAGAAATTGCACCGGAAGGGGCACCCGCGGCTCGCGGCGACGGACGAGTCCGGCTTGTCGAACAGGAAGAAGTACTCGTGACGGTACTTCGCCACGAGGTCGCGCCGCGGCAGGGGCAGCTCGTCCATGCTTCTGGACTTGGGCATCACGCGGGAGTTTCGCACGAATCGTCCGTCGCGGTTGCGCCAGATGAGGTTCGGCACGTCGGCCAGCGATCGGCTGTCGTGAATCGCCCGCACGAGATCGGGGAAGACGAATTCGCCCTCCCCGCAGGCGATCGCGTCCACCTGGGGAATCTGGAAGTCCTCCGGCATCAGCGTGCAGTGATGCCCGCCGACGACCGTGAAGATCTCGTCGGAGAATTTCTTGACGGCCAGAAGGAGATCCCGTGCGGCGTACACCTCCGTCGTCAGGGCCGTGACACCCACCAGGTCCGGCTGAAACACCTCCAACATGCCCAGCAGGTTCGCGTCGATCCGCATATCGAGAATGCGCACCTCATGCTCGGGTACGCTGGCGGCGAGGATCTCCAGATGCAGCGGCTCGGGCATCGCCGCCAGGCGAAACCCGAAGCCGGCGATCTGGTAGTCCGGCTGGATCAGGAGAATCCGCATTCGGTCTCTTTCGATCAATGGGCTGATCACGACGCCTGCGTTACAGACCCACGCATCGCGTATCCCACAATCAGTTTATCACATCGACGGGGAGAATCCTACGCGTTATCGGCTGGCGAATCGCGTAGAATAGGCCACTCAAGTTCAGAAGGGATCAGCTTCCATGCGGCTACTATTGGTTATGCCCACGGGCCTTCAGGTCGGCTACGACGACTACTTCTCGACGTCGCCGATGGGGATCGAGACACTTGCAGCCCACGCACGCGAGCACGCGGAGGTCTCGCTGACCGACCTTCGCGGCCAGGGCCACGACGTCGCGGCGCACGCCGAGATGCTCCTGGCCGACGCCCCGGACATCATCGGACTCAGCGTCAACAGCGCCAGCCACACGAAGTACGCCCTGGCGGTTTCCGAGGCGATCAAGCAGCGGCGCGAGGATGTTGTCCTGCTCGTGGGGGGCCAGCAGGCCACCTTCCTCACCGAGGAGATGCTCTCGCCCGGGCATATCGACGCGATCGTTCGCGGCGAGGGCGAGCGGACGCTTTGCGAGATCCTCCAACGCGGCGATTTCCGCGGAGTAGCCGGCGTGTCGTGGCGCGACGGCGAGTCCATTCACGACGAGCCCGACCGGCCGCTCATCGAGAACCTCGACGACGTGCTCCCCCCCGCGCGCGAGCTGCTGCCGGACCGCTCTCGCTACCGCATGGGTGCCTACCGCGTCGAGGGCATCGAGTCCAGCAGGGGTTGCCCGTTCCGTTGCTCGTTCTGCTCCATCCGGAATTTCCATCGCGGCAAGTGGCGCCCCAAGAGCGTCGAACGCGTCATGCAGGAGATCGACTCCCTGCTGGCCGAGCCGCCCGACCGAAAGGTCATCTACTTCGCCGACGACAACTTCGCCCACGACATCGACCGCGTCGAGAAGATCTGCCGAGCCATCTGCGAACGCAAGACCGAGGCCTACTTCTGGTGCCAGGCCCGGGTGGACCTGCTGGCCAAGCACGGCGACCTGATCGAGTGGATGGGCAAGGCGCACTTCTCGGCCGTGCTGACCGGCTTCGAGACGCCCAACCCCCGATTGCTGAAGACCGCGCGGAAAGGGATCTCCGTCGAGCAGATGCGCATGGCGGTGAAGCTGCTCCATGCCCATGACATCGGCGTGTGGGGCACGTTTGTCCTCGGCTTGCCCGGGGAGACGCCCGAGGAGACCGAGGCAACGGCGGACTTTATCCCGACGATCGACGTGGACGTCGCCCAGATCACGGTGGCCACCCCGATCCCAGGGTCGGACCTCTACACTGACAGCAAGGCGGCCGGGGATATCATCGTGCACGACTGGGATGCCTACGACTTCACCTCCCCGACGCTCAAGGGGCAACTGCCGAAAGACGCCATGGACGCGGTCATCCACCGCGCCTACCGGCGAACGTACCTGAGCAAGCGGTTCCTGAAGTCGCTGTTCACGCGGCGGACCAACCTGGACCGCCTGCGGCGGACGGCGTGGCGCGTCTTCTCGTCCTGGATCTGGCTGGTGTTCAAGGAGTGGCTCGGCTCGTTGTTCAGCCGGCAGCGCCGGAAACCCTCCCGCCAGCAGGTGGCGGGCACTTCCTGAGGATCGCTTCCGGGCGGCGGGCCCAAGCCATGGGAGACTGCGGTGACGGCACGGCAGGCCTCGCGACGGCTGAGAGCGGTCCTGACTCGCCTGCGGCGCGCGGTTGGCCGGCGGCAGTGGCCCGGACGGGGCAACGCCGTCGATCAACTCGTCGCCACGATCCTCTCCCAGAACACCACCGGGGCGAACAGCTCGGTCGGGTACCGTCGCCTCAAGGAGCGGTTCCGGACATGGCACGCTGTCGCCGACGCGCCGGTCGAGGAGGTCGAGCGGTGCATCCGCATCTGCGGGCTCAGCCGTATCAAGGCCCCGCGCATCGGCAACATCCTCCGCCGGATTCGCGCCGAGCGCGGGCGGATCGACCTGGAGTTCCTCGCCGAGATGTCCCCCCAAGCGGCCTGTGAGCAGCTTGTCCGGTTCGACGGCATTGGCCCGAAGACCGCCCTGTGCGTCCTGCTGTTCGCCCTCGGGATGCCCGTCTTCCCCGTGGATACGCATATCTACCGCATCGCGCGCCGGCTGGGCGTGTTGGGCGAGTCCGTCGGGCCTGCCCGGGCCCACGAGGTGCTCACGCCCCGGATCGCGCCGGCGGACCGCTACGAGATGCACGTGCTGCTGATCGCCCATGGCCGGCAGATATGCCGGGCCCGGCGCCCGAAGTGCCCCGACTGCCCGATCCGGTCGCTCTGCGCGTTCGACCGGCGCAACAGGGAATCGGGAAATCCGCACGCATGAGAGCCCCCTGCGCCGGGACTCAATCCTCGAGCACCTTGCAGAGCTCTTCCATGTTCCCGAGGATCCACTTGACCTTCCGGGAGACCATTTCGAGGAAGCCGTAGCCGTCCAGCCGACCGAAGCTGCCCGTCGCGGCGATGGGCAGGACGGCCTCGGCGATCATCGCCTCGCACATGAGGTAGGGTACGGCCTTGAGTTCAGCCACCGAGACGACGTTGACCGAATCGTACCCTCGCAGGAACCGTTTGAATCGCGTTCGGTCGAGGTAAGCGGGCCACTTTGTGGGATCGTCCCCGCCGCCGAGAATGGAGAATTGCAGGGCGCCGTTGGCCAGGTCGATCACGCGCTGCTGGAGGCGGGCGGCGTCATAGTCGATGACGGCCACGATGTTGCCCTCGCGGAACAGCATGTTGCCCGGGTGCCAGTCGCCGTGGACGATCTGCGCCTGCCAACTCCTCAGCCCCAGATCGTCGGCCTTTTGGGCACACGAACGGTACGACTGCTCGAGAAACCCGACAGTGTCGGTGAGCACCTCGACGGGCGGGCGAGACTCAATCGGTAGCGACGTGACCGTGTTGCGCACCGACTGCTCGATCGCCCCCGCGCCGTGGTAGCTGCCCGTGGGGGGCGTGTAGTCGCTGCGGAAATCCGCAAGGAGCTTGTGGTACAGACCGAGGATTCGCCCGGAATGGAACGTCGCGTCCAGCGAGGCGTCGTAGCCGGTGCCGGTGATGTACTCGAACATCTCGTAGATGTTCGACTTCCACACGAGCAGGGAGTTGTTGTCGTCGCGGGTGCCCAGCAGGTGGGGCAGGGGGAAGTTCTGGCCGGCCAGCGTGAGTTGGATCTGGTGCGTGAAGGCGACCTTGGCGAGATCGTCCTTGCCCTTCGCGCGGCGTTTGAAGAGGAACCGGCCGCGCTGACAATCGAGCACCAGCTTCGGGGCGCGCCGGGAACCCCTGGCGAACTCCTCGATCTTCGAGAGAATCCCCAGGTCGTAATGGCTCAGGCAGATGGCCAATTCTTCGGCACTGAATGTCTCGCGCACCTTCTTGTCTGCCATGAAGTGAGACCAACATGCCCGGTGATGCGATGATGCGGTGGGGACGAGCTGTCGAACTGCTCGGCCGCCCCGCGCGGAACAGACAGTCGAATCCGACATTATAGCGAACTTCCCCACGAACGTACATGTATTATGGAAAAGGTTTTGGCGTTGGCGCGGGCTTCGGTCGCGGCCGGGAAGATCACGCCGCCGGGCCCCGGTCGTTGGGCCGAGTTGGCTCGTGGCGTATAATCGGCCCTGCGACGTTGCCCGGGTCTGTCCCCCCGTGGCCGCTTGGCACTTGGCGAAGAGCCCTGTTGGGATCCGTCCGATGAGAATGTCTTGCCTATGGATGTTGGCCGCAAGCTGTGCGGTCGTTGCCGCCCAGGACGTGGCGGACCCGAAGGTCTCTCGGGTCACCCCGGTGGTGCGGGCCACCCGCAGGGCCCGGCCGGCCGTCGTCAATATCTCCACCGAGAAGATCATCTCGACTCGTTGGGGCATGTTCGGGAGAGATATCTTCGAGGACATCTTCCCGAGCCCGTTCCGGCGGCGCGTGCCGGTGCACAGTCTCGGCAGCGGCTTCATCGTTCATCCGGCCGGGTACATCGTGACCAACGCGCACGTGGTCCGCCGGGCGCAGACCATCCACGTGAAGCTGGCCGACAAGTCGCAGCATCCGGCCCGGATCATCAGTTCCGACGAGGCCCACGACCTGGCCGTTCTCAAGATCGACCCGCCGAAGGGCAAGGCGTTGAGCTACCTCCCGCTGGGGCGCAGCGACGACCTCATGGTCGGCGAGACCGTCATTGCCATCGGCAACCCGTTGGGCTACTCCCACACCGTCAGTTGCGGCATCATCAGCGCGCTGGACCGCAAGCTCGAGTTCCGGGAGAACGTCAGTTACGGCGGCCTGATCCAGACCGACACGCCGATCAACCCCGGATCGAGCGGCGGGCCCCTTTTGAACATTCGGGGCGAGCTGATCGGCATCAACACGGCTATCCGTGCCGACGCGCAGAACATCGGCTTTGCCATCCCCGTCGATTTTCTCATGAACGAGTTCCCGGCGCTGTTGGACTTCGAGCGGATTCAGCGGGCGGTTTTCGGGGCGAAGGTGCTCCAGCGTCACGCGGCCTCGGGGGACGAACTGTACGTTGCGGAGGTGCGCCCCGGCACGCCGGCGGCGGGCAAGCTGCGCGCCGGCGACCGCGTAATCTCGTTGAACGGCCGGCGCGTCCGTCAGATCCCCGAGTTTACCTGCGGGATGCTCTCGGTGAAGTCGGGCTCGGCGGCGCGTCTGGAGGTGGTTCGCGGCGGGAAGACCGTTGCGGTCCGCGTTGCGGTTCGGGCCAAGCCGCGCCCGGACGGCAAGCGACTGGCCGGGGCGCTGTTCGGGATGACCCTGCGTAAGATCACGCCCGCGCTGGCTCGCGAGCTTCGTCTTCCGGTGACGCAGGGGCTGCTGGTGGTGGGCATCGACGAGGCGGGCCCGGCGCACCGGATCGGGCTTCGCCTGAAGGACGTCATCTTCCAGGTGGGCAAGTACTACGTGGGTGACTTGGAGTCGCTCGGGATGCTCCTGGAGGGGTTCCCGGCGGGGGGCGTGTTGAGAATCGGCGTGGCGCGGGGCTCGGTGGCGGTCTGGGCGCAGATCCGTGCCCGCCGTTCCAGCAGCCAGGCCACGACGGGCGCCTCCCGCGGCAGCATCTGATCCTCGCGGCGGAGAAGCACGTGAAGGTCGTCATCGCGCCGGACTCGTTCAAGGAGTCGCTGCCGGCCGCCGAGGTGGCCGGGGCCATCGCCGCCGGCGTGCGGGCCGCCCGGGGCGACGCCGTGATCGACGCGTGTCCCATGGCCGACGGCGGCGAGGGAACCGTAGCCGCCATGGTCGCCGCGACGGGAGGCGAGGTCCTCTCAGCGAGGGTGTCCGGGCCGCTCGGCGAGCCGGTCGAGGCGGCCTTTGGTCTGCTGGGCGCCGCGGCCGGCACGTCGCACGCCGCGGCCGTCATCGAAATGGCGGCCGCCAGTGGCCTGGGTCTCGTGCCGGGCGAACGCCGCGATCCCCTGCGGACGACCACCTACGGCACCGGCGAGTTGATCGTCGCGGCCCTGGACGCCGGCGCGTCGGAGATCCTGATCGGGATCGGCGGCTCGGCCACCGTGGACGGAGGTTGTGGCTGCGCGCAAGCGGTGGGCGTGGTCTTTCGCGACGCGACCGGCGGGCCGTGCGTCTGCGGGCTGGCCGGCGGGGGCCTGGCGAGCATCGACGACATCGACGTGAGCCGGCGCGACGCGAGAATCCCCGCCGCCCGCATCCGCGTGGCCTGCGACGTGACGAACCCGCTGACGGGCCCGACGGGCGCCGCGGCCGTCTACGGACCGCAAAAAGGCGCCACGGAGGAGATGGTTCGGCAACTCGACGCGAACCTGGCCCACCTCGCGGACGTTATCCGCCGGCGCCTGGGCATCGACGTGGAGCCCCTGGCCGGGGCCGGGGCCGCCGGCGGGCTCGGCGCGGGGCTCGTGGCGTTTCTCGGGGCCGAACTGCAACGTGGCGTCGAGATCGTTGCCGACGCCGTCGCCCTTCGCCGGCGCCTGGTCGGGGCCGATCTGTGCATCACCGGCGAGGGGCGGCTGGACGCCCAGAGCCTCTCGGGCAAGACGGCCGTCGGCGTTGCCCGCATCGCGGCCGAGATGTCCGTGCCCGCGATCTGTATTCCCGGCCAGGTCGAGCGCGGCCTCGACGACGGCGGGCTCTTCGTCGCGGTCCATCCGCTTGTTGACGGACACGTCACGGCCGCCGACGCCATGGCGCGTCCGGCGGAGCTTCTGGCGGAGCGGTCGGCCGTCGCGGTCGGCGCGTTCCTCGCCGGCACTTGAGTCGTTGGAGGGCTTTCGGTAGGCTAGCCGGTCTGCCTCCGGGCGACCGGGACAAGAAAGGCCCGCCATGGATCACTTTGAGTACAGAGACGGCTCGCTGCACTGCGAGGACGTGGCCGTTGCGGAGATCGCCCAAGCGGTCGGCACGCCGGTCTACGTCTACTCGATCGCGACGTTGCTGCACCACTACCGTGCCTTGAACGACGCGTTCGCGGAACTGGACCCCATGGTTTGCTTCTCGGTCAAGTCGTTGGCGAACCTCCAGATCCTGAAGCTGCTGGCGGCGGCGGGCAGCGGGTTCGACGTGGTCAGCGGCGGGGAGTTGGCCCGGGTCCGGGCGGCCGGCGGCGAAACGTCCAAGGTCGTCTATGCGGGCGCGGGCAAGACCGACCGGGAGATTCGCGAGGCGATCGAGGCCGGCATCGCCCTGTTCAACGTGGAGTCCGAGGAGGAGTTCGAGAACCTCTCTCGTCTGGCGGGGGAGGCGGGCCGGACGGTCCGCGCGGCGTTGCGGCTGAACCCCGATGTCTACGACGCCAAGACCCACACCTATACCGCCACCGGGAAGAAGGAGACGAAGTTCGGTGTGGACATCGACCGGGCGGAGGCGTTCTTCCGCACCTACGGGCGCGACGAGCATGCCCGGCTGGATGCCATCCACCTGCACATCGGCTCGCCGATCTACTCCGCCGAGCCGTACGTTCGGGCAATTACCAAGACGCTCGAGTTGATGGACCGGCTGGCGGCCGAGGGGTTCGTAGTCCGCACGCTGGACATCGGCGGGGGATTCGCCGCCGACTACGAGCAGGGCGCCTCGCCCCTGGCGGCGGACTACGCCCGCCAGATCGTGCCGCTGCTGAGGGGCCGGGGGCTGGAGGTGATTCTGGAGCCCGGCCGGCAGATCGCCTGCAACGCCGGGCTGCTGCTGACCCGCGTGCTCTACGTGAAGGACGGAGGCGAGAGGCGGTTCGTGATCGTCGACGGAGCGATGACCGACCTGGTCCGCCCGGCGATGTACGGTTCGGAGCACTTCGTGTACCCGGCCCGGCTGGCCGACGGCGCGCCCGCGCCGCGGCGCCGGCTGGACTTCGCCGCCGCCGGCGGACGGAAGGTCGACGTCGTCGGCGGCGTCTGCGAGTCGAGCGACTTTCTCGCCAAGGATCGCGTCCTGCCCGCCATGCGCCGGGGCGATCTGCTGGCGGTGTTCTCCGCCGGGGCGTATGGCTTCGTGATGTCCAGCCAGTACAATTCCCGTCCCCGTGCCGCCGAAGTGCTCGTCGAAGGCGATGCCTGGCGGGTCATCCGCCCGCGAGAAACGTACGAGGATCTCTTCGCGACGGAAAGGTGACGGCGATGCGGGTCCGTCGGGCCCGTCCGACTACCCCTCGCTGCCGGCGAAGCCCAGGTACTCGTCGAGCCAGTCGTCGGTTCGCAGGACACCCTTCCGCTGCCGCAGCGCGAGGCGCTCGGCCTTTCTCTGGGAGACGTTGAAGAGCCTGCGGAGCGACCGGCTGGAGATCTCGCGATTGGTCTTGCCGTAGCGTTTTCGCAACGTGGCCGTCAGGTGGGGGGAGTATCGGGCGACGAGCTCGTCCTCGAGGCAGACGATGGCGTTGGCCGCCCCCGGGTCGCCCTGCCTGGCAGAGCGGCCGTAGAGCTGGCGGTCGATCCGTCCGGACTCGTGTCGTTCGGTGGCGAGCACGTGTAGTCCGCCCAGCTCGGCCATGCCCCGCCCGAGCTTGATGTCGGTCCCGCGTCCGGCCATATTCGTGGCCACGGTAATCCGCCCGGGCTGGCCGGCCTCGGCGACGATCTGGGCCTCCTCGGCGTGGCGTACGGCGTTGAGGACCTGGTGCTCGAGGCCTTCTTCCTCGAGCATTCGACTGAGCAGTTCGCTCGCTCGTACGCTCCGGGTGCCGACGAGGATCGGTCGCCCGGTCTGGTGCATGTCGTGGATCTCTCGCACGGCCGCCAGCCACTTGGCTTGCTGCGTGGCGAAGACACGGTCGGGCGCGTACTTCCGGATGCATGGGCGGTTGGTCGGGATCACCACGACGGGCAGGCGGTAGATCTGCCAGAACTCGCTCCACGCCTCGATGGCCGTGCCCGTCATGCCCGCGAGCTTGCGGTACAATCGGAAGAACCGCTGGAAGCTGACTCGGGCGTACGTGTCCTTCGGCGGGTTGACGTCCACGGTTTCCTTGGCCTCGATGGCCTGGTGGAGCCCGTCGCGCCAGGTGCGGTCGGGCATGAGGCGCCCGGTGAACTCGTCGACGATGACGATCTTCCCGTCGTCGATGATGTACTGCTTGTCCAGGACGAACAGTTCGCGTGCGGTGAGGGCTTGGACGACGAGCTCCTCTCGGCGTCTCGCACCGGCCCAGATGCCCCCCAGCGGGTCCGCCAGTTGTTCGAGTTTCCGTTTGCCCGCCGTCGTCAGGTCCACCTCCCGGTAGCGATGGTTCACGCGGTAGTCGGTGCCGGGCTGGAAATGGGAGGCCATATCCGCCGCCTGCGTGAAGGCCTCGATCTGCTCGGGATTGGGCGCGTCGCCGGAGATGATCAGCGGCGTGACGGCCTCGTCGATCAGGACGGAGTCGGCCTCGTCGACGATCGCGTAGTGCAACCCGCGCATGACCAGGCGGTCAGTGCCCGTCCCGGCGCCCTGGGCGATCTTCGTCAGCAGGGCCATCGGCAACCCGCGCAACGACCCCAACGCCAGGCGATCACGCAGGAAGTCCGCGGTGACCTCCTTGTTCGTGCAGTAGGTGATGTCGGCGCGGTAGGCATTTCGCCGATCGGCGGGGGTCATCTTCTGCTCGATGGACGACGCGGTCAGGCCACAGAACCCGTACACCTTGCTCATCCACTCGGCGTCGCGCTTGGCGAGGTAGTCGTTGACGGTGATGACGTGGCACCCTCGGCCACGCCAGCCCGCGATGGTCGCCGGCAGGGTCGCCGTCAGGGTCTTGCCCTCGCCGGTGGCCATCTCGGCAACACACCCGGCGTCCATAGCCAGGGCCCCGGCCACCTGGACGAGGAAGTGCTTCTCCCCGAGTTGCCGACTGGCCACCTCGCGAACCAGGGCAAACGCGTGGTAGAGTTGCTGGCGTGTCTCCCGCCCGCGGAGGAACAACTCGCGGAACGTGGCGGCCTGTTCCTTCAGCTTGGCGTCGGTCATCTCGGCGTAGAGCTTGTCGTGCCGAAAGACCTGCTTGGCCATGGCGAGGAATCGCTGGCGTCGCGGGTGGAGCTTGCCGGCAATGCCCGTCGCGGTGTTCCAGACGGCGTCGAGCCCCTTGGGCAACTCCTCGCTGCGAGGGCGATGGGCCAGCATCCGCCACGTTGTGCTGGGAAGCTGCGTCACGTCAGATCTGGAACCTTCGTTGGATGAGCTGGAGGATCGACCGGTACCATTGCCGGGCCAACGGGCGGCTGGGCATCTCGACGCGGATGACCACTCGCTGGCCGCTGAGCAGGGGGCACTGGCCGTGCCACTCGTTGTCCGGGTCATCCACGGGGTCGGGCACGATGCGGATCTCGAAGAACCGTTCGGTGGCCTTCTGGCCGTGGGGGTCTTTGGGGTCGGTCTGGATGGACCCCCCGGCGGCGTAGCCGAGGGCGGCCGACGGAAGCTGATCCCTGCCGGCCGCGATGACCTGCTGAATGCGCCCGACCATCGGCGGGTCGGGCAGGCCCTTGATGCGGATCTCGACCTTGCGCCAGGGGACCTTCCTTCGGGCGAGGACTTCTCCATACTCACGGCCGGCCAGGCGGACGGTGGAGCGGTCCTCGATGGCTTGGTGGTGCCGGGGGATTTCCTGGAGTCGAACGTGGACGATCCGGGGCTCGTCCCGCGGGGCCCGGCAGGTGGCGGGGGCCGGACTGTCCGTCGGGGCGTTGGGGTCTGCGTTGGCGTCCGTCGGGCCGTTGCCGACGATCGCGGGCGCTTCCGGCTCGATACGCTCCACGACAAAGGCGATGGGGTGCTCGGGCCGGCTGCTCAGGAGCAGTTGACCGCTCAGCGGCTCCCGGCGTTGCGTTGCCCGGGCCATCTCGCTCTGGAGATCGGTCGAGCGGTCGGCCGGGAAGTGCAACTCATAGCGGTCGGTGGCCTCTCCGAGCAGCATGTCCGCCACTTCCTGTCGGGCCGTGGCCCGGATGATGACGCTTCGGCTGGCGACCAGGCCGATCCTCGCGCCGCGCTGGAGGTACGCGCCCTTGGCGCGGTCGATGTTCGGTGCGACCCATTCGCCGGTCAGGGTGGCCCGGACCCTCAGGTCGCTCCGCTGCTTCTCGACGCGGCGGATCTGCTCGGCGAGGGCGTCGATCCGTTCGGTGAGGATCTGGGTGGCCGCGACGTCCTGCGTCTGGGCGAGCCGGCGCTGGGCCTGGAGCCGGCGCCATTCGGCCAGGAGCTCCTCCCGCTGCGCGAGCAGCTCGGGGCTCTCGCCGTTTAACAAGGCCTCGCCGTCGGGGCTCACCTGGCGTCCGGAAGCCAGGGCGCCGATGATGAAACCGTCGGTGGCGGTGTGGACGACCTGGACATGCAGGGGCTCGACGACGCCGTCGATGCGGAAGCGGTCCGGGGCCGGCATGAAGCCAACCCCCCCGACGATCATCGCGATCATCAGGGCCGTGGTGACCATGGCCCGGGGGCGCACCCGCGCCAACTCGCCGCTCGTGGCGAGGTAGCGGAAGAACTTGCCCAGCGGGACGAGCACCCAGGCGATGGCGGCGGCCGAGGCCAGGATCACGCCGAACATGAACAGCTTGCTCGCCACGAATAGCAGGATCCGCACGCAGATGAACACGCGGTAGATGGTCGAGGCGATGCCGTAGAAGACGAACCATCCCTTCTCGCCCCGCGAGTGGGCGGGGTTGCGCGCCTGGCGAACGTTCCACACGTACTTCTTGACGAGGTAGTAGATGTACTGCTTGGATCGCTGGGCGAGGTTGGGGATCTCCAGGATGTCCGAGAGGATGTAGTACCCGTCATACCGCAGGAGGGGATTGGCGTTGAACAGGAGCGTCGAGACGCTGGCGATGAACATCGCATTGTAGCAGATGGTTCGAAGGGCGCCGGCGCCGACGTTTGCCCACACGATGGCTGCGATGGCCGCCAGGCCCAGTTCGATGATCATGCCGCCGGAACTGACGAGAATTCGCTGCCGCCTCGATCGGAACGCCCAGGCGCTCGACGCGTCCACGTACGGCATGGGCGTGAACACCAGGAACATGATGCCCATGACGTGGACTTCGCCCCCCGTGCCCGTTCGTCGGCCGAACGTCTTGCACATGAACGCGTGCCCGAATTCGTGGAGCACCTTGATCAGCACGAAGCTCAGATACAGGAAGGGCAGGTTCTCGGCGTCGAGCACGCTGTCCGTCCGCCGGTAGAGGTCGGACCAGTTCTCGATGACGAAGTACAGGCCGGTGGCGATCAGGGCGGTCCAGAGCAGGAACCCGAACCACGTGAACAGCCAGGAGACGGCCCCCACCCAGGCGTTGAGGAAGTTGTCCGGATCGATCAGGGGGATGCGGATGAACAGGAGGTTCGTCACGTAGCCCTGGACCTCTCGGCGGATGCGCTTCTGGTAGCGCTTGAGGAGCCCCTCGGCGTCGGGAGGCAGATCGGCGTGCAGCAGGTTGGAGGTGTACAGTTGCCCGAGCAGTTGAATGGCCTCGCCCTGCGTGGGCGCACCGTCGCCGAGTTGCTCGGAGCAGATGCGCCAGACCTCCGCGACGCTCTTCTGCCCGTTCAGCAGGGCCACAAAACGGTAAGCCGCCTCGTTCAGGCGGAAGAACTGGTTGCTTGACGGGTCCTGCAGGACGTGCCACATCCGCCCCCGGTAGTGCTGGCGGTGCACCTGCACGGTGGACCGAAGCCGCGGATACAACTCCGCGACACGATACCACGACTCGCTGAATGTGGGGCGATCAACGGGCACGGGATTCTCTCATTTCCGTTGGCCGGCACGGGACTACAGCCACAGCTTCATCCGGACCCAGTTGACCAGCCGGCGGGTCCAGATGTACCCGTAGCTTCTCCGGTCGATGTCGATCTTGCCGACGCCCTCCATGCCCGGTCGAAGCAGTTGGCCCGTCGCGCCCAGCCGGGCGCGGACGGTGAAGACGTTCTTCTGATCGACCACGGCGGCCACCGGGCTGATCCGGTCGACGGTGAAAGCGATGTGCTCGTCGGGGCGCGACGCGGTGGCGAGTTGGCCCGCGAGTTCCTCTCCGGCTTGGCGGGCCCGTTTTTGGGCCTGCTGAACGTCGGCGATCAGGTCCTCGGGCACGGACAGTTCGGCGCGGAGATCGGCCAACGAGGCAATCTCGAAGAGCACGTCGCCGGTCTTGACGGGCGCACCGAGTTGGCGCTGCAAGTCCCCGGAGACGATGTATCCGTCGAGGGGGGCCACGATGACCGCCTGAGCGATCCGCTGTTCGAGCAGCTTGATTCGCGCGGTGACCCGATCCGCCTGCGCTTGGGCGATCTGGGCCTCCGCCTGTTTGTCCTCCCGGATCGCGGCATCGGCCTGCTTGAGATAGCCGCGCCGCTCGGCCTGGGCGGCCGTCAACTGGAGTCTCAACTCGGCCGTGTCGAGCGTGGCCAGAACGGTCGGCCCCGCCGAGACCTTCCCCGGGTACGCCGCGGCCAGGAGGGACCGGTTGAGCTCCACGCGGCGAACCGTCGGGAGCTTCGCGGCCTTGCGCGCCGCCAGGAGGTCTTGCTGGCGGGTGGCGAGCTTGGCGTTCTTCCAGACGCGGTTGTCGTAGAACCGCTCGCTTTGCAGCAGGGCGTTCAGCCCGGCGGTAATGGTGGTCCTGGTGGCGTCGTCCACGCCGGCGATGGCGAGTTTAACGGCCTGGTTCGCGTCGGCGGGGGCCACCGTCTCGATGGTGCGGCGGACGTCGTCGGTGAGCATCGACCAGACGTGCTTTGCGACCGACGATTCGGGCGCGCCGCCTCCGGCGCGGAGATCGGCCAGCAGTCCGGGGAAGTCCGAGATGTCCTCGGGTGCCAGCAGCCAGCTCGGCTCATCGGTCCGGGCGCCTGCCACGATGTCGCCGGGGAGCACGTAGGCCTGCTGGAGATAGCCCTCGAAGGGCGTGGGCACGACCTGCTGGGTGTTGGCCTCGAGGACGAAGGACGCCTCGGCTCGGTACTGCCCCTTGGCGAAGACCAGGAACAGGATCGCGGCGCAGATAGCGATGCCGGCGACCTTGATCCACGTGTGCTTGGGTCCGAGGAGGGCGGCGAAGCCACTGCGCGTTGCCGCGGCGAGGCGGGCGCCGAACCAGCGGTCCGTCTTGTACAGGTTCACGAGTCGCGGGGTGCACAGGTCGCAGCCGAGCCGGAGCGATTCCACCTCGTCGAGCGCGAACGGTTCGGCCACCGCGCGCTCGAGCGTCAGGACGGCGGCCACGGTTTCGTCCCGCCGTAGCGGCAGGCTCAGCACCGCCGACGGGCCGTGATGCTTGGAGAGCTCCTTGGCGGCACGGCTGACGAACGTCGCGCTGGCCGGCGCCGGGTGGAAGACCTCCACGTCTTGGTCGAGCGTCTCCTCCATGGTGGCCTCGACGTCCTGGACGAGCTTCATCTTGCGGCTGAATTTCTCGGTGTGGCTCATGCCCGCAAGGTGCACGTACCGCCCCTTGAGGAAGCCAAGAGATACGCGCTCGCAATGCCATCGACTGGCGGCCTCGTTGCACAAGGCCATCGCGGCGCCCTTGAATCGGTCCTGTTCGTTGACGGCCGCGGTCGTCTCCATTGCCAGCCTCAGCCGTCGCAGATCGCCTTGGCGCTGTTGGAGCGTCAGGCGCATCTCGTAAAGGCTCAGGAGACTGACCGTCAGCTCCAGCCGCTGTTGCGTGGCGGCGAGCACGCTTTGGTCGTTCGTGGTGACGACGAAGGCCGCGAGCCCCAATACGCCGCTTCCGCCCCGCAAGGGGACCATGATCACGTACCGGCCGGCGGGTTGGCCGTAGAGGTCGTCCGGGCCGTGCAGAGGCTTGATGGCCGTCTTGCCTCCCGCCACGATCGCCGGGGCTGATTCGGCCGATTGGGCCAGCCAGACCGGGGCCGGCGAGCCGGGCGCCGGTTGGGGGTACACCGCCAGGACCTCCACTCCCTGCTTGGCGTTGACCCGGAGGATCGTCCCGCCGTTGGCGGCCGCCAAGTGGCACTGGACGGCCAGCAGGTTGACGAGGAACTGCTCCGGGGGACCGTCAAATCGGCTGAGCTTCTCGATCATCTCGACCATGGTCGGCCGTTGCGGATCGGAAGACTCCTGGGAGACTCGAGCTGGATTGATGGTCATCAGGTGCGATCTCGCGTTGCCGGACGTGAGGCCACCTTCCCGGGCTCGTCGGGTCCGGACGAGGTGGCCGTCTTGCTCGGCGTGAACTCGACAAAGACCCCCTCGCCGACGGGCCGGGCCGTCGGGTTCGGCGCCTCGATGCGAACGGTCAGGGTATCGCTCGCGGCGTCGGCGACGGCGGCGACGAGGATGACCTTCGCGTTCGGGAACAACAACGGGCCGATTATCGGGTCGCCGGGAGACTTGGCCTCCAAGGCCCCGAACACCTGGGCCTTGGCGCCCTTCTTCAGCCGACGGGCCTGGCTGAGGCGCACCGGGACGTTGATGATCAACGGGTCGATCTTGACCACGCGGATGATCTTCTCCAGGGAGTCGACGGATTCGCCAGACTCTACCAACGACTGCACCAGCGGCTTGCCGGTCGCGTCCGCCGGCCGCTCTACCTTGCCGTCGATCGGGCTCGTCAGCCGCATGCGAGCGTGCTGGATCATCGCCTCGCGGTACTTGCGCTGGTCTTGCTTGCGCTGGAACACCGCCAACTCCAACGAAAGCTCGGAGATCGTCACCTCGAGCTTGGCGTGCTCGACCTCCATCACGGTGGCCGCGCCCTGCTTGAGGGCCAACTCGTTCTTCTTCAGGTCAACCTTCTTCTGGGCCAGTTGGGCGTCGGCGGCGCGAACGCGCGTGTCGTCCTCGGCCTGGGCTTGGAGCTGTTCGAGCTGTGCGAGTTCGGACTCGTCGTCGAGTCGGATCAACTCCTGGCCGGCCTTGACGTCGTCGCCCTCGGCCACGAGCACCTTGGCGATTCGGCCGGGACGAACGAACGAAAGCGTCACGTCGTTGCTGGGTCTGGTGATGGCCCGAATGGCCTGCTGAGCCCGGAGACTCGAGCAAGCGGCCAGCACCGCAAGCCCAAGAAAGAGCACGGGTTTTGATCGAGCGGTCATCGCCTTGCCTTCCTGACGTTCCTAGGGATACGCCATCCCAAGTGGCCCAATATGAGTATCGCCATATCGTGTGGGCAACACAAGCAAAAACGCCTCCGCGCCGCATGGGGCCGGGGGTCGTCGGGCCAAGCCCTTGCCAGGGCGTCGCAGACGCGCGACAATGCGAAGGAAGCGAACGCCCCGGTGGGGTGTCCGAGTGGCCGAAGGAGGCGGTCTTGAAAACCGCTGTGCGCGAAAGCGTACCGTGGGTTCGAATCCCACCCCCACCGTTGCGTCCGGCCAGGGCCGGCCGGAGGGTGAATTACGGTCGAGGCCGTACGCGAGGCCGTCCCGGCGGCGGGAGCGGTACGACCTGCTGGACGGTCACGCGATAGCCGCCGGTGTCGTCGTCATCGTCCGCCTCGATATGAAGCTTGAGGTGCCGAATGGTCGGCCCCAAGGTAACGTCCAGTGAATAGCCGCGCTTCTTGACGGTGACGGTTCGGTACTTGGTCTCGCGGTTGCTGCCGACCTTGGTGGTGTACAGACGGACCTTAAGCTCCAGGCCGACGTTGCTGAAAGTGATGCGATACGTTCCCGGCTTGGGCGGGACGAACATCAGCCAGTCTTTGTCACCCTCGTCGTGGATCCTGTGATCCTGGGCGGTATTCACGTCAATCCGCGAGGCCCGTTCGCTACGATCATTGGGCTCGTAGGACTCGGCCCTGCCAGGGCGTCCGTGACGGCCGTCCGGGCGACGGGGCGGCCCCCCGGCCTTGCGCACCACCGTGTAGGTGCCGCTGGCGATGGACAGAGCCGGGCGGTCCATGTCCACCAGCCGGATGCGTGCCGCCGCGGTTCCTCCTCGCCCGAAGACTCGCGGGACCGTCCACGCCAGTCGGCCCGCGCTGGCGGGCGCGGTGCTCCGCGGCGCGATGTCGCTCCAGGTCGCGCCGCCATCGAACGACTGCAGCACCCGAATGCGCCGCATGCGACCGGACGGGGTCCACTGGAGCCAGTACGATTCGCCGGCCGTCAATGTCGCGCCGGCGGGCGGGCCGATGAGCCGGATCGGCCTGTCCGGACCGCGTGGCCGGCCGGGATGGCCCGGGGAACGCCCGAGCGTTACCGTGGCCGTCAGGGCGACGCCGTCAAACCGCCCGTAGCCTGAGACCAGGACATGCCATGTGCCCGGCATCGGCTTACGGAGCGTAACCGTCTCGCCGGTGTGGCTCCCGGTCGAGGCATACTGGTAGCTCTTCGGTTCCGGCAGGGCCTCGCGAGAGAGATACAGATCGCAGTCGCCGCGCCCGCCCGCGGTGCTTACGGTCAGGGCCGCCGTCCCCGCCGGGATGTCCACTTGGAAGTACCGGCGTGTACCGGCCGCGCCCGAAAGCCCCGCAATGGTCTGGCCGCTCTGAAGACTCTGGCGAGCGGCCGGGCGGTTCGGCTTCGTCCTCCTCCTGCCGAGGAGGATGTCCAGGATGCCCTGGGCGCGGGTTGGTTCGGCCGTCAGGGCGATCACGCCCGCCGCGAGGACGACCGCCATCGCCAGGAATGTTCTTGCGTTTCTCATGCCCGATCTCCTTTTGCCCAAACGTCCCTGTGATCATTGTAGCCGATTGGCCGGAGAAGTCCCGGCTGTTACAGGGCATGACAGACGGCGGCGGCCGATGTTAGTCGGCGATGGGTTTTCGAGCGGCCCGGCTTCGCGCGAGCGCAGCAGAAGGCCCCCGGCCGCGCTTCGGGCGACCGGGGGCGATCTTGGTTATCCTCATGCAGGCGAAGGGCAGGGAGAGGACCCCGCGCGCGGGTTTCCCCGGCGGGGCGGCAACGTCCTAAAGGAACCGTCGCGTGCTTCTTCCCTGGGCGCGGGCCAGGACAAAGGCGTCCACGTCCTCCCTGGAGACGACCGTGTTGCCCGCATCGTCAACGCCCATGGGAAGGCTGTCGCGGAGGCCCCGCAAGACCTCGTATGTGGAGAGGTCGAGGATCTCGGCCACTTCGGGCAGCGTAAGGTACTGCCCCGTCGACGGCGACGAGGCCCGCGGCATCTCCTGGGCGATCTGTCGCCGGAGGCGGGCGTTCTCCCGCTGGAGGTCGACCGCGGTGGCAGAGGGAACGGCCTCGCCGCGGAGAAGGCGGCTCTCCTGCTCGAGCTGGGCCACGTAGGCCCGCAATTGCCGAAGCGGCGTCTGTTTGGCTTCCTGGGTCATCGGGTCGGCCTTCGGTTCAGAGATAGCGATTTCGTTCTTGCGATCGACTGCGGCCGATCAGGTCGTCACGTTGCCGGCGGGTCATGCGCCGGGCGAGGCCCTCTCGCCGGGCGGGCGGAAGGGCGTTGAACTCGGCCAGGGTCCCTGGCAGGTCGGCCTCGTCCGATGGCGGGTCGTCCGGTCCGGGCTTGCGGCGAACGAGGCCCAACTCGCCTCGTAGAACGGCGTTCTCCTCTCGCAGAGCGGTGTCTCGGCCGCTGGGGCTTTGCATCGACCGCAGCAGCGCGTTGGCCTTCTCAAGCTCCCTTGCGCGGGCCACCAGACTGTCCATCTCGTCGGTCATCGCTTCTTCTCCTGGCCGGGCCGGTTGGCACCGCGAACGAACTCGTCGAGATCGCTTCGGTACATGCCCACGGCTGTCTCTGTGGCGATCCACGGGATGCCTCCGGCTCCGCGGACGTTCTCGGCCAGCGCGTGGCGGAACGCCTTCGGAGACATGCCCAGCTTCTCGCCGCACTCACGTTCGGCGTCCGACAGCGGGATCAGTTCTCTCGGATCGCCCTGGTTCTCTGCCATGGCGGTCGTGCTCATTGGCCCGTCTCCGGTAGACACCACCAGCCTTCGGGCAGTTCTACCCGGTTGGCGGATCGCTCTCGCTTGCCAGCCACGTCGATGTAGACATAGGCCTCGACCGGCTCGGCAAGTTGCACCGGCTCACCCGCCGGAATCAGCACGGTTCGCGTCTTGATGAGCCCGCAGCCGCTCGCGAAGACGAGCAGC
>Ga0272442_10001630_pt1 | contig 33713 bp, 27 predicted proteins | sample SSMForm2O_FD_200262 | JGI IMG/M metagenome (GOLD analysis project Ga0272442, IMG submission 200262) | Marine sediment archaeal communities from Little Sippewissett salt marsh, Falmouth, MA, United States - SSM-Form-2O | ecosystem: Environmental > Aquatic > Marine > Wetlands > Sediment ... | reverse complement strand
GGTTGTCGGTTTATTTCTGGATGGTTTGCGGCTTGGCCCTGGGCTATGGCCGACTGCACAATTTTCAATTAGTTAAAGACAAGGCAGGGCGCAATGCGTAAGAAAAAGAAAGCTTTGATCACCGGGATCACGGGCCAGGACGGGTCTTACTTAACGGAATTATTGTTGAAAAAAGATTACATGGTTTATGGGTTGGTGCGCCGTGCCAGCAGTTTTAACACGGCCCGGATTGATCATATTTACCGCGATCCGCATGAGAAAGACGTCCGCCTGCGCCTGATCTACGGCGATTTGAATGACGCCAGCTCCCTGAACCAGATCATCAAGACCGTGCAGCCGGATGAGGTTTACAACCTGGGCGCCCAAAGCCATGTGCGGGTCAGCTTCGATATCCCGGAATACACGGCCGAGATCTCGGCCCTGGGCACGACCCGTCTGCTCGAGGCCATCCGGGAGTCCAAGATCAAGACCAAGTTTTACCAGGCCTCCAGCTCTGAGATGTTCGGCCAGGTGCGGGAGATCCCGCAGAATGAGAAGACGCCGTTTTATCCGCGCAGTCCGTACGGCGCGGCCAAGGTTTATGCCTACTGGATGACGGTCAATTACCGCGAGGCGTATGATATTTTCGCCTGCAACGGTATTCTGTTTAACCACGAATCCCCGCGCCGGGGCGAAACCTTTGTGACCCGCAAGATCACCATGGCCCTGGCCCGCATTAAGCACGGGGTTCAGGACCGGCTTTTTTTGGGCAACCTGGATGCTAAGCGCGACTGGGGTTTTGCCGGAGATTATGTTGAGGCCATGTGGCGGATTTTGCAGCAACCCAAGCCCGATGATTATGTGATCGCCACCGGCGAAAACCATTCGGTGCGGGAATTCCTGGAGGCGGCCTTTGATTACGCCGGGCTGAACTGGAAAAAGTACGTTTCGATCGATCCCCGTTACTTCCGTCCGACTGAGGTGGAGGTGCTGCTGGGTGACAGCACCAAGGCCCGCAAAAAGCTGAAATGGAAACCGCGCGTGACCTTCCGCCAACTGGTGCGCATGATGGTGGACGCGGACATGGAACTGGTCGCCCGGGAGCTGTACGGAACCCGGTCCAAGCGCAAATAATTTTTCAGCAAACCGGTCGGGAATCCCGCATATAGTAGACTCATATTTGCTGCGGATTGATCTATTTTTTGCCTATTTCAACCGGATTGACGGAGTGGGGCGGTGGATTGATCCTGATGACGTTCTTGGTGAAGCGGACGGTCATCTTCATCAGCCGTATTGCTCAGCCCGGTCTGTATCCGCGCACAAACCCTGTGGCGCGCTGGTTGAAAACCTTTGTCGATTCCTACCGCCCGGCCGGATGGTTTTTGAACCTGCCTTTATTGGTTTTCGCTTTAATCTGTATTCTATCCACCATATTCAGCCAGGACCATGCCCTGAGCCTCAAGGGATTGATCTTTAAATGGCTGGAAGGGATCCTGGTTTATTTCGGCTTTATGGAAGGGATTAAAAGTAAAAAGCAGCTGAAGGTCCTTTTGGTTATATTTTTTATTTCCGCCGGCCTGGTCGCGCTGAACGGTCTGGTTCAAGGCTGGCAGGGCACGGGCTTTGTACGCGGACGGACAATCCCCCCGGACGGGCGGATTTGTTCGACCCTCAAACATTCTAATGACTTCAGCGGGTATCTGCTCATGGTCCTGCCGCTGGTCATCTCCGTGTTGGGTTTCTGGTATTGGCCGGCGGCTTGGCAACGGATCAAAGCCAAAACCTCCCAGAAGATCGGACGGGTGAAAATTGTTTTATTGGGCGTCATTCTTGCGCTGCTTTTTTCCGTTTTATTTTACGACTTGGGCCTGACTTATTCGCGCGGTGGCTGGCTCGGATTTGGCCTTGCGTTAATGATTATGGTTCTATTCCGCAGAAAATTTTTGTTTTTCGCACTGATCCTTGTGGCCATTCTTGCGTTGTACTTTATGCCCCAGATGCGCGCGGTGCGCAATATAAAACTCGGGCAGGGGAGTGTACCGTCGGTTACCCAAAGAACGGATCAACAGCACTGGTTTGCCCAATTAATGACGACCCTGGATCATTTCACGGGAGGTGGGATGGGGCGGGGCGGTTTCTGGCGCGAAGCTTGGCATATGATTATGGATTATCCCATCTTAGGTGCGGGGTTGAATACTTACAGCAAGTTAGGGGAAGGATACAAGATCAACTGGGGCGGGTATCCGCATAATTGTTATCTGCATATAGCCGCGGAAACGGGTTTGCTCGGCTTGGCCGGGTTTGTCTGGATGCTGGCCGTTTTCTTCCGGAATTCTTTCCGCAACCTGTCCCGTATCCGCGATCCTGTCTTGAATTGTCTATTGCTGGGCTATTTAGCCGGGTTCAGCGGTTTTATGCTTCAGAGTTTTGTTGACACGAATATATATTCGGTACAGTTGGGGGTCCTTTTCTGGCTGATCCTGGCTATGATTGTTAAGATCCAGCAGATTGGGATCAAACCTAATTAATACTGGTTTTAAAATTTTTTATCGGTTGGTTTTCGGGCTGTGCCCCGTGCTCAAACATCCTCGCTTCCTTCGGTCGCTGCGGAACTGCGCGCGGGACACAGCCCGAAAACCAAATTAACAAAGTGCTGAAATGGCTTCTAGCCTTTTGGTATTTCATGAAGGCATCCCGCACGCAAACTTATTCGGATTTCCATTCGGTAACCCTGATTAATTTATTCCTCCGGCTGCCGGTTTATTTTCCCGATTTATACAGCTGGACGATTAGTAATAACATGGTTTAGAATTCGTTTGATGGGGTTGCCCAGGGATTGAAATATTTGACATAAAAGAATTTACATATATAATATTTCTAAATTTATAATAAATAATAAAGAGGGAACCATGAATAAAAAGACCGTTAAAGACATTGATATGAGCGGCAAAAAGGTTATCCTGCGGGCTGATTTCAACGTGCCTTTGGATGACAAGCAGAACATTACTGATGACCGCCGCATCCAGGCTGCCTTGCCGACAATCAAATATATCCTTGAACATCAGGCAGAGAAGTTGATCCTGATGAGCCATCTCGGCCGCCCTAAGGGCGAAATAATCGATGCCATGCGTTTAAAACCGGTCGGTGACCGGCTGCAGGAATTGCTCGGGACCGAGGTTTTCAGCCTGGGCGAATGCATCGGCGGCAAAATTAAAGACATCGTTGCGACATCTTCACAGCGCGTCATTCTTCTCGAAAACCTGCGTTTTCATAAAGAAGAGACCAAAAATGACCCCGGTTTTGCCAAACAGCTTGCTTCCCTGGCGGACATTTATGTCAATGACGCCTTTGGCACCGCGCATCGCGCGCATGCCTCGACCGAAGGCATCACCCAATATTTGCCGTCTGTGGCCGGCTTGTTGCTCGAAAAAGAGATTACTTATCTTTCCCAGGCCGTGGAAGATCCGGCCAAACCGTTTGTTGTGATTTTAGGGGGTGCCAAGGTTTCGGACAAGATCGCCATGATCGAAAATCTTTTAACCAAAGCGGATTCGATTTTGATCGGCGGCGGCATGGTGTACACTTTCCTGAAAGCTCAGGGTAAAGGCGTGGGCAAGTCCCTGCTTGAGGCGGATAAAGTAGATACGGCCAAAATGATTCTGGAAAAAGCCCAGAAAGCCAATGTCCAAATCGAGCTAGCTACGGATTTTGTGATTGTGCGCGAGATCGATCAGCCCCAGGAGGCCAAGATCAGCTCCGAGATCCCGGACGGCTGGGAAGGCGTGGATATCGGGCCCGCATCGCGCGAAAAATTCAAGCAGATTCTTTCGTCCGCCAAAACGATTGTCTGGAACGGGCCGGTCGGCATCTTTGAAAAAGACGCTTATGCCGAAGGCACGCGGGTGCTGGCCGAATACATTGCCGGGCTTGAAGACGTTACTTCTATTATCGGCGGAGGCGATACCGCGGCCGCGGTTGCGAAGTTTAAGGCCGAAGAGGGCATGACCCATATCTCGACCGGCGGCGGGGCTTCGCTCGAGCTTTTGGAAGGTAAACCGTTGCCCGGGGTCACGGCCTTAAACGACAAATGAGACAGGGCACATGAGTGTAAAGTGTAAAGTGTAAAGATTTCGCCTTAAACTGTTCACCTTAAACTTTAAACTTTAAACTCTAAACCTTGAACTTTTATAGATTGGATCGTGATCATGCGTAAAATAATCATTGCCGGTAACTGGAAGATGAACAAAACCTCGCTCGAGGCAATGGAACTGGTAAATCTTCTCAAACGGGAATTGGCAGATATATCCAAGGTTGATATAGTGGTCTGTCCGCCTTTTACAACCCTTTCCGAAATTAATGACCTGATTAACGAAACCTTGATTGGCCTGGGCGCCCAGGACTTGTATTGGGAGGACGCGGGCGCTTTTACCGGGGAGGTTTCAGCCCCGATGCTCAAGGCCGTGGGCTGCGCTTATGTGATCATCGGCCATTCCGAACGCCGCCAGTATTTTGGCGAGACCGACCAGACTGTTAATAAAAAGATCAAGGCTGCCCTGGCGCATGAGCTTACCCCCATTGTCTGCATTGGCGAACGTCTGGATGAGCGCGAATCCGGCCAGACCTTCGACGTGGTCAAGACCCAGTGCACCGGATCGTTTGCGGATCTGAGCGCTGAGGAGATGAACCGCGTGATTATTGCTTATGAACCGATCTGGGCGATCGGCACGGGTAAGACCGCGACTCCTGAGCAGGCCCAGGAGGTCCATTATTATATCCGTGAATTTTTTAAGGATAAATACTCAGAAGAAACCGCCGCCGGCCTGCGGATACAGTACGGCGGCAGCGTCAAGCCCGATAATACCGAGGCCTTGATGTCCCAGCCGGATATCGACGGTGCCTTGGTAGGCGGAGCCAGCCTGAAAAGCGATTCTTTTGTTCAGATTATTAAAAACTCCTGTAAAGTCAACAAATAGGTGAAGCGATGATGTCTGTTGTTTTAATTTTTATTCATACCGTTGCGGCTGTCCTGCTGATCGTAGTCATCCTCATGCAGTCCGGCCGGGGCGGTGGATTGACCGAAGGTTTTGCGCCGGCCGAATCCCTGTTCGGAGCCAAAACCAATCAGTTTATGGTGCGGGCTACCACGACCATGGCCCTGCTTTTTTTGGTCACGAGCCTTTCTTTGGCTTATCTGAGTTCGCGTCGGGCAGCCTCATTGATCTCAGATACGGTTGAGGAAGCGGCTACTGGTGACCAAACACTTACCGGTGAAGTTCCGCCGGAATCCCAGGAAGAGGGGGCGGTGGCGCCGGCCGTGACCGAACCGGTTGCGGTTGAGCCTAATCAGGCCTTGCCGGCTGTTGCCGGTCCGGCCGATTCCGGTCAGGCGACAGAAGTTCAAACGCCGGCTGAAGGTGTGCCTGAAGCTGCGGTTGAATCTGCGCCGGAAGCCGAAGACAACTGATTTTTAAAAAAATTTTTAATTTTATAATCAGATCATTCGTTTTCCTCTCAAGCATCAGAAATACACGCATGACCATGCCACAGGCCTGATGGCTGATCCAAATCCTAAGATCCGAGTAGCCCTTTTTCTCACCTTTCTATTCATCTGCTTGATTATCCTGATTGATGGATCACCCGTTTGGGCGGAGTCTGCTTCCGAACCCAGGAGCCGCTATGGCGGTACACTGGTTCTGGCCGCCGGTTCGGATCCCAAATCTTTTAATGATATTATTGCTAAAGAAACCTCGACGACCCTGGTGACGTCACTGATTTTTGAAGGCCTGACCCGCATGAACGTCTTTACGCTGGAGCCGGAACCTAACCTGGCCGAACGCTGGGAGGTCGATGAAAGCGGGCTGCAATGGACTTTTTTTCTGCGTCGAGATGTGCGCTGGAGCGACGGTCAGCCTTTCACGAGCGACGACGTTCTGTTTACCTTTAACGATTTGATCTTTAACGACCAGATCCCCAGCTCGGCCCGCGATATCTTCACGATCGAAGGTGAACCCTTTGAGGTCGTTAAATTAGATGATTTTACGGTTAGATTTATCCTGCCTAAGAAATTCGCACCCTTTCTGATGAGCCTGGGGCAGGCGATTCTGCCGCGGCACAAACTGAGGGATGCGGTCGCAAACAATGAATTCAATTTTACCTGGGGGATCGACACGCCGCCGCAGGAGATCGTCGGGACCGGGCCGTTTAGATTGGTCCGGTATCAGCCCGGCGAACGCCTTGTTTTCGAACGCAATCCGCAGTATTGGAAACAATCGGTCGACGGCGGCCGCCTGCCTTACATCCATAAGCTGATTTATCTGATCATCCCCAGCCGCGATGCCATGATCCTGAGGTTTTTGGAAGACGAGATCGATTATGTGGATCTGCGCGGCAAGGATTATCCGCTTTTGAAGCCGCTGGAGGCCGGAAAAAATTTTCGTATTTATGACGTCGGTCCGAATTTCGGCAGCCAGTTTGTGGTTTTTAATCAGAACCGCGGGCAGGACCCGAAAACCGCACGGCCCATCGTCGATCCCAATAAGTTGAGATGGTTCACGGATGTGCGTTTCCGGCGGGCGGTTGCGCATGCGGTTGATAAAGAGCGTATCATCGGGATCCTGATGAACGGTTTGGGCGATCCTCAGCACGGGCCGATGAGCCCGGCATCGGGCTATTTTTATAATCCTGATGTTGCGCAGTATGAGTATGATCTTGAGCAAGCCGCGGCCCTGCTTAAGCAGGCCGGTTTCGCCGACCGCGATCATAACGGGGTCATTGAAGATAAACAGGGCAACGAGGTGCGTTTTAATCTTTACACCAATTCGGGCAATGACGCGCGGGTTCAGATTGCGGCTATTCTCAGACATGACCTGCAGCGGTTGGGCATGGCCGTCAATTTCCTGCAGGTCGAATTCAATACCCTGGTCAGCAAACTGAATTCGACCTTTGATTGGGACGCGGTTGTGCTGGGATTGACCGGCGGCATCGAGCCCCATTTTGGCCGCAACGTCTGGCATTCCTCAGGCCAGCTGCATATGTGGTATCCGCGCCAGGGCCAGCCGGCCACGGATTGGGAAGCCCGGATCGATGCGATCTTCGACGCCGGGGTTCAGGAGCTGGACCGCAGCCAACGCAAGGTTTTATATGACGAATGGCAGGCGATCGTCGCGCGTGAGTTGCCGTTTATCTATACGGTTTTGGAACGGAATATATTTGCCGTGCGCAATAAGTTCGGGAACCTGCGGCCCAACAGTTACGGCGGTGCGTTCCATAATCTCGAAGAGATTTATATCATCGAAAAGCCATGATCGGATATATCGTTAAACGTCTTATCGTCGTCATTCCGCTTTTGCTGGTGATGGCCTTATTTACTTTTATCTTCATGCAGAAGACCGCGGGCAGTTTTTATGATTCCCTGCGCATGGATCCGCTGATCTCGCAACAGACGATCGATTATTACGAGAATCTGTATCATCTTGACCGGCCTTTATCCGTACAGTTTCTGCACTGGGTGGCGAACCTGTTCCGGCTCGAGTTCGGCTATTCCTTTTATTACAATATCCCGGTCATCCATGTCATCAAAGGGCGTTTATGGAACACATTTATTCTTTCGCTGGCCAGCCTGATTCTGACCTGGAGCGTGGCCCTGCCTTTGGGGGTCTGGGCCGCTTTGCGGCGCAATCGTTTGATCGACCGTCTGATCCAGTTATTGTCGTATATCGGTTTATCTACGCCGAGCTTTCTTTTGGCGATCCTGTTGATGTACGGCGCCAGTCAAACCGGCTGGCTGCCCTTAGGCGGGATGCGCAGCGCGCATTATGAAGAATTGAGCATCCTGGGACAATGGTGGGATCTGCTCAAACATATGGCGATCCCGGCGGTATGTCTATCGGTTTATTCGATCGGCTCCCTGCAGCGGCTTATGCGCGGGAACATGCTCGAGACCCTGCGGCAGCAGTATTTGCTGACCGCGCGCGCCAAAGGTCTGCCGGAGAACCGGGTGATTTATGTGCACGCCCTGCGCAATGCCGTGAACCCTTTGATCACGATCCTGGGGTATTCTTTTTCCAGCCTGTTAAGCGGCGCGGCCTTGCTTGAGATTATTTATGGCTGGCCGGGATTGGGCAATCTGATGCTGACGGCTGTCCGTTCGAAGGACGTTTATCTGGTCATGGCCAGTTTCATGATGAGCGGCATCCTTTTTTTGATCGGTAATTTGCTGGCAGATATCCTGCTGGCAAAATGCGACCCGCGGATTCGTTATGAATAACACCCCAAAAACCACCAACAAACAGCCCGGCCTCTGGGGCTATCTGAGGCGTAATCGTTTGGCCTGGACCGGGGTTGTCATCCTGGGTCTGCTTTATTTTTGTGCGGTCTGCGCTGATTTTGTCAGCCCGTATTCCTATCTGGACGAAAACCGGGATTATTCATTTTGTCCGCCCACGCCGATCCGTTTGGTCGACAGCGACGGAAGATGGCAACGGCCGTTTGTTTACGGCATGACCATGGGCTTTGACCGGGATTACCGCCGCGTGTATGAAATCGATGCATCCCGAAAGTACCCGCTGCGGTTTCTTGTTAAGGCCGAACCGTATAAGATCATGGGTTTGATACCCGGTTCGCGGCGCCTGTTCGGAGTTGAAGAGCCCGGTCGGCTTTATCTATGGGGCGCGGATTCGCGCGGCCGCGATTTGTTTTCGCGTATCTTGTACGGCGGCCGGGTGTCTTTGTTTATCGGGCTGATCGGGGTCGCGATCTCGTTTACGATCGGGCTGATTATCGGCGGGATCGCCGGTTATTTCGGCGGCAAGACCGACGAGATTTTGATGCGGATGTGCGAGATGTTCATGATGGTGCCGGGTTTTTATCTCTTGCTGGCCCTGCGGGCCGTGGTGCCTCCGGAATTCAATTCGGTCCAGGTGTTTGTATCGATCGTGGTGATTTTGGCATTTATCGGCTGGGCCGGGCTGGCGCGTATTATCCGCGGCATGTGCTTGAGCCTGCGCGAACGCGAATACGTTATGGCGGCCAAGGCCATGGGCGTATCCGATTTTCAGATCATCCTGCGCCATATCCTGCCGCACACCTTGTCTTACTCGATCGTTGCGATCATGCTGTCGATCCCGTCTTACATTATCATGGAATCCGCTTTGAGCTTTTTGGGATTGGGAATCCAGGATCCGTTTGCCAGTTGGGGCAACTTATTATCAGAAGCGATGGGGATTGTTCAGATCAAATTCGCGCCATGGATTCTGCTGCCAGGACTGTTCATCTTCTTATCGGTTATGTCTTTTAATGTGATTGGCGATACGTTGCGTGATTACCTTGATCCGCGGCTGAAGGCCGAAAACAGGAATATGTAAAAAATGCTTTTAACAATAAAAGATTTATCGGTTCGGGTCGAGGGCGGGGGCAACGCCGCCCAGATTCTTACGGGCGTTAATGTCAGCGTCCAGCCCGGGGAGATCGTGGCCTTGGTCGGGGCTTCGGGCAGCGGCAAAACCACTACCGGCCTGGCGGTCATGCGGCTTTTGGACCCGGGATTAAGGGTCACCTCGGGTCAGATCGGATTCGAAGACCAGCCGGATCTTTTGACGCTGCCGCCGGCGGCCATGCGCCGTATCCGCGGTTCCCGGATCAGTATGGTTTTCCAGGACCCTTTAAGCGCGTTTAATCCGGTTTTGACGGTCGGATATCAGATCGATGAGGTTTTTAAATATCATGCCCCCGAGTCGGGTCAGCGGATCAGGTCGTTAACCGAAGGTTGGCTGGAACAAGTCGGCATCCCGGATGCACGGCGGGTCTATTCCAGCTTCCCGCATCAGCTGAGCGGCGGCATGCGCCAGCGCGCCATGATTGCCATGGCCATGGCTATGCAGCCGCGGTTGATTATTGCGGATGAACCGACCAGTAATCTGGATGTTACCCTACAGGCCCGGATTCTGGAGCTTTTTCAGCAGCTGAGAAAGACCCAGGAAGTATCGATTCTGTTCATCACGCATGACCTGGGCATTGTCCGGCATTTATGTGACCGGGTTTATGTGATGAACGTAGGCATGGTGGTAGAAAGCGGAAAATCCGTGGAAGTATTTGAAGCGCCTAAAGAGGAATACACCCAAAAACTGTTAAAGGCTGTGAGCGTCTGATATGCTGTTGGAGTTAAAAAATATCCGCAAATATTTCCCTGTCAAGCAGGGAGCTTTATACCGGCGCCGGGAGTTTGTGCGTGCCGTGGATGATATCAGTTTATCTTTAGAGCTCGGGGAGAATCTCGGTCTCGTCGGCGAATCCGGCTCGGGCAAGACAACCCTGGGCCGGGTGATCCTGAAGTTATTTCCGCCCACATCCGGTCGTCTGTATTTTCAAAAGCAGGACATGACTTGTCCTGAGCGATCCCGGCTGCGCGCTTTTAGGCAATCGGTGCAGATGATTTTTCAGGATCCGTTTAACAGCCTGGATCCCCGCTTCACGATCCGGAATTCCTTTAACGAGGCCTTGACCCTGGAAAGGCCGGCACCGAAAAGCGATGAACGTCAAAGGCGGATGGGGGAGACCCTTTGTGCCGTTGGCCTCACGGCTGATGTCCTCGACCGCCATCCGCATGAATTCAGCGGGGGTGAGCGTCAGCGCATCGCCATTGCCCGGGCGTTAATTATGCAGCCGAAATTATTGATCCTGGATGAGGCCACGTCGTCATTGGATGTTTTGATCCAGGAACAGATTTTGGATTATCTGAAGCGGTTGCAGCACGAGTTCCGTCTGACGTATCTTTTTATTTCACATGATTTGCGGGTCGTTAAAAAGATCTGTTCACGAATCGCGGTTATGTACATGGGCCGGCTGGTCGAGTTGGGTCCGGCCGCGGCCGTGTTTGCCAATCCCCTGCATCCCTATACTCGCCAACTTTTGACCGCTGCCTTGGAATACCGCCCTGGGTACGGGGATCTGGAAATCGATTGGCCCGATAAATCTGATTTAATTGATAAAGGCGACGGCCATTTTGTGCTAGACTATTAACGTCACACGACATCCCCTGAAATCGCTTTGCGATTTCGGGGACTTAATCCCGGAAAATCTTCGATCTTCTCGGGGCACGTCACACGTCACATGTATTTGTAAAATAAGGCTGTAACATCTACTCTTTTACAAAAATGCGAAAATCGGCTGATGATAGATCTCGAGCCAGGATGACACATAACCTCAACAATTTTCCCTTTACCTCTGCCTTTACCTATTTTAAGGAGCGCTCATGAGCGAGGGTTTCTGGAGAAGACTCAGCATCTTTGCCGGATTGATCGCGGTAGCGGCTATTTTTGGCTTGATGGTTTTTGTCGCAAATCTAGAGATAAAAGATTTGGATATTTGGCTGCATATCGGGATGGGCCGGCATATCGTCCTGAACAATTTTTTGGTTCCGCAGGCGGACATCCTGTCATGCACAATCACCGGCAAACCCTGGATCAATCACGAGTGGTTGTTTCAGGTGATTGTCTATGAGGTTTTTAGCCGCTGGGGTGTGTCCGGCTTGATCCAAATGCAGATCGCCCTGGTGGTCTTGACCACGTTGCTCCTGCTTCTGATGGGCTATAACAGCCAGAAACAGCTTACCAGCATCCTTTTATTGCTTTTGGTTACGATCGTTTACCAGGGCCGTTTCACCAATCGCCCGGATCTTTTTAGCCTGCTATTTTTTGCGGCCTATATTTATATTCTGTCTTTTTATATAAGCCAGCATTGGTCGGTCTATGCCTTATTCGTTATCCAGATCCTTTGGACCAATATACACGGTTTCTTTTTCTTCGGGCCGTTGTTTGTTATGATTGGCCTGGCGTCCGAATGGCTGAAACGGCATGCGCGTTTGCCGTATGAGTGGAATCAGGTCGGCCGGCTGACCGACGAGGAATACCGCCGGCTGAGGATGATCTTCGGGCTGGTGATCCTGGCCTGTTTTTTGAATCCATGTGGGTTCCGGGGTGCCTGGTACCCGCTCAAGGTGTTTTTTCAGATATCGGGGGAATCGAAAGTCTTTTTTGAAAATATCCTCGAATTGCAGCGGCCGATGGCCCTGAGCAATATTTTTGACATCGGCCGGTTTCCGTATTACAAGCTTTTGATTATGCTGTCGGCCATGAGTTTGTTTTTTAACCGCCGCAAGATCGACATTAGCGGCCTGATGGTCTGGGGTGTTTTTTTGCTTTTCTCACTGGCGGCAATCCGCAACATGATTTTCTTTGCTTTTGCGGCCTATCTGGTCTTTGTGACCAATGCCATGACCGTATCGTTGAACGATTTGGTGCCCTTTAAAATCCAGGATATGCGTTTCGTGCATATCGTTTCGATAGTCGTTAAGGTCGCGATCTTTCTGTGGATCTTTCAATACGGGATGAATCTGACCTTAAACGGGTATTATGATCAGGAAACCCTCGAGTGGAAAAGCGAGTTCGGCGGTATATCGCAAAAGAGCGTCCCGGTCCGCGCCGTTGATTTCTTAGTCGAGAATAAAGTGCGCGGGAATTTTTTCAACGGCTTCAATACCGGGGCGTATCTCGTCGGGCGCTGTTATCCGGATATCAGAGTCTTTATTGATGGTCGGACCGAGGTCTACGGACCGAGATTTTTTAATTTTTACCGTGATCTCTGGGAGAATCCGACCGCAGAGGAATTGCGCCGGACCTTGAAACGCTATCAGATCACCGGCATCTTAATCCACAGCCATAAGCACCCGCCGCCGAAGGCATTACTGCGGGCCGTTCAAGGTCATCCCGATTTTGTGCCGGTGTATTTTGATGATGATGGGATCATTTATCTTAAAGATATCCCCCGTCAGCGGCAATTGATCGAAAAGTTCCGCATTGATTTCAAGAACTGGCAGCCGTATCGTATGGATTTGATGCAGGCGGGATATAAACGCATTCCGCCGTCGCGTAATATCAGCCGGGCCGAAATGCTTTACGGTCTGGGTTTGGACCAGGCGGCCTTAAGCGAAGCCCGGCAGGCCGTACGGGTGAGCCCGACTTATGCTGAGCCTTATAAGATTCTAGGCCAGATTCTTGCTAAACGTCAGGAATGCGAGTTGGCTTATGAGAATTTAAGACTGGCCACCATGATGGACCCGGAAGACCATAAGATCCGCATGAAGTTTGCCGAGATGGTCCTTAAGTCGGGACAGCCGCATCTGGCCGCAAAACATTACGAAAAAATCATTACCAAGTGGCCGGATTACCGAAAGGCATATTACGAGCTTGTTAAGTTGTTTATTCGCGAAGGCCGGATCGGCCCCGCCGTAAAGATTTTGCGGCAGGCGCCACAAACACGCACCGATGATCAGGCGGCCATGATTGAGATCGCGGACTTGCTGATCGAGGTCGGGGCGTGGGAAGCGGCGCGGTTTGTCCTCAAAGAGATTCCCGCTTATGAGAATAACGCCGAAATCACTTCTCGGCTCGGACGCGTCATTAAGATGTTAGAGTCCCAACGGTCAGGCGGATAAATGAAAAGGCGCTGACGGTGCCTGGTTTCGATCCCAAGGAGGAAGAGAGATATGCGCAGGGTTCTCACGTTCATTTTAGCCGGCGGGAAAGGCGAACGCCTGATCCCTTTGACCCGCGACCGCGCCAAGCCGGCCGTGCCCTTTGGCGGCAAGTACCGCATCATTGATTTCACGCTCAGCAATTGCGTTAATTCGAATCTGCGGCGGATTTATGTCCTGATTCAATATAAATCTTTTTCACTCCAAAAACATATTTTGGCCGGCTGGGATATTGTCTCAACCCAGCTGGGTGAATTCATCGACGTGATTCCGGCCCAACAGCGCATCAGTTCCGACTGGTATCTCGGCACGGCGGATGCCATTTACCAGAATATTTACACGATCATGGATCATCAGCCGGCCATGGTCATGATTTTGGCTGGGGACCATGTCTATAAAATGGATTATCAGAAGATGATCGATTTTCACCAGCAGATGCAGGCCGATATGACCCTGGCCTGCAGTCCGCAGCCAGTTGCGGTCGCTGAGAATTTCGGGGTGATCGAGGTCGACAAGAAACACCGTATCCACGGCTTTCAGGAGAAACCCCAGGCTCCCAAAACCATCCCCGGCGATCCTGGCCGCATCTTCGCGTCTATGGGGATTTATCTTTTTCAAAAGGATGTTTTGTTGGAGGAACTCCGGGAAGATGCCCAGTTGCCTTCGCAGCATGATTTTGGGAAGAATATCATCCCCCAGATGTTGAAGAAGAAACGGAAGGTCTTTGTTTATGATTTTACTGATAAGACCGGGTCACCTTCCTATTGGCGCGATATCGGAACGCGGGATTCCTACTATGAAGCCCATATGGATCTTGTCAGTCCGGATCCCCCGATTGACCTGTATGACCGCAAATGGCCCGTACGCACTTTTCATGAACCTTTTCCGCCGGTGCGCATGCGGAGTAGCCGGGATCCCGGCGGACGGACCGTTGAACCGATGGTGAAGGATTCCCTGGTTGCCGACGGGTGTATTATCAACGGCGCGACGGTCATGCGGTCGGTCTTGTCGTCCCATATCAAATTGGATCCGCATGTGCAGATCGCCAATTCCATTATTATGGAAGGGGTAACCGTTGGGAAACACGCTAAGATTCAGAACGCGATTATTGATAAAGAAGTCCATATCCCGCCTAATGCTCAAATCGGTTTTGATCTGGATAAGGACCGCCAGCGTTTTGATGTCACCACTTCTGGGATCGTTATTGTAGCGAAGAAGACAGCGGTAGGATTGGTTTAAAAGACGCAAAAGTCACAGGAGTTTCTTTGCGCACGAAATTTTTTGCCGTCTGCTGCGGTTTGCAACTCGCTCATTCGCCCCGACGGGGCTCGGTCAGTTCCTGCATTCGCTCGTTGCAATACCTTGTAGACATTTGGAAAAAAATTTCTGATTGTGCGTTAAAGAAACTCCTGTGACTGAGGATGTTTGAGCACGGGATACAGCCCGGAATCCGGCTTAAAAAGTTTGGAAATGGCTTTTAATAAATATGAGGGATTATTTACGGATTTCCTGAAATTTCTTGGTCAACAGCGGCACGACCTGGAACAGGTCGCCCACGATGCCGTAATTGGCGACGGTGAAGATAGGGGCATGCGGATCGATGTTGATCGCAACGATTATTTTTGAGGACTGCATGCCAACCAGATGCTGAATCTGGCCGGATATGCCGCAGGCAATGTAGATCTTGGGGCAGACCGTTTTGCCGGTTTGCCCGACCTGATGCGAATAGGGCATCCATCCGCTGTCGACGGCGGCCCGGGAAGAGCCGACCGCCCCGCCTAAGACCTTGGCCAAATCTTCCAAAATCTTAAAATTTTCCGGACCTTTCATCCCGCGCCCGCCCGAGACGATGATGTCGGCTTCGGTGATATTGGCTGTGGCCTCGATCTCTTCAACAATATCCAGAATCTTGGAGCGGGAGGTCAGCAGGGGGCGGTCGATTATTTCTTCAACAATTTGACCTTCGCGCGACTCATCCGGCGGCAGTTCCTTCATAACCTTATGGCGGACCGTGGCCATTTGCGGGCGATGGTTTTTTGTGATGATAGTGGCCATGATATTGCCGCCAAAGGCCGGCCGGGTCTGCAAAAGGATCTTTTGATCGGGATCGATGCTTAAGCCTGTGCAGTCGGCGGTCAGCCCGGTATGCAGCCGCACGGCTACACGCGAGATCAGGGCCCGGCCGATAAAGGTCGCGCCGCATAAGACGATCGCGGGGCGGTATTTGCGGATCAGACGGCACAGGACTTTTGTGTAAGGCTCGTCCAGGAAGTTTTCGAGTTCCGGGGCATCGACGACATAAACCTTGTCCGCGCCGCGCTCGATCAGTTCGCGCGCCTTTTCGCGGACATGATGTCCTAATAGCATACAGGCGACTTCGGTTTGGAGTTCGTTCGCCAACTCGCGGGCTTTGCCTAGCAGTTCGAAGGCGACCGGCTGGACAACCCCTTTCTTTTGTTCCGCGAAAACCCAAATTCCCTTGAACTGATCGATATCCGGAGTGCCTGTGGATTCCCGTTTGATCTCGATCGCGTTAAACTTACAGGCCTCGAGGCAGGCGCTGCAAAGCGTGCATTTGTCCAGGTCGATGACGGCCTTTTTATCGACCATGGTGATGGCGCCGAAAGGGCAGGCTTTGACGCAAAGCGTGCAGCCGGTGCATTTGTCATTAATAACGCGAATGCTCATATCTGATCCTTCAACAGGCTAACCAGTTGATTGGCTGCGTCTTGGGGGGTTGTTTCGAATATTTGTCCTTTGGGCCGCGGCGGCGGTGTGAAAACCTTGATCACCTGGGTCGGCGAACCCGTAAGTCCCAAGCGGTCGTTCTCCATCTCGATATCCGTGGCCTTCCAAGTAATGATTTGTGTTTTCTTGGCGCGCATCATGCCTTTTAATGAAGGTAGGCGCGGTTCATTGATCTCTTTAACGACCGTCAGCAGGCAGGGCAGGGAAGTCTGCACGACATCATAGCCTTCTTCAGTCATGCGTTCGACGGTGATGATTTTGTCTTTGATCTCTTCGATTTTTTTTACATAGGTGACCTGGGGGATATCGAGGTGGGCCGAGATCCCGGGCCCGACCTGGGCCGTATCACCGTCGGAAGCCTGTTTGCCGCAGAGGATGACATCGAAATCTTTGATCTCTTTGATCGCCATGGCCAGGGTATACCCGGTGGCGAGGGTGTCGGAGCCGGCAAAGGTGCGGTCGCTTAACAGGATTCCGTCGTCACAGCCTAAAGAAATCGCTTCGCGCAGCGCCGCTTCCGCTTGGGGCGGCCCCATGGTGAGTACCGTAGTCTTACCCCCGAACTTTTCTTTGAGACGCACACCTTCTTCGATCGCATACATGTCAAAAGGATTGATGATGGATTTGACCCCTTCCCGCATGAGGGTATTGGTCTGCGGGTCAATTTGGACATGGGTGGTTTCGGGGACTTGCTTGATGCAGACAATGATGTTCATGCTTGTTTGGCCATCTCCTTGATCAAGCCGAGAGCGATGATGTTGCGCTGGATCTGGTTGGTCCCTTCGTAGATTTGGGTGATCTTGGCGTCGCGCATAAATTTTTCCACCGGATATTCGCGCATGTAGCCGTAACCGCCCAAGATTTGAACCGCGTCGGTGGAGACCTTCATGGCGACGTCGGAGGCGAATAATTTTGCCATGGCCGAGTTTTTGGCGACATCTTTTTTGCCGCTGTCGATCTCACGGGCTACGGCATAGATCAGCGCGCGCGCGGCTTCGACCTGTGTGGCCATATCTGCCAGCATGAACTGTAGGCCCTGAAAACTGGAAAGACTTTTTCCGAATTGTTTGCGTTCTTTGGCGTACTTGACGGCTTCGTCCAAGGCCCCCTGGGCGATGCCGACGGCCTGAGCCCCGATCCCGGGACGTGAGGTATCAAAGGTTTTCATTGTGAGAATAAACCCCATGCCTTCGCGGCCGATCAGGTTTTCTTTGGGGATGCGGCAGTCGGTAAAGATCAGTTCGCGCGTGGCGGAGGCCCGGATCCCCATTTTATCTTCCTTTTTGCCGAATGTGAATCCGGGGGTTCCTTTTTCGACAACGAACATGCTGGCGCCGCGGGGCCCTTTGGTTTTGTCGGTCATGGCCACGATCGTGTAGATCTCAGCCTCACCGCCGTTGGTGATGAAATGTTTGGTCCCGTTAAGGATATAATCGTCGCCTTTTTTTTTAGCCGTGGTTTGGATGGCGCTGGCGTCGGAGCCGGCCGCGGGTTCGGTCAGGCCGAATGCCGAGAGTTTTTCGCCTTTGGCTAAGGGTGGCAGATATTTCTTTCTTTGCTCTTCGCTGCCGAACAATATAATAGGGTAGGCTGCCAGCGCGCAGGCGGCATAACTGACGGCGATACCGCCGCACCCGCGCGAAAATTCTTCTGTGGCCAGACACAGGTCAAAGATGCCCCCGCCCAGACCGCCATATTGCTCGTCGATGTAAAGGCCAAAAAGATCAGATTCGGCAATCACCTTCATGACTTCCCAGGGGAATTCTCCGGATTGATCGTACTGGGCAGCAACCGGCCGGATCTTTTCATCGGTGATCTGACGGCAGAGATCGCGGATCATGGTTTGTTCTTCGGTCAATTGGTAATCAACCATACGGCCTCCTGTGCAAGATATTTGAGATTGAAGCTCCGCGGGTTTGTACCCGTTGAATGTGCCCGGCTTGATAGCTGCATGGCTCCGGCGCAAATTCCGCGTCGGCCGAATGAAAAATAAAAAATCACTCTTCAAAAAACTTTTACATACTAACACACAAGATTACTGGTGGCAATGTTTTTTTGCATTCAAATTTTTTGATTCGCGACTCTTTTGTGTTAAGCGGGTCTTTACACTAAGATAGCCTTTTACGGCAAAACACGGTTAGCATATATTAAAATATTGGGAGGACTGATAATCAAAAAAGCCGGGAAATTTATGAATATATAATTCTGATTTAAATGTCAAGATATGACACATTATGCAATTTTATATTCAACGATATTAAAGTTATACAATAAAAACAAAAAAAGGATATATTAGTGTTGACTTTAGATCTATAATACAATAAAGTGTTGCATATGTAAGGTTTCTTGATATATCGTTGATGGCATTATCCACGGGTTAGGGCACCGGAAAAAATGATGACCAACCCTTGCGAGAAAATCCAATAATGACTGCGGACAGATTAATGACGATTGAAGAATTGGCTGAATACCTGCGTGTTCAGAAAAGGACAATATATGCTTGGCTTAAGAAAAAGAAAATCCCTGCTATTAAGACGGTCGGCCAGTGGAGATTTAAAAAAGACAAAATTGACGCTTGGCTGGATGGTCAATAGTCTTAGATAGAAGTTATACAGATGTTTCCGAATCGGTGATCAAGGAGGGGACATGGCCGTAAAGAAAAAAGAACAGTTTCATGTTGAGCAGGAAGTCCGCCGGTTGGTGGCCGAGGTTCTGGAGACCGACCCGGGAGAAATCGAAGGGGATGCCCAATTCGTCAAAGATCTGGGGATGGATTCCATGATGGCCTTGGAGATCCTGGCCGGGATCGAAAAAAAATACCGGATTGTGATTCCCGAAGATGCCTTGCCGAAGTTCACGGATCTGAATGCAACCGTTAAACTGGTCGAGGGCTTTTTAAGCAAAAAGAAATAATCCTCAGAGATATATCGGAAGCGCTGCTTTGACTAATCATTGAAACGAGGAGTCGTACATGTATTTTAAAAAATTGGAGATCTTTGGATTCAAATCGTTTGTTGACAAGACCGTTTTCCATTTCGAACCCGGAGTGACGGCCATCATCGGCCCGAATGGCTGCGGGAAAAGCAATGTCTTTGATGCGATCCGTTGGGCGCTGGGAGAACAGAGCAGTAAGGAATTGCGCGGGGCCGCGATGGAAGACGTGATCTTTAGCGGGACCGATCAAAGGCCGGCCTTGGGTTTTGCCGAGGTCAGCGTGACCATGTCGAATGAATCGCGGCTACTGCCGATTGAGTATGATGAGGTGACGGTAACCCGGCGTTTATTCCGGTCGGGGGAAAGCGAATATTTGTTAAATAAGAACCCGATGCGTCTGAAGGATATTCTTGAACTGTTTATGGGGACTGGGATCGGCGCGGAGGCGTATTCTCTGGTCCAGCAAGGCAAGGTGGATTTGATCGTCAGTGCCAAACCCGAAGACCGCCGGGTCATTTTGGACGAGGCTGCGGGTGTCACCAAATACAAAACAAAACGCAAGGAGGCCCTCAGCCGATTGGCTGATACGGAGAATAATCTTCTGAGGATTAATGACATCATCATTGAGGTTAAGCGTCAGATCTCGTCTTTAGAACGCCAGGCCAATAAGGCCAGACGTTATAAAGAGGAATTTGATAAACTCAAAAGGCTTGAAGTCCAATTGGCGGATCATGAGGTTGCCCAGTTTCGTCAGCAGCTCCAGTCGATCCAGGACCAGGTCGATCGGCTTAATACAGACGAAACCCGCTTGTCGGGTTTCCTCAAAGAATTAAGTGAACAGATTGATCATGAAAATACCCGGCTGGAAGAGGTCGATAGCCGGATTAACGGTGTCAATGCCGAAGAGATCAAGTTGGAAAGCCAGATCGACATCAATAATCGCCAGATCGGGTTTAACGAAGAGCGGATTGAGAATATCGATGCGCATGTCGCTCGTTTGAAAGATAAGCTCAACCAATTGCGGGAACGCTGCTCTACGGAACAGCAGAAGATCAACGAGCTGCATCATTGCCTGGCTGGGCTTGATGGACAGATTCAGGAAAAGATCCAGATCCTGCAGCAAAGACGGACTCAGTTAGGACAAGTCACCTCTTCTATTAAAGGGCATGAAGGCATCATTCGGCAGGAGGAGGAAAATATCCTTGAGACCTCGACCCGTCAGGTGCAGATCAAGAACCGTCTGACTGAAGCCATGAAAGAGACCCAAGGCGCCCTAGCCCGCAAACGCCGGTTGGAGATCGAGAACACTAAAGTCACAAACGAGAAAAGCGAAGTGGACGATAAACTCAATCTTGCCTGCCAGAAAATCGAACAATCGGTTGAGCGGATTTCCCAGATAAACGATCAGCGCGAATCCAAGCAGCGGGTGTTCCAGGAATATATGAACGAGATGGGCCAGGTCCAGGAACGGATCGATGGGTTGGAGCGCGAAAAGCTTTTTTTGAAATCGCAGAAAGAATTTATCGAGAAGTTGACGGTCCAATATCAGGACATTCCGGACCCGGTTATCGAAGGCCGCCTTTTGACCACGGCCCGTCCGAACGAGAATCGTACCGGGATCATCGGTAAGGTCAAAAGGATCCTGCCGGCAGCCGCAGAGCGCTGGGATTCTTTACGGTCCGCCTTCCCCGAGAATTTCGATCAGCTGGTCGAAATCGTCTGCGAGGCTAAATTCATTGAACTGGATCCGCAGCAGCTCTCACTTCAGATCGATTTTTTGAGCCAGCAGATCGGAGAGAAGATTGTTCATAAGCAGGATTTGCAGACACGGATCGACGCCCAGAAGAGTGTGATCGCCCAGCTTGAGCTCGATATTCAGGAAGAAGAGAAGCTCTTATCGGTTCACCGCGCGCAAAAAAACGATATTATGGAAGAATGCCGCAAACTCAATGATGAACTCGAGCTGGTGTGTATGGAACTGGACGAAGTCAATCAGAATCTGGTGTCATTCAAACAGACCGAGGACGAATTGACCGGACAGCTGGATGGCTTGAATCAGGAACTGAACGTGAGTCAACGGCGTATTCAGGACAGCCGCGCTACCATTAGCCTCAAGGTTCATGAGCGCGAGGAGACGACTGTGGCCATTGCCCAGCTTGAGACCGAGCTCACTTCTGAAGAAGACAAACGAGTCGGGTATCAGGAGAACCTGAAATTATTCTCGGAAGAGTTGGAAGGCCATCAGGAGGAGATTGACCATATCGAACAGGAGTTTGGAGAATTGGATGTTAAGAAGGAGCAGCTTGGCACCGACATCGAAAGCCTCAAGGCGAAGATCATTCAGATCAAGGAACAGAAGCAGTCTCTGCGGGAGGATCTGATTCAATATGAAAAACAGCGCGAGGAGATGCTGCAGAAGGTCAGCCAGATGCGCTCCCGTTCGAGCTCTTTGACCAAAGAGATCGATGAGGTCCGCAACGCCCTGCATCGCCATCAATTGAATATCCAACAGATTGTTTTTCAAGAAAAGGAGATTAAGGACCGGTTGATGCAGACGTATAAAATTGATCTAGATCTCGAGCTTGCGGCCCAGTCGGCCGACGTTGCGACTGACCGGCCGGCAACCGAGGAAGGCGAACTGGATTCCGAGGCCCTGCGGGTGGCGATCGAACGGTTGCGCAAGCGCTGCGACTCGTTCGGTGCGGTTAATATGGTGGCGATCGATGAATATGAAGAACTGCGCGAGCGCTTTGAGTTCCTGACCAAACAACAAAGCGACCTGATCACGGCCAAAGAATCTCTGCGCGAGACCATCCGTAAGATCAACCGCCAGACCAGACAGATGTTTATGGATACCTTTACCAAGGTCAGTGAGGAGTTCCGGATTTATTTCCGGATGCTGTTCGGCGGGGGCGAAGCGCGATTAGTCCTGATCGATCCGGAAAATGTCCTGGAATCGGGTATTGAAATCATCGCGCGTCCTCCGGGTAAGAAGCTGCAGAACATCGCGCTGCTTTCGGGCGGCGAGAAGACCCTGACTGCGATCGCCATGATCTTCGGCGTGTTTAAGGTCAATCCGAGTCCGTTTTGCGTTCTCGACGAGATCGATGCGGCCCTGGACGAGTCGAACGTCGGGCGTTTCAGTTATTTGCTCAAGGATTTTGCCAAGATCTCGCAATTCATCGTCATCACGCATAATAAGAAAACCATTGCCAACTCGGATGCCATGTACGGGATCACCATGCAAGAGACCGGGGTGTCGAAGGTGGTATCGGTTAAATTTGCTGATCGAGATAGCCCGTCCGCCGCAGCCTCCGAGCAAAGTGTTCCGGTTGGTGTCTGAGGGACGTAGGATTGAAGACCGGCGACGTTTGATCCCGTCAATCTCTCACGAAACAGGTCTTATTTTTTCCACTGAATTTTGCGATGTAGAGGGCTTTATCGGCCGCGGCTAGCAGCCCGTCTTTATCCGTGGCGTCGTCGGGATAATTCGCCAGTCCGATGCTGACCGTTAGGTGGACGTTGAGACTGGTATCTTCTGCTGGCTGGCTCGACAAGGAGGGGATCAGAAAGGTCTGTTTTTCGATATGCTGACGGAGGCGCTCGGCGATATCATATCCCTGGTTGAGAGTTGTCTGAGGCAGGATGATCGTGAATTCGTCTCCGCCGTAGCGGCAGACATAATCAGTTTCGCGTGAGAGGAATTGAAAGGCCCGGGCCAGTTGTTTGAGAATCAAATCGCCGCGTTGATGTCCGTAGGTATCATTGAGCACCTTGAAATTGTCGATGTCGCTGATGATCAAAGTCAGGATAGCATTTGATTTTTTTATTTTTTGAATTTCTTCGGTCAGCTTTTCTTGGAAGAAACCGTGGTTCCAGAGATTGGTTAGCCGGTCCTGCTGACTTTTGAGGACGACCACTTCGTAAAGACGCGAATTCTCGATGGCCAAGGCCGCGTGATTGGAAAGCAAAGTGAAGATGCGCAGGTCGTCTTCGCTGATGGGCTTTTGCGTGAAGACATTATCCGCCATGATCAGACCGATGACTTTATCTTTAATCTTAAGCGGCATGAAGACCAGTTGAGGGGCGGAAATGATAGACAACAACGGATCCTGTTGGTATTCGTTCAAGTCCGCGGCATTAACCAGCCAAGGGGTTCCGCGTTCGAAAGCCGATTTGAGAAGCCCTTTTTCCGAGGAGAAGACCGGGACCTTCAGATGCCGAACGGATTTAAAAAGGGACGAATGCGAGATCGTCTGGGTGAGTTTGTCGACTTTGATCAGATCGTCGAGCTTTTGATCGGAGTCTTCGATATAAGTCCAGATCCGGTTGGCATCTTCTCCCGATTCCGGTCCGAGGGCCATCTTGCATTCGAGCAGGTTATTTTTTTCATTAAGCAAAAACAGCAACGCACGGTTATATCCCAGACCGGAGTGGGCGGTAACACCGGTGAGGATAATATACAAGATATGATCGAGTTCGAGGGTGGTGCGCATCGCCGAACTGACTTCATACAATACCCGCAGTTCTTTTAGGGCTTGCTGGAGTTTATTTTCAGAATTGGTATCGAGGGCATTATTCATGTTGTATTCCTGATCATGAGAGGGCAATACATAAAAAGAAAATTAACATTTTATTTATCTGATGTCAAGTAAGATAATAATTTTGGTAATATAGCAATTTTATGCAAATTATTGTATTATAGCGGTTTACAAATGACATAAGAAAATAAATACAAGATAGCGCTTTCTTGACACGAAATAAGCCATATGTTATACTTTACCAGTTTAAGTTCAATATATACAATATGTTAAAAGAAATCGGGAATTTTATCAACTTAGCTGATATATTAGTTGCCCTGATCTTTGTGCGTACGATATGGATCGGCCTGATAAAGGGATTAAGCTCTGAGTTTTTTAAGGTTTTGAATGTCTTTGTAACTTCGTTTATCGCCTTGCATTATTTTACAGCCTTAGCGGTGTTCTTTGGAAAACATCTTTCGATTCCTTTGGTTCAACTCGAGTTGCTAGCCTTTATCGTTATCTGGGGAGTGATAACGTTTATTTTCCGGATTGTTCGCGAGGCTTGGGTCGTATCGGTCAATCCGGAAGGTAAAGTGATCCTGGGCCAGCGGATCGGCGGAATTATTCTGGCGATTCCCCGTGTAGGCCTGATCAGCGGATTACTTTTTTTCATGATTTTTTTATCGGGAAATCCTTTTCTTAATCGACAGGTCAGAAATTCCTGGCTGGGTTTTCATTTCCAGGACACATCCTTTCGGGTTTATGATCTCTTCTATGACGGTTTTATCCACAAAGTTTTCCCGAATGAAGAAAAGAACCCTGCCTTGTTGAAAGTTAAAGATCGATATAAGCCCAAAACGAAGTAACCCTAATCATTGAGGCGACGGTTTTTCCCCATTGAGGCCGAGTGAGGGAGTTTCTTACATTATTATGGCGTTTATCCCCGAAGACAGTATTCGCCAGGTTTTAGACCGCTGTGATATTATCGACATCGTCGGGTCTTATATCCCTTTGAAACGTGCCGGACAAAATTTTAAGGCCTTATGCCCGTTTCACCACGAGAAAACACCATCGTTCATTGTCAATCCGCAAAAACAGATCTATCATTGCTTCGGTTGCGGGGCCGGGGGGAACGTGATTTCATTTGTGATGGCCCAGGAACATTTATCGTTCCCCGAGGCCGTCCGTCAACTGGCTCAGCGTACCGGTGTATCTATCCCGGAGTCGTCTTCGGAGAAACCGCAACGAACCCAGCTTCGACAACAGATCTTTAAGGTCAATGACCTGGCCAAACGTTTTTTTCATCACAACCTGCTCTTTAACAAAGATAAGGCGTCACGTCGCGCTCGGGCTTACCTGAAAGAACGCGGCATCACGCTTCAAGCCGTCAAACTTTTTGAGATCGGCTTCGCTCCCGATCAATGGGACGCCCTGCTGCGTTTCCTGCAAAAACAGGATGTCCCTATCGCACGCATGGATCGGGCGGGATTGATCATCGGACGGCAGAAGGCCGAGGGTTTTTACGACCGGTTTCGGAACCGGATTATGTTCCCGATCATGGATACCAAAGGGCGTTGTGTGGCTTTCGGGGGACGGGCCATGGAAGCGGACAATCCGGCCAAGTACATCAATTCGCCCGAATCGCCGGTTTATACCAAAGGGGAGCATCTCTACGGTCTGCATCTGTCCAAAAACGACATCTTGAAGCGGGATGAGGTCATAATCGTTGAAGGCTATATGGATTGGATCACGCCTTTTTTCTCGGGGGTGCGCCACATCGTGGCCTCGCTGGGGACTGCCTTAACCCTGGAACAGATACGTCTGATTCGGCGCTACACGAAGAATGTCTTGATGCTTTTTGACTCGGATCAGGCTGGCGAATCCGCTACGCTCCGCAGTCTGGATGTCCTGATCGAAGAGGGCATGAACGTGAGAGTGGCCGATTTGGGGAAGGGTGACGATCCGGATTCGTTTATCCGCCGCTTTGGGCTGGAAAAATTCCGGGATCGGCTTAGCGGGGCGCGGAGTTTGTTCGACTTTAAGTTGCAGACATTGCTCGCGCGAAATGATCATTTGACCATCGAGGGCCGGGCGGCGATTGCCGCCGAGATGCTGCCGACATTGGCGCGGTTCCCGAATGAGATCGTCAAATCGGAATACTTGCGAAGATTAGCCCAGACATTGTCCGTCAGCGAAGAGTCCCTAAGGGTCGAACTGAAAAAAGGCCAGGACTCCGGATTCCGCCGGGATTCTGAACGCGAAAGGCAGCCGCGCGGCCTTGTCGTTGAAGGATTGCCGGTGGTTGAAAAGAATATTCTGCGACTGATGCTGGAAGACCGGGACTACATTCCGCTGATTCAGGAAGAATTGAATGCGTCTGATTTTGAGAATCGGGATGTGCGCCAGATCGTCTCCAAGGTCTTCGAACTGTTCACCCGGGATAAGGAGGATTTCACGCCTGCCCGGCTGACGAGTTGCTTTGACGACCAGCGGATTGTGGGAATCATTTCATCTTTGTTGGCGGCCGAGGATATCCTGATCGGCGATAAACAAAAGATTCACGCAGATTGTGTTAACCGTTTGAGGCAGGACCGCCTCAAGGCGCAACGGAAACATTTATTAAAACAGATTGAGATCGCTCAGACCGCGGGTGACCATCAGACGATCACGCGGTTAACGGAACAATTTAATCAATTAATCAAGAGGTAAACAGACATGAAAAAGACTGATTTGCAGGAAGATCTGGACAAGCTGATCGACCTTGGCAAGAAGAAGGGTTTTGTGACGTACGATGAGGTTAATTCGACCTTGTCGCACGAGATCGACACCTCGGAAGAGATTGATCATGTCTTTGATGTGCTGGACGGCAAGGATATCAAGGTTATTGAGGCCGGGGATGAAAATCATGCGGATCAGGAACATGACGAGGCCTTCTCGCGCGAGCAGCAGATCCGTAAGGCGCGCGAAGAGCAGGTCAAGGATGAGGTCTATTCCGACAAGTTCATCCCTTTGGATGACCCCGTCAAGATGTATCTGAAGCAGATGGGTTCTATTCCTTTGCTTTCCAGGGAAGAAGAAATCAGCCTCGCCAAACGGATCGAAGAGACCGAAGAGAGATTCGCCGAGTCCTTGTTCCGCACGGCCTTTGCCCGCAAAGAGGCCATTAAGATCATCAAACAGGTCTTGGCCGAAGAGATTAATGTTGAAGACGTTATTAAAGACGAGTTGGAACGTCGCCCCAAGCTGATTCGGGACCTGAAACGCATCATCATCAAAGTGCGACACACGCGGGTCGGTTCCGAGAAATCCGCCAAGGCCTTAGCACAGTTTAAGTTAACCGCCACTCGCAACGAAGAGATTGTCAACCGTATCATCGAACTGATCGCTCAGGAAGAAAAATACGCCCGCAACCTGAAAAAGATGAAACCGCGGTCGTTGGAGGCTAAGAAACTGCGCAAAGAACGGGGGCGTATCCGTAGAGAACTCGGCGAACCGATAGCTCGTATTAAAGATCAGTTGCGTCTGATCAAGATCCGGCAATCCAAATTCAATAAAGCCAAGAAACTTTTGGTCGAGGCCAACCTGCGGTTGGTGGTCAGCATCGCAAAAAAATATATCAACCGCGGGCTTTCGTTCTTGGATTTGATCCAGGAAGGGAATATGGGTCTGATTCGCGCGGTTGAGAAATTTGAATACAAACGCGGCTACAAGTTTTCGACCTATGCGACCTGGTGGATCCGGCAGGCCATCACCCGTTCGATCGCCGATCAGGCCCGCACCATCCGCATCCCGGTTCATATGACCGAGACCATTAATAAGATTATCCGCATCTCGCGTTTGTTCGTTCAGGAATACGGGCGCGAGCCCATGGCGCAGGAGATTGCCAAACAGATGCGGATATCCGTTTCGAAGGTCAAAGAAATTTTGAAGATTTCGCAGGTGCCGATTTCGCTGCAGACCCCGATCGGGGATGAGGGGGATACGAATTTCGGGGATTTTATCGAAGACAAGAAGGCTGTTTCGCCGGCCAACGCCACCCTGCATTCCATGCTGAAGGAAGAAATCGGATCGGTTTTGCAAACCCTGGACGCGCGCGAGCGAAAGATCCTGGAGTTGCGTTTTGGTATCCGGGACGGCACCAGCCGGACCCTGGAGGAAGTGGGCAGCGAATTCAACGTGACCCGCGAAAGGGTGCGCCAGATCGAGTCTAAGGCCCTGCGTAAACTGCGTCATCCTACGCGTTCCCGCCGAATTAAGTCGTTTATTGATATGTCGACCCGGGAGGTCGAGAACACGATTTAGTCTTTCGGCTTTGCTTTGAACCGGCCCCGTTCATATGTTTTGAACGGGGCCTTTCTTTGGATTGTGAAATGGGCCAAGTCTTGGCTGGCTAAATGGCTCAAGGCGAAGTTTCATTCTCAAGAGAATCGGCGAAACCCTTTTTTATTCCCCAGGCTGTGTTATAATAAATCGCAATGATGAAAAAGTTCAAAAGATCGGCAGGTTTTGTCTTCGCATTACTGTTATTGTCATTCCCCAACGTTGTGCTGGCGCAGGAAGCGCCGATCAATGCCGAAACCATCAATCTTTGTAACCGTATCCTGGCGGATATCTTTCAGGACATTTATGATCTGAGTGCTCAATATCCCCAGCTTGGAGATTATGGCCAGGATTCATTTTATGAGAACATTTACGGGATTTCAGCCATTGTTTACGAACATGCTGCCTCAACCTCCGCCGCCTGGAGTCCGCCGTATTATTTTGGCGTCAGCATCACTGCCCTTCAGGATGATCTTTTTCAGGACCAGACGCGTTACTTCGAGCAGGTTTTTCCCCTTTTAGGGGTCAAGCTGGTGGGCTACGAGCCCAAATATTTGAAACGATCCCAGTTCTCGATCAGTGATCATGTCAAGCCGTATGTTAGTCTCCTATCCGATTATCAGCAGGAGTACCTCCCGTTACGGTTGAGCATTGAGCCGCTGCAGCCGGCTTATCGCTTAGGTGAGGAGATTGTTTTTGATGCGGTCTTAAAGAATATCTCGAAACAGCATATTTTCGTCAAGCCTTTAGGGCCGAAAACATTATATTTTCTCTTGAATAATTCTCGATGGGGGACGCGGCCGTCGGAATATACTTTTGAAGGTGAACAGGTTGTTTTACAAAGCGGTGAGGAATTACGTCAGAGGTTTATCGGCCAGGCCAATTATCGCTCCAAAGAGGTGACGATTTACGGCGTATATAACCTTGGTTTCAAGGGGGTCAAACCCCATGCCTGGGCCACTGTTGCTATTACCGAATAATATTTCTTGTTGGCCACGCTCAATTTATCCCCTTATTAAGACGCAGATGAACGCCAAGGAAACTCTATGATGGCGAGGTTGACGTCTCAGAGGAGAAATAAATTATGGGGAATGAAGCATGGTGCAAGAATATCCTATTAAATATTAATACTAGTATAGACAAATCAGTTGAAAATTTTATATTGATATGATATTCTGAATGATAAATTTATTTTTTGATCATTTTGTTGTACAAATGGGACGTATCGTATCCGGGCCCATAGCTCAGTCCGGTCAGAGCAGTTGACTCATAATCAATTGGTCCCAGGTTCAAATCCTGGTGGGCCCAGGTTTCATTGTAGCGTTTGTCATTAAAGTCAAAGATTGGGCGCATAGCTCAGCCGGTTAGAGTGCTGCCCTCACATGGCAGAGGTCGAAGGTTCGAGTCCTTCTGTGCCCATTTATTTAAAAACCAATGACCTTGTTCCGCACAAATCATGAAAGGATTGATGGTGTCCGACAATTCGGTTAAGGAACAATTGCAGAAATTAATTGCTTTGCAGAAGATTGATGCGGAGATTTATCAGCACAAAAGGGAATTGAAAGAGAAACCGGTGGTTCTTGAAGAAATCAAAAATCAGTTTGCGGCCAAGCAGGCCCGCCTGAAAGAGATCGAAAATAATTTAAAGAACGCCCAGGTGCAGCGCAAGGGATTGGAGGTCGAGCTCCAGACCAAGGAAGACAACATCGCCAAAGCGAATGCCCAGCTTTCGCAGATCAAGACCAACAAGGAATATACGGCGAAGATCAGCGAGATCGAGAGTCTTAAGGCGGACAAGTCGTTTTTCGAAGAGAAGATTTTGATGTCATTCGACCAAACCGACAAGATCAAGGCTGAGATCGACCAAGAGAAAGCTGTTTTAGCTGAGGAAGAAAAAAAATACACGGCGGCCAAACAACAACTGGAAGCCGAGATGGGGGAATTGAAGAATAAGGTTCAGGGCCTGGAAGCAGAAAGAAAAGATGCCGTTACCGGGATTGACCGATCGATCCTGGATCGTTATGAGAAGATTCTCGTCAACAAGGAGGGGCTAGCGATCGTTCCGATCCAGGGGAGCAGTTGTGGTGGATGTTTCATGAATATTCCCGCCCAGATCATTAACGAGATCAGGATGGGCGATAAATTTATCTTCTGTGAGATGTGCGCACGCATGCTTTATGAACAGGAAGAGACATAGTCCCTGCGGATTTTCTCACAGTTGAAACGTTTTCCCAGCGAAATGGTATTCAGAAAAATTGATATTTTTACCGACGGTGCTTGCAGCGGCAACCCGGGCACAGCGGGCATCGGTGTGGTCATCAAGCACAATCACTCGGTGATCTGGGAGTTTTCTCAGGCCATTGGAAAAGCGACAAACAATATCGCTGAGTACGCGGCGGTTATTTACGGCCTGCAGCAGGCCCTCATTTTTCAAGCCGAAGACGTCACTTTGCATACCGATAGTGAATTACTTGCCAAACAGATGCAGGGCCTTTATCGGGTCAAGGACCCGAATATCAAATTTCTTTTTGCAATGGTCCAGCATTTGAGGACCGGTTTCTCAACTTTGCGGATCGAGCGACTGTCCCGGGCCGGGAATCAGGCCGCTGATCGCTTAGCCAAACAGGCTATCAAGACAGAGCAAGCCAAGGCAGTCGCCTTGGAGTTATTCTCCGGGGAGGAAAGTCCGAGCTCCAAAGGATGATAAATCCTGGTAATGCAGGACACTCCGGTTTCGGCCGGGGGAGGATCAGAGCTACAGTGACGATGCCTCGTCATCGGCATCTGCGGATGGCGGGGAGTGAAACGAGCAATCTCTTTATGGAGCAAGGCCGCATAGGGAGAGATTTCCGTAACCATCCGGAAAGCGAAGTGATCCGCTTCGTCTGTTTGGCCGCGCCGGTTAACGGTTCGGCCGAAGCCATCTCCGGGTAGGCCGCAAGAGTTGGGGAGTGATCCCCGAAGTGAGTGGAATGACTGCCCGTCTCGCCTGAAACAAAGGAGACGAACAGAACTCGGCTTACTGGCTTGCTCTGTTTTTATCCCGATCTTATCAGATCACGCTGGAGTGCTGGGATTGGGTTTGGGGAGAAGCGGAAGTGGATGTCTATTTGGGTGTCATGGGATCCGCTAATCCTTTACTAATGTACTTGCGGCGTTTCGTCTTCAGGTAGAATGGGGGAAAAGGATTTGATGGGCTTTATGATAATCCTAGAAACACGAGGAGGGCTATAAATGTCAGGGCATTCTAAATGGGCAAGTATCAAGCATAAGAAAGCTGCCACCGACGCCAAACGGGGTGCGGCTTTTACTAAAGTCACCCGTGAAATCACTTCGGCCGCTAAGGACGGCGGCGGTAATCCAGAAACGAATGTCCGCTTGAGGGCAGCCATCAACCGGGCCAAAGAAATCAATATGCCCAACAGCAATATCGAAAATGCCGTTAAGAAAGGTACCGGCGAACTCCCCGGCGTGATCTATGAACAGGTCGTTTTTGATGCCTACGGTCCAGGCGGGGTCGCGCTTTTGATCGAGGGGTTGACCGATAACCGGAACCGCACGACCGCCGAGATCCGCAATATCCTCGCCAAAAAGAACGGCAACATGGCCGGAGCCGGCAGCACGAGTTGGATGTTTGCGGCCAAAGGATTTATTTCGATCGATAAGGACAAGGTCAGCGAGGAAGAGTTGATGGAAACGGTGCTTGACGCCGGCGGGGAAGATATTAAGAACGAGGGCAATTATTACGAGATTATCTGTGATCCGGTTCATTTTGAGGCCGTCAAAGCGGCGATTCAGAGCAAGAAGATCCCGACTTCTTCCGCGGAGGTGACCAAGATTCCTAACTCGACTGTGAAGGTCGAAGGTGCGGCGGCCAAACAGCTTTTGGAACTGATGGAGGCCTTGGAAGATCATGAGGATATCCAGTCGGTCTTTGCGAATTTCGATATTCCCGATGATCAAGTTCAATAAGATGAGGCGGGAATGAAGATTTTGGGTGTTGATCCGGGATTATTAGTCACCGGGTATGGCTTGATCGAAATCCGATCCGCGTGCGAAGGGCCAGAAGCTCTCATGGAAACCGGGACCATCGAACCGGATTCGCAGACATCCTTACCCCAGCGGTTGGGGAATATTTATCGTAATCTGGACCAAATCGTCAGGGAATACAGGCCCGCGGTCCTGGTGCTTGAGAAGTTGTATTCTCATTATCGTCATCCGACAACAGCCTGCTTACTGGGACACGTCCGCGGGGTCATCATCCTTCTGGGTGAAGATCGCCGCCTGCGCGTGGTGGAACACAGCCCTAAGCGTATCCGTAAGGTCTTGACTGGCAACGGCAATGCCTCCAAAGAGCAGGTGCGGGAATTTGTGGCGCGTCATTTTAAAATAAAATCCGCTCAGCTGACTTTGGATGCGAGTGATGCGATTGCCTTGGCGCTCGGTTTTGCGCGGATGGAATCACACAAGCACTTGATCCCCGCCGGCAAAACCGCCGTGGCTTAGAAAGAGTGCGATGATTTCTAGAATCAGCGGCCAATTGATGGCCCGAACCGATCATGCTTTGATCATTCAGCATCAGGGGATTTCATACGAAGTATTAGTCCCTTATTCCGTTGGGTCAAGGATTCCCGAACATCAGGATCCCGATGGCAAGATCTCCCTGGTCACATACCATTATTTGCAGATAGGACCGTCCAGCGCCCTGCCGGTTCTGATCGGCTTTCTGTGCGAGATTGAACGCGATTTTTTTCTGCAATTCATCAAGGTTTCCGGCATTGGCCCGCGGGCCGCGGTTAAGGCCCTGAATAAACCGATCAGCGAGATCGCGCGGGCTATTGATCAGGGTGATGATAAGTATCTCAAGACATTACCTGGGATCGGCCTTCAGAAGGCTAAAGAGATCATCGCCAAATTACAGGGCAAGGTCGGGAAATACGGTCTGATCCAGGACCAGAAAGAAAGTCTGGCCCGGGCCGCACCTGAACCAGTGGCGGATTGGCAGCAAGAAGCCATGGATGTCTTGTTGCAGTTGCAGTACACCCGGACCGAAGCCAAGGCGATGATTCAAAAAACCCTGGATCGCTGTGGTCGGAACATATCTTCGGCGGAAGAGTTATTGAACGAAATCTACAAGCAAAGGACATCCGTATCATGACGAATTCTTCGTGCGATCCCATGATCAAGCGTGTGGTTGAAGCGATTCTCTTTATTAGCGAAAGGCCGGTTGCGATCGCGAATCTCAAAGAAGTGATGGATACCGTCAGTACCGCTGATATCCGTCAGGCGGTTGAGGAGCTGATGCAGGAATACGAGAATCATCAGCGCGGGATGATTATCACGGAAATTGCCGGGGGTTACCAGATGCTCAGCAGCCCGCAACTAGCCGCGTATGTCCGCAATTTTTTTAAACGCCATGTCAAAGAGAAATTATCGCGGCCGGCCCTCGAGACACTGGCCATCATTGCTTATAAGCAGCCGGTTACCCGCGGGGAAATCGAATTGATCCGGGGCGTGAATTCGGATGGCGTGGTCGGGCTGCTATTGAATAAGGATCTCGTTAAGACCGTAGGACGAAAGGATATTCCCGGCCGCCCATATCTTTTCGGGACGACGAAATTATTTTTAGAATATTTCGGTCTTAAGTCGCTTGATGATTTGCCCCGGCTCGAGTCTTTCAC
>Ga0272442_10001628_pt1 | contig 33731 bp, 38 predicted proteins | sample SSMForm2O_FD_200262 | JGI IMG/M metagenome (GOLD analysis project Ga0272442, IMG submission 200262) | Marine sediment archaeal communities from Little Sippewissett salt marsh, Falmouth, MA, United States - SSM-Form-2O | ecosystem: Environmental > Aquatic > Marine > Wetlands > Sediment ... | reverse complement strand
GATTTACTGGTATCTTATATCTGTTTGGGCTGAGAAAAATTAGATTATAAAAATGGTCGTAAGTCTTTATAGTTCGCATTGAAAAATGATGTAAGTCTTTATTTTGGTTGGGGGATTTTTTAAAATTGTAGTGCGACAACCTAAATGGCGACTGGTGACAGAAGATGGCGGGAAATGTGGTGTGCCCATTTTGGCTGAACGAGTAAGGCAGTAGGGAAAAGATGGAAATGAGAAAAAAAGTGATCCAAAAAATATAATATTGAAATAAATATTATTATTTTTATCATATAAAAAAACATCTTTAAATGCCTGTTAAATACCATCCAAACCTTAAGCATTTATGCCTTGCTGGAGCAATCGGACCTCCAGCCTCACTAAAGTAACCCAAATTGTCGGAGAAGCAATTATGCAAAGCGGAGAACTAATCGCTACCATATTACTGATCGCGTTCGTTTCTTTTGTCCCCCTAGGCATCATCTGCCTGCTGCTCCGTTGGATATTCCGGGTAAATCACCTGTGCGACCAGCTCTCAAAACTGCTAACCAGTCAGCAGGCCGCCACCGATAACCTCGATAATATCCGGATCCTGCTCAGCCGGCTAGATGATCAACAATAAATTAGGAATCCCATTTATCCAGAAGGCACTCTGATTGTTGCACGCGGATCTTTGGCTCAATATTGCATTTGCAAACACTACACCACAAATTATAATTCCTGGGATTTTCATGTTTAATCGGAAAATCTTGCCCAGTAACAATTAAACTCATCGCCTCAACTGCGCTTATATACGTTCGAGCCTCACAGTGCTGACATGTGCTTTTGCGTTTTTGGGCTTCCTGCTTAGGTGCCTCAGCAACGATAGTCTCAACTGCCCACACGCCGTATCCCTTGGCGATATGTCCTAGTTTTTTACAACCTCTACAACTCATTTTCTTGCGCCTGGAAGTGATTACGATCCAAGTCCTGCCAGTGATTTTTCGAGCATGCCGTTACGACATATTCAGCTATCCCAGCCTGACCGTCTATACCCGTGTTATTTATAATAACTGGTTTTTTCCGAACGGCGTAACAATACATTATTCCGTCATCATCTATCACAACATTCTTGCTAGGGCAATTAAAACATATAGCTACCCGCTCGTTATACCAAGATTCTGTTACCCGAAGTCTGCCAAATTTGAGAAAGTGTTTTGCTATAGCTATAAAATATTTTTTAAGATTACGTTCAATTTTAAATTCCTGTGGTAACTGTGCCCAAAGCTTTTTTTCCTCTTCTTGTTGCAGCAGCTTTTCTTTGATTGTGACTAATTCAACCAGATCATTCAGTACGCATGTTTTTGCATGCTCTAAATAATCGGTATCATCGGGACAATCAGGGAGTTTAATACCATGATATCGTAATATTTTTTCCGGAGTAAAGTCGCACATGTCTTTGCATATAGCGTCATGCACTGGAACATTTATATTAAATATTTCTAACAACTTACACTTTTTATCTGCAAATGGACAAGTCACAATTATTCCTTTCTATGTTGGATCATACCACCCCAACCACGCATATCCGTCAATTGCACCAGCCAAACCAGAACAAGAAACGTAATCATTTGCAATATCATTACCGAAACATGTTGGTATCCCACTTAAAAAACAATTAGCGGTCCCCGTGGAATGGGCTCCTAAACTAGTACAGTCGGCTATTACAAATGGCGGATCGCCCACCATTCCATACGACCATTGGTTTGCATAATGTTCTTCCCACACCAAAGCAAATACACCATTTATCTCTTCTACACAAGTTCCTTCTTCGTCGCAATCCTCTAACCCCCAAAAAACAGCGTATATTACCTCTAATTCACCCAATATATCTTCGCAAGTAACACAGCAACAACAATCATCATGCCACGCTATATTGCCTGAATCCCAAAGTATGCGATTGTTCCACCACCGAATACTCATTAGCAAACCGTCCCCAAATCAATATTGTCGTAACCGTCATCAGAACCATCGTCCAACACTTCAACATCGATACGACTATATTCTCGCAGTATAGTTCCTGTGGCCGATACATCATTGACGATCGAAACAGTATCAGGCACGTGATAGAAATCAACGATCTCCCATACACCGCCCGGTCCTTTGGTTACCCATATATAATCACCAGACGCCAAACGTCTCCTAACCGTATTGAGATTCGGAGCGCTTGATTTCGGCTTGTAAAATACGTTAAACGCACTACCCGACTCACTACCGCTGCGATCAAATAGTTTTACTGATATACTGCTCGCCCCGGCCGCCGCCGCCTGGGTTTTGGCCTTTCTCACATACATTTCATTACATACCCAGCGGCTATTGTCCTCGTCGTCGGTTATCTGCCAGACCGAAACCAGATCGTCCGCCACCAGAAAATTCGTGTTGGTGTTGCCGGCCTCGATCAGGTTGAATATCTCTATCGAATCACCGGTATCCGCCAGCGGGTTAGTAGTTGTTTTCCAGTCCGTGGCGTCAAAAGTCTGCAGATGCCCATTATAAAATCCGCCCGCATTAGCGTTAGAATCTATCTGGGCGATATAAGTCGCCCCGCCGCCGCCCGACGGATATCGTACAGCCCGGGCTTTTTGGATCATTTGTGGCGGCTTGACAATTTCCCGCCGGCCTGCCTGATCGAACATGTCTATTCGTCTGTTAGCTGTGGAGATCATTATATTTCCTCCCAGCTTATTTTTGGAGATTCAATAGCAGCCGGGCCGATCGCATCGGCTATCACCCTGACGTAATCATCGTTTTGCGATTCTCCGCCATCGATCGTATAACTGCAGACACGAAAATGATATTCCTGGCCATGCTCTAACGCCTCGGTAATATACGGAGGATAGTCACCCTGGCCGCGATAATTTACCTGTCCCAATAACGATCCAAAAGGTAGCGTTGGCGGAGTAAAATTAGAACTATACAGACATGCCCCATCACCGCTAAGGATCACATATTCATCGTACCAGACGTTCATATCAAGGTCGACGCCTAATATATATAATGTTGTAGATGACAAATCAGGGTAAGATCCATAATTATCACTAACCTTCACATCGCCATTAACAAACATTCTTATATCACCAGCGGAGTCCCTGGCAACACAGACAAGATTCCAGCCGTCCGACAGCGCCCCGTCCCAACCAATATTGACCTGCATAACACCGCCAACCTTAACCTCAAACTTGATGCCCTCTCCAGAAATCTCGCGATGCCAGTATAATTTGACAAAGTTATCCGCCGATGCTGAATGGCTCATGAAAATTAAATCAAAAGCCGATTCGTTCAGCAACGCCGCTGTTATATATACCCTAAACATAACCAAAAATTCGTCATTTCCGAACGACAAATTAGCATTAGGCTCCACCGTGACCCCGCGCCAGAAGCCGGCTAATTTTGCGGACGTAGAGCCAAATTTCACATATGTATCGTCAAGTGTTATATCGCCTGTCTCATTTGTGGGAGCTATTCCGACTTGCTGCAAACTGACATCGTAACCGTAATCGTACGAGCCGAACTCTGGAGTTTCTCCAGGATTACCATCAAAATGCAAAATTAACGCTGCCAGCGGATGGGCTGCCCCATCATCACCCAACGCCTTTGGCCCCTGCCCCCCGTCATAATAAATATTAAATCCATCCGGCTTGACCGCCTGATTGATCGCCGAGTAGCGCCAGCGCAGCTCTACGTTACCGCCGGCTACGGCTTTGCCTCGCAGTTGCAGCGGCGGGTTAGGCGCCAACGGCAATACCTCCCCATCGGACCCGATAACAACCTCGCAGACCAACTGCGAGTCATCGGACAACAATCCGCAACCCGACACCTCCTTTAAAACATAATTCCAGATCGTCCCTGCAGGCAGATCTTGATTGGCAACCTCTATCTCTGTGTCGTCCAGGCCGGCAGCAGCCAGCACGGTTGTATAATCGATATCGCCATCTTGGCCGCCAAAGACCACATAACAACCATCGGTCGCGGATATATATCCACCGAAATGTTTGGTTCCTGCCACGCGATTTAAGGGGGGTGCCTGCCCGAATGATTTAGTATTTTTTAGGACCGGATCCATATCTAGCTGGGCGCCCCCGGAGTTGTAGTTGTGATACCGTTCGCAGTTTCATCGGTATATTCCACCGCAACGGACACTCCATCCGGCTTCATTACCTGTTCTTTCCCGTCCGAATAAAACTTTCGCACGGCGCCTAATCTCGCGAGCGTCAGACCTTCTTGTGACAATATTAAAGGTATCAATCTCTCGCCGTAATCCAGCCCTAGATCATCATCAGGATCGATATCAACAATCATATACAAAGGCTCCGTTTTTACATCCCACGGAGCTATGCCGAAGTCGATATCAAATATGTACAAACCGGGCGCATTGGTCGAACTAACCTCCGTTATAGAAGGGGCATCGCCGCTTTTATCTACTCCGGTATGGGCTGTAGCCATGCACATAAATTCAGGCGACAAACCTGTTTTTGGATATCCGTTTTGAGTTAAGTATAGTTCGATCATTTATTCACCTATTCATGCCACATTGGCATCAACCACATTATAAGGGGTTGATACCAGATTTGTCACGTTGCCCCCCAGAGCCGTATTCATGCGGCAGTGGGCCGCTACTACGTTCAAGGCTGAAGCGGCATCGATGGAATTACCTGTACCGGTAGATATCAATGTGCTGTTAAGGATTACCGTATTACCGTCGGTGATCAAAATACAATCTTGATTACTGGCTCCCATCTTCAGTCGGCAATTTTCGATATGTCCACCTTCACATTGCATCGTTTCGCCATACCCGCCTTCGCCTTCCATTACACATCCGATCAATTTGCCGGTAAACTTTGGCTGTGTTGATGTGCTACGTACACCCGATCCGAAACTATTAGGACCGGCGATACAGTTATATGCCTCTCCCGCAAATACCGGAGGATATGCACTATCAAAGGCAACTGTATAACCACCAAAACAGCCACGACCGCCTTTGCAATTATAAAATTTACCCTCAACCAACATCCCCAACCCGTAGCTATTCTCATCAGCCACACAATGATAAAATTCCGCTGCCGACGATATTGGCATGCCGTATCCTGTACAGCCTCCGAATGCGTATTTTTCGCTTTTGCAATTATAAAATTCCCCTCCTATGGTTCCAGTGCCTGTAGCAGATGCGTTATTATCGCCGCCAAATGCATAATTCCCTTCGCTGATACAATTCCACATCGTCGGATTAAAATTCACATCTTCGGCAACTCGCCAGGCGGCTGCATCAGCAATGCAATCACGCCAAAATCCTTGCTCCTGTGTTTGCAAAAATAATGGCAGCCTGTTTATCGCCGATGCAGTGTTAATACTTGCCCGACGGAACCGCATATTGATGTAGTTGGAATATATATTTACCCCGACAGATGAATTAATCACAAATGATGAACACATTACACTGCCGGTTGATTGATAAATAGTAAAACCGTGCAATGTCAACCGGTAACACGTTTGCTGGATAGTATAGGTGTGTACATCTTTGTCGGTACCGCTGCTTACCCCCGTATAATCAACTACGCACGCCTCTGGTGGGCCGAAGTGATAGATATGCACATCGTCCGTATCTAATACCAGACCACTGCTCAGATCATAATAACCAGGTGTCAATATCAACACCCTGGGGTTATATTCACTCAAAGCTCCCATACTGGCGTTTCGGTCGGACGATTTCAGCCAGTTATAAGCCTCCACAAGATCGTCACGAGGAGTGACCATCTTTGCATTTTTAAGGTTAATAGCTGCCCTTGTACCTTTAGCTATAGTTGTAAGCAATTTCATGCCTTTCTCTTTTAAGCCGGTATATATAGCATCCAGGCCCCGCCCACGAACGTACTGCCCGACTGATCTGTCGAACTGGTGATGGTTATGTAGCCATCATCATCCGCCGCCCGCCCACCTTCTTTTGCATAAGCGCCGCTGCAGAGGCTGTAGCCGATATCACTACCCGCTGCATCGGATGGGTAACAACCGGCCGCATTGGCATTAGCATCTTCCAGCCAGCCGTCCGTATCAGCCGCTGATCCGTCTGCATCCTCATCAAATCCGACATCCACCACACATGCCGCCCCGGCGGCTGTCTTAACGCAAACAACCACCCTTAACACCAGGTCCCCCGCTTTCACTGCAAATAAGTTGTTAGTGCTGGTATCCAGCAGCGCCTTAAGTTCAGCACTGCCGATTCGTTTACAGGCCACCGGTCCGGTGGTTATCCCGCTGGCGGTTACCTGCCCTTGCGTATCGCTGTTACAATATCTAAGAAAACTCTCTCCCCGCAGGTCGCGAATATCAGTAATCACCCCGTCCGCATCTGTGTCAATCTCTGCCAACGGCTCGTGCACAGTAGAAGGCCAGCCGTCTCCATCGATCCCCGAATCGATTGAATTATCGGATTTCATCCAGACATAGGTCGTATCATCATCAGTTGGATCCACATTTGCTCCGGCCGTGTAGGTTTTGACCGTGCCCCGCCAGTTATATTTACCTCCGGCCACATTGAAGGTAGTTGCCGTAGCCGCATATACTCTTAGCGCCGCCGCCCAGCCTACCGCATGAACATGTCCCCAGACTACCTGCTTTTTGTGCTCGTAATGCAGGGGATCATATTCCTTTACTATTTCAATCCCCAGCCCGGCCAAAAACGATACGCAATCCGAAGCCGACGGATAGCCAAAGTCCAAATCATAATCACTCATTTGTTTACTCCTGTAAACCAGGGCGGCCGTTTACTGCCGTAATGCCTTAGCCAGATTTTCCGCATGATAACTATCTGCCGAAACGACAGCTTCTTGCCCTGTTCAAACCAATCCAAAAACTTGTATAACCATTCCTGCTCCGCTTAGCTCCTCTTCGATGTCCAGTAGATCATCAAAGACCTGCCGCGATATTTTCTTATCTCTAAGCTCCAGCGCCTGCGACATTATTTTATCCCAAACAGTAATCCTTGGCCTTGCGTTCGTTCATATCGATTGCGCCGGTGCGACTCACCCAATACCTCTTTTGCTTCAATCTGCCGTTTCTCGTTATATTCGAGCCACTCCTGACTATCACGGGCGATCTTGTATCCTTCATTCACGTTGGCAACTATCCGCACCCCCTTCTCCCGCAGCAGCCCTACCAGGTGCCTGACCTTACGCCGTTTCGTCTCCCGGCTGCCACTTAGACCCAGCCTCTCGGCGATCTGGGCCGCCAGCATAGGTTCGTCTGCCTCCCGTAACAGCCTCAGGCAGCAATCAAGTTCTACTGTTGTTGGGGTCGGTCTCATTTTTTGCTCTCGTAATCGGCCGCCCTGTTTAAATCAGGCTCGGCGAAGAAGACATCCTTTTCTTCTCGCCGAGCTCCCAGCGTAGCCAACTGCCCATCCGTGAGCTTGGCCAGGGCTTCTTTATTGGGCGTCTCTTTGGTGTGTATGTAGTTTTTTCCCGCAGCTTTGCCGAATATCTTTTTAATCAGTCCCAACGTAGTCTTTTTGGTTGATAGTACCGAACTTTTCCGCCAGCCCAGCGTCCCAAAGTTTAACTTGCGGCTGCGTTTCTTGCCGAAATCTTTCCGGTTAACTCCGGAAAATGTCTCCAGCGACGCCAGGTGCAGGCTGATCCTCTCTTGATGAGCCACCACTTTGTTTTTAAGCGACTCTTTTAGAATGTTGATTTTATCTTGGGTCTCCCGCTCTAGTATTTCGATTTTACTCTGCAATACCCCTATTCGCTTTAAGGCGGCATCCGCCTCTTGCCAGGTATGTATTTGCGGGGCTAGGGTATTATCCGACCTTACACGCTTGCCTGCCATCTGTGACCTCCATGTCATGTTGAATTTCTTTTAGGTTTTTATATTTTTTACCGGTTTGCCTCCCGAACATTTCCTTTAAAGCCTCAATCAGCCCGTGCGCCTCGCCCGGTGCAAGCTGGGCGATTGATATTTTATCGCCGGCTGTCATCCTCTCGATCATCCCGGCTAGTTGATATTCGTTCCAGCCCAGATCCCCCGCCAGATACTCCAACATCTTCTGCTGAGAAAAGCTGGCGAACCGTTCGCGGCCGGCCGCCCGGTTGCGGTAAAACCTCTCCCCCTTGCCCGGATGCCGCCAGCCCAGCGACTCACAGATTGCCAAGAGATCCTCCATCTGCCAGTTATTGAGCTGCTTACAACTGGTAACCTTATGTTTACTATCGCCTTGGCGATATTGCTTCAGGACAAAATAATACTGCCCGCTCTCTCTGAGCCCCGCCGCCCTGACAGCGGTTTGAACCAGTTTTATTTGTCCGTTATTGAGCATATAAAGGCCCTTTAATCGTTCCTCTTTCGCGTAATCCTGCCGATGTGCACCCTGGTCAAAACCCGGTTGATTGGCCTGTCGGTAAAAAGGGGAATATTAAAAGCTCTTACCGCAAACAGCAGCGGCTGTGGATAAAGTTCTATGAGTTTTTTTTGCAATTTAGGTGATATATTCTCACGCCTAAAATAAGCGCGATAACCCGACCCTAGCCTAACCTCGAACCACCTACGCGGACTGCCGTCCTCCTGATAAAAATCATGATAACACAAACGGACTATATGATGCGGTTTTAGTCCGCACTCGACTCTCAATAGGCGTATGATCTCGTTACGAACACTTTGCCACTTTTTGAGTTTTCCAGTTTCCACTTTCTTTCCTAACCGGCGGTCTTCGCCTCTGCCAAATGTTCATCTTCGGCAGTCTCGGTTATCATAAACGGTAGCCGGATCTGTACCGGCAGCCCCAGCGTCGCTACTGTATCAATCAGCAATTGCGGCGTGATCTGCTGGCAGCCCTTAACCGTATGCAAGGCCTCGATTATCAGTGAACAAGTCCTAAGCCTGCCGGACCGTGGCGTCCTGCATATATCTTTTAGCACCCTAGCCGCCCCGTTCACCAGCCGCACCCCGCCATATTCGTAGAGCTTGCGGATATCTTCGGTAGTATAAAGTTCGCCACCCCGCCCCTTATTATTGGATTCTCTGTCCAGGTCAAGAATTTGAAATAATCTGCTCGTAAACTGATCCAGCGATTCATGCCCCCGCCTGGTCGTCGGCTGATTGATGGTATCTCGCAAACCGTGATTGCCGGCCAATATCAGCGGGCACCGGCATTTGACGGTTATGACTTGCCGCAGCTTGTTTAGGACTCCCACCGACAGGCCGCTGCACTCGTCCAGAATGACCACAACGTGCCGATGTTCCAGATTATCTACCAGTCGCCTGGCTATGCTATCCAGCGTCCCGTACGACTCCAGTCCCACCTTGGCGGCAATCGATCCAAAGATAGTCCTGGGCCCCATGCAATCATCCAGCTCCACATAGATCGTGTTCTTGTTTGTCTGGGCATAGGCTCTCAGGCAAAAACTCTTGCCGTGCCCCCCGTCCCCGATGATCATACCGATCCGCCCCTCATCCTCACTGAACGATTCGGTGTTGGCGATCATTGTGCCTATCTCCCGGGCCACAGTAGTCTGCACAAATTTCGGCTTATCGCCCCGCTGCCTCTCCTTGCGGGTGACGCTGTTAATATAGTTGACGACCTGATTGGCCAGCGTCTCCAGATCACCCTTATATTTATGGTTCAAAAACTGGCTGATCTTCGACGAGCTCACCCCCAGCGCCCTGGCTATCTGGGCGTTCGATAACTTCCTCTCTGTCATCAACCGCTTTAACCGGTCGGCTATCCTTGCGGTCTCTTTCGCTGTCATGGGCATCCTTTCCTCGATCTGCTGAGCCTCCTGCTCGAGTGACCTTTGCAGATTCTCTTTAGTCATCGTTATACCTGTTATACGCCCGCTGTCGTTTGCGTTCGTTCAATATCCCCAGGTCAAATTGTAACTCTTGTGTCACTTCCGCCCCCACCGCCTTACGCAGGATAACCTGCGACTCCTGACGCTCATGTTCTTTTACTTGGTCATCCATTACCGTAGCCACCGGCCGCATACTCACCAGCCTCTCCGGCTCAGGCTTGGGCCTGGCATCCGCCTGCTGCGCTCTTAGGGCCAACTCCGTCAAATCCATCTGCGCTACCATCGCCGCGTCCACATATTCCTTGGCGATCCGTTTCGCCCGGCCCTTAGCCTTCATCCCTTCGCGCAGGTGTTCTTCCGCCAGTTTATCCTTATAGGCCACCAGCCGGTTCTGCTCAGCAATCGTTATGAGCCTTAATGTCTTGGCATCATATATCCAGAGCCTGGACATATCGTCCGGATCATAAGCCGCCCTGACTGTTTTTCCGAACCTAAGCAGCAGCTCTTCGTTATATTGCCCGTACCATAGCTTTTTGAAATTTACCCCGTTTTTACCGATCTTTAATTCCCCGCTCCACACCCGCAGCAACAGATCCAACACCCCTTCCCGCAGCACCCGTCTACTGCTCCGCTCGTTCATCACGTCCGCCGGCGACCGGCCCTCCATCCCCGCCCCCTTATGCGCTGATAAATTATATACCGTCTCGATATATTCTGTGCATCTTTCAGCATACTCTTCCAGGCTCATCGCCTCTTCCAGGGCGGTCTTGCTCTTAAGCATCGTCTCAACTTCCGCCGGCTTCCGCGCAGCATCTTTGCCGCAGTAGCTATCCAGTGTTTTACAATACTGCCGATCCAACGTGTCAAAGAATCGCTCCACCGGTTTTGATTGCGGGTGGTAGGGTATCGCGAACGACACATTGATATCCATCAGCGCATAGAGCCCGGCAATCATTATCTCGTCAAGCTCACCCTTCTTGATGGCCCGGCGTTTCTGTTTGGTGGTCCCGGTCCACATCTCTGAGTCGTAATCCCGGCCGTTATCTATTTTTGCCATCTCCGGCGGGCCGTATCTATCCAGCCCTCTTTTCATGGCCCGCATGATCGTGGTTTGGTTCGGCCCCGCTGATATATGCCAACCTACCTGCAGCCGGCTGCGCCAATCCTGCCAGGTGGTAATCCAGGGCCTGACCCAGCGATTCCGGTATCTCACCCAACAGTTACACTGATGATGATCGCCAATCCATATCGCCCCCGGCTCCACACTTTCCGGATCATTCTTTATATACGGGGCGCACTTGGCCTCCCAGGCCGCTATCCCCTCGCGGTGCATGATTAATACACCTTGCGGGATCCGCTCGTCAATCAGTCGGTACATATTCCTCAAAGATGGTATCCGCCAACCCCTGTTTTCGCTTTGGCTCTGATAGCGGATCATCTGCCAACCCAGCTTCGCGCTGGGCTGCTTCTTGTCCAAGTAGAAGTTGCAAAAAAACTCCCACGCCTCCTCTGTTATCTGTGCCTGTTGGTTTATCTCACCCCGCCTGTCGATCAGACCGTCTATTCCATCCTCCCGGAAGTTTCTGATCCAGCGTTGCAGCGTCCGTACCCCAATCCCTTGTATCCGGGCAAAATCTGCCAGGGCATAGCTGGTATGATCTTTTCTGCCTTCTTTCTCCCACTGCCCCTTAATGCGGGCCAGGTGTTTTTCATATTCACGCACCAGTCCCAGCCGCTCTAACGCGAGCTGTCTTTTCTTCTGCGAGACATTTTGCAAGGGATCAATATTGCTTGGCGTTTGCACCTCGCCGTAATACTTAATCTCCCACTGTCCGTTTCTCCTACGGCATTCAACTTCCCCGTGCTTGCAGCGATATTGTGCCTCCCTTACACTGATCTGCGTCTCTCGGGCGTAATCTCTACTTGATAGCCAACAAATTTTACTCATGACGTTCCCGTACATCTTGCAAGAGCCTGCCGATCGCCTCTCTGGATTCGGTCAGGATTTTATATACCTTCTCAACAAAACCAGACGTCTTGATATCGTACCCCTTGCGGTAATCTCCGCCCGGCCCCGTTGCCACCGGCGCCACCTGCGGCGGCTCGCTTACTATCTGCCATTGAAAATCCATATCCCTATACAGCTTACCTACCTCAACCAGCCAGCGGAACTTGTGTATCACCCACTTACCGTCTTTGTTATATTGCATAACCTCAAAACATTTGTGACACCCGCTGCACCAGCCAAAATACAGCCGTCTCTCCCTGCCATAATCATCTGTATCCTCTGCCAGGGAGGCTTCATGTGTCTTGTGATAGCACGCCGGGCAGACAATTCCCTGCAGACCGTTTATCACTTCTTGGCTTGTCGACATAATTTTCCTTTCATTGCCACATCATAGGCATCATTGATCGCCTGGTAAGTTTGATAGAGTGATTGGATCAGTTCCGGAAACGCCCTGCGGTATTCGGCGATTCTTTTGCGGTCATGGCCGTCGATCACGCCATCGGCCAGGATATCCAGCACCAGCCCTTCGCATTCGATTTGTTTACGCCGTTCATTATGTAGATGCCTGATCGTGGCCTTATCCAGCTTCGGTACCTGTTCAAGTAGTGGTATCACCTCTACTGTTGTCTCGCCGGTAATGAGCCTTATGATCCGCTGATCGGATGTCTTCTCCCATAGCACCCGCCAGATAATCATCGGGATCGTGGCGTGTCCCGCCAGGAACCGGTATATATGCGACGCCGCGTACCCGCTGCCCAACGCCAACTGCTTAACCGTAATCCCGTGAGCCTCCAACAGCTCACTCATCAATAGATGATCATCACTCATATTGTTATCTTCTCGGCTGTCCATTGCCTTTACTTCCGTGTCATCCGTGGTCAATGCCCTTTGTTTAATCTTTCTATAAGTAAACCGGAAACGAACCCGTCTTACCGCCTGTTCTTACTGGCTCCGCGCCCGTTCCGGTTTAAGAGAGGGGAAAGATATTTCGTATTTGTTTTTAACCCTGCTCGTAATCTTTTTAGCAATAGCGTGTGCATCTGCGATATCCGCGACTCTGTCACCCCTATCGCCCGGCCGATCTCGATCATAGTCAGTCCCTCGCGGTAATATAATACCAGTATCAGCTTTTCTTCCAATTTAAGCCCCTTGGTCAACCGTTCCATCTCGTCCGTACCTTCCAGCCGCCCCCCAGGCCTGGGCCCCCGTTGGTATTCCAGGACAGATCCCCGCTCAAGTGGCCTGCCGGTATCTGCATCAAAGATTGTATCTTGCAGGCTCTTCTTTTTTCTCAGCCGTCCTTCTCTAAGTCTCTTGTCCATCTGAGAGCGGCTGATCTTCAGCCGCTTTCTTATCTCTTCCTCGTCCGGCTCATAGCCCAGCTTTCCTTGTATCGTTTCGATCTCTTCGATTAGCTGTTTATTCTTTTGCCGGGTAAGTCTCGGCACCCAGTCGCGGTTCCGCAGACCGTCTATCATGCTCCCTCGTATCCGGTAGCCTCCGTAGGTCTCAAACTTAATCCCCTTCTCCGGCTCATAGCTCTCTATCGCCCCCATCAGCCCTATTACCCCATCCTGATAAAGATCATCTGCCTCCACCGCCCCCGGCGTAGCCGCTGCCATCCGGTTTGCCCAATAGTCCACCAGGTGCAGATACTCGTCGGTGATTAACTGTTTCAGTTCGGCCGTCGGCCTGTGTTTGTAGCGGCTCCATATATTGTTGCGAAACTTTTCGTTCTCTTTTTTCTCTGTGACCGATTTTTTCATAGCCTCCCTGCCTATAGTGAGTAGCGTCGAACTGCCTGGGCTCCAGGCAGCCGGCAGTTGGGGACACTGCCGGCTGTCGAGCCACCGCATAAGGAAGATAAAAAATGAGAAGATTATTGCCCGCAGGCCCTGGATATTTTGCATGCAGGGGTAGGCATGACTTTGCGCTGGGCCTGCTGTAGTTAAGGATTTTTTATACGGACACGGCCGCCGCCCGTGTGCCAAGGCGGCGGCCGTTCCTCCATCAGACGGAAAACCAAATGCGTGTGTGTCGTCGCGGTTAATGACGATAAATTTCCTTGCCCAATTCTCTAGCCAATTTGTTGCCCGCATAATATACTCGCACCTATCCATCGCCCACGGACGGGCTTAACAGTATTGATATCCGGCTTACAGCCGGTTTATTTACTATCCCGGCGGAGCCCTTAATACTCCGCCGGGTCAAATCTATCAGCCGGTTTTACTCGCCGGCTGTTCCGGTTGTTTTTTGTTGTCGATTGCCTCTAAGCTTGTTCGCGTAAGATCAGAGACCAGCGTGCTGAACTTGGTCCCCGGTTGTTCCTTAACTATTTTTGTTAATGCTTGAAACAGGTCTTCTGGAAAGCTTACGGTTTTGGTTACAGTCATTATAAAATACCTAAATATGTAGTAATAATACCACAAATATCGGTAATGTCAACCGATACGATAACATTTTTACCATTATTTTTGGTTTTTTTACCAATTGCTTATTCGTTAAAGAGTTATAAAGATAAAGAAATGGAGAAAAAAACTAGTATTCACGTAGACCAAGAGATTTGGGAGATGGTTGAGGCGATAGCAGAGCAGAACCGCTGGCCCAATAAAGCCATAGTGGCATCGGCTTTATTGAGTTATTGCCAAGCCCCCGCTGACGATCAGTGGGCAGCTTACCGGGCTTTGGCTGATTTTCGCCGCGAGCTAGCCGTCAAAAAAAAGCCTAAGAAATGAAGCACTCCAATTCCACAGGGTCAACAGGTTCTGGTAATAATATTTCTGCCAGGACTCGTTTTGCCTCTGCAAATTGTTCCAGCTTTAATTGTCCCAAATGATGAGCGAGCCAGGCCCACTCTTGCGGTATTATTCCTGGGGTTAATTTTGAATCGACCGAAAATACTCCGTTAATAAGCGGATTGAACAGTTGCTTTTGCTCAGTTGCAATGGTGGCATCCATGGCCCACCTCCAAAAGACAATAACCCCAAACAAGATAGTTATTTGGGATGTATGCTGCTGGTCCGTGGTTTGAGTCGGCCCGCTGCCGGAGCTCGGTTCCGACCAGTTAGAATAAGTTTAGTATAACACCATCCAGCAATTTAGCAAACATTATTTTGTGTTTTTTTCTGTTGAAAAATGTTAGAGGTGATTTTTACTATGATTAGCTTTAATTGCTCCAAATGCGGCGAAGTCTTGGAAGCCCCCGAATCTCTGATCGGCCAGGTCCTTAAATGCCCCAAATGTAGTCTCCATGAACAGGTGCCCAATAAAAGTAGTCTTATTACTGATACCTCAAAAGTCCCTCCTGTTTCTTCCGTCTTGCCTGACACTCCGCGCCCATTACCGTCCAAGCCCAACATTGATGGTCTTGGTTACAAAATCTGGGGAATTATATTCATCTTGTCTGGTATTTTTTGTGGCATTGCTAGCAAATCTGCACTTGTATCGCTAATTAGCGTTGTGGCAGGCATTTCGATTTTCGCCCTGGGCCGCATCATCGACGTTTTAGGCTGGATCGATTTCCGCCTCAAAAAAAAATAATAATAACTAAACTATTGAATCCTTTTTTTCCGAGATACGAAATATCTGCAATATAAAGCGGCTCCCTTAACTTGGCCGCCCTTGGACGAGTGAAAGCTCGCCGGTTGTTTCGGTGCAATCGCGCGGGCGTTTTGTTTGCGCCCGCCCAGGATGGTCTAATATTTGGAAAGGAGTCCGCTATGCCTACCCACCGTAACCTCTTACCGTGTCTGTTGTTACCCCTTGTTCTCTGCGCTTTCGCTGGCCTGACCGGCTGCTCTTCTCTGCGCTTTGCCCCGTCCGAGTCCCAGCGGCAGATCGCCTTTAATACTTACCAGAACGCCGCTGTGATCGCCGAAAAGGGCGCTGAGCCCGCCTCACCCGCCGCCGTCCAGGTCTTGGAAGGTGCCGCCACCGCCCTGGCCTATACCGGCATGCCCGCCGAGCCTGAAATCACCGACTACCCCCAGGTTTTAGAGGCCGCCCAGGCCGACTCTACCAAGCGGCCCGATATCGCCGATATCGCCGAGCCGATTGACGCCGGGCTTTCTCTGGCGGCCGAACTGGCGATCCTCTTTGGCGCCGGCGGCGTTGGCGTGGCCGGCAAGAAGCTTACCGACTGGATAAAACTCGCCCGCGAAAAAAACCAGGCTCTTTCGGAAATTATCGCCGGCAACGAACTTTTCAAGAAATCAGCCGACCCAACTGTGGTGAAAGCCTTTTATACTGCCCAGTCCGACAAGCAGTCTCCCGCTACCGAAACCCTGGTGACCCAGCTCAAGAGTTAAACAAAAATCTGCGCTAATTTGCGTGAATCTGCGGTTGAACCCTAAACCTGCTAGTCCTAGGAAGACCCGATATTATGAACTCGCTACCCTGGAACATTGTTGCTGTCATTGTCAGCGCCTTTGCCGCCCTGGTCGGCGCTTTAATTGTCTTCAATCTTCAAACTATCAAGAAAAACCTCTGCGAGTTTTCTTCCCGCATCGATCGGCATGATGAAGACTTTAAGAAGATAAACGAAAAAATTTCCACCTGCAAAGTTGACTGCGATCGCAACAACGTCTCAAAGGAGGATTGGGTCCGCTCCGAAGGTTACACCCGCCGCCAGATCGATGGCGTTACCGCTCTTCTTAATCGCATGGACGGCAAGTTCGATATTACCCAGAAGATCCCCGAGGTAGTAGGCTCCGTCGTCCGGGAAGTCTTAAAAGCCAACGGGGGTAGTGGAGGCAGCCATGACCGAACCAATTGACATCATCAAGATCAAACAGCAGCGGGGCCGATTACTTACCAACCTGAACCTGTTTTACCCTTCCCCAGTCCGGCTCGACACCCTCTACCGCACCGTTTGCGATGATCCACTATACAGCCGGGCCCTCTACGAGAAGGACATTATGTATTTTCGCCAGAAGGGATACCTCGAATTCGTTGACGAACTGTTGGGCGGCTCTGCTGATTTTCTCAAAAAAGTCTGCCGCCTGACCGACAGGGGCAAGGAAGTTGCCGAAGGCACCCAAACCGACCCCGCCCTGGAGATATAACCTCGCCCTAGCTTTATGCGAAGGCGAATGTGGTAAATAATATGTCCAAACGTCGCACCCATAGCTCTATCGACAAGCTGCCCGCAGCTTTCCGCGAGATACTAACTCGCATGATTGTTGACAATGAGTGGCCTGACGATTTTCCTATCGGCACCGATGCCGACTTAAACGGCAAGCCTCGTTATGAAGATTTGGTTGCCTACTGCAAAGCTAGTCTTTTCAACGTCAGTCTTTCTTCTGTCGGCCGCTGGGCCTTGCGGATCCGCACCCTGGCCCGCATGAAGCAGGCCGGGCTGATCACCCGCGAGATTATGTCTGATCTCAACGCCGAGAAGGCCTCGGCCACCCAGAAGGCCGTGGCCGAGATGATAACCGCCGTGGCGATCGAGTTTATCACCTCCACCGAATCGATGGACGCCAACGAACTCAAAAACGTGGCCCGGGCCATGAAAGACTGCACCGCTATTGCTATCAATGCGGACAAGTATGTCCGCGACCAGATCGAAAAGAAAAGCCAAGCCGCCGCTGTCAACACTCAGGCCAAACTGCAAAAGGCCGGCGTGGACCGCAAGCTTATTCAGGAAATAATTGACGAACACCTGGGAATAACTAAATCGTAAAAGAAAACGACCAACTTGACCCTCTCTATCAACTGCTTATGGGCAACCATACCGAAGGTGAGCTCTTGCCGGACGGTTATTTTTTGCCTTACCAGAACGCCTGGATCTCTGACGACTCCCGCTTTAAGCTCTGGGACAAATCCCGCCGCATCGGTGCCACCTACGCCGAAAGCTACCGTGCCTGTCGTCGTCGCAACATGATCGACGAAAAGCGTGACTACTGGTTCTCTTCCGCCGACGACTCGGCCGCTTACGAATACGCCCAGACCTGTCGCTCCTGGTGCGAGATCATCGATGCCGTGGTAAAAGAGATATTTGAAGAGCTCGAAGATTCTGAAGGTTATCGTTATAACAATTACGTCTTGGAATTCCCCAACGGCTCCCGCATCAACTGCATGACCAGCAACCCCCGCCGCTTCCGTTCCAAGGGCGGCGATGCCGACCTGGACGAGTTCGATTGGCACGACCAGCCCGGCGCCATGCTGGACGCCGCTACTCCGATCACCACCTGGGGATTCGATATTTCCATCATGACCACCCGCAACGGTGAAGGTTCTGAATTTGACCGGCTGGTCAAAATGGCCCAGAAAATCCAATCCGGCCATGCCACCGCCGAAGAGCTTCACACTCTGCCCTGGAGCTATCACTCTACCCCTTTAACCACCGCCATCCAGCAGGGCCTGGCCGAGAAGGTAAGCAAGTTAAAAAATGTAACCTTCGCGGTCCGCAAGGCCTTCTATCTGGAATGCCGGGCCCGCTGCCGCAACGAAGACGCCTTCAATCAGGAATACATGTGTATTCCCTCGTCCGCCGCTTCAGTTTTAATTCCTTACGATCTCTATCAGTCTTGCGAGGCTGACAATATCTTGCAGCAGTTCGGTGACGGCGAACAGTTCCTAGGCTTCGATGTCGGCCGCGAACACGACCCTTCCGTCTGTTGGCATTCTGAAAGAGTAGGCGATATCTTAACTACTCGTAGTGTTGATTATCTTTTGAAGCAAAAGTATCACGTCCAAAAACAATTCCTGGCCGATAAGCTGCAAAATCCCAAAGTCCTCCGCCTTTGTGTTGACGCCACCGGTATCGGTGACATGTTGGCCGAAGAGCTGCAGCGTGAATTTGGCGAGCATCGCGTCGAGAAAGTAAAGTTTACCGCACCCTTAAAGGAAGTTATGGCCGGCCGTGGCGTAGGTTTTATGGAAGATAGAAGAGTCCGCCTGCCCGCCGATCGGCGCATTCGCGAATCGTTTCATAGAGTCCGCAAAACTGTAACCGCCGCCGGTAACGTTCGCCTCGATGCCGACCGCACCGACGAAGGTCATGTTGATGACTGGTGGGCCTTTGCCCTTATGCTAGAGGCCGCCCATCAACCGGCCGATAAACCCGAATGTATTCTTTTGTGAGGATCATGGAAAATATCGAATATATTATCTCACCCACCATTCAAGAGCCTGTCGCGGTCCGCGCTAAATCCCTTTCGCTCGACGCCGCTATAAACATCTGGCGCAGCGCCGAAGAATCGGACAGCGAAAACTCCCGCCCCGGCCGTCCTTACGAGCAGGTGGATATAGTCTTTAACTGTGTCTCCAAGCTGATCGATTCGATTGCCAGCCTGCCCCTGGTATTTTCCACGCCTAACGAGGATATCGTTGAGTCTGGCCCGGCCTGGGACTTTCTTTTCAACAATACCTCCCTCAGTTACGAACAATTCATCTATCAGGCCGTCGGCCATTATGCTCTCTCTCGTGATGTGTTTTTAGTTTTTCCCAACAAATCGCCCGGCCGCCCGCCGACTGAAATGTACATTGTCAACGGGGTGCAGATGCACCCAATCACCCACAACCGCCAACCCAACGGCGAGCATGTCGGCTGGGAGTTTCGCGGCTCCGCCGGCCAGAAGGCCGAGTTTTCCCTCGATGAAGTCTATCAGTGGAAAAACTTCAATCCTTACGACCGCTTCCACGGCCTCGGCCCCGCCACCGCCGCTAAGCTTAATATCAACTACACCTACGCAGCAACTCTCTTTAACTCTTCCGCCCTGGAAAACGGCGCCGCCCCCGGCGTCTTTTTGACCACCCCGGCCGGTACCCGCATCGATCCTGAAGAGCGTCGCCACCTCTTGAGCACCTTCGAGGCCCGCCATAAAGGCTCTCCCCACGCCAAACGCACGGCGCTGCTGACCGGCGGCATGGACGCCAAGACCGTCGCTATGAATATGGTTGAGATGCAGATCGCTGAACTGACCAACATGTCGTCCCGTCGCGTATGCTCAACCTTTGGCGTCTCGCCGGAGCTGGTTGGCCTGGCCACTGAATCCCAGTACGCCCACGGCCCCGCCCAGCGCGACTTTATTTTTAATACCATCATCCCCCTGAGCCGCATGTTGGCCTCCGTCATCACCAATGCTCTGCTGGCCAAGTTTTCCAGCGTTAAACCTAGAGGATTAACGCTCAAAGAAACCAATTTATACATCGGCCGCCTCCCTCTCAAGCGTATCAAAAGTTTTACTCACGCCCGCCATAAGGCTATTGGTGGCCGTCAACAGCTTTTCGCCTGGTTTGACGATTCGCAGCATCCGGTCATTCAGGAGTATCAGCGTGAAACTGCTGAGAAGGTAGTCAAGCTCACTGAATCCGGCGTCCCCTTGAACCAGATCATCGACGCCCACGACCTGCCCTATGACACCAGCGAAATCCCCTGGGGCAACGACTGGTGGGTCGGCATGGGCCAGATCCCCGCCCGTTTCACCCTCGAGGCCGGCCTGGAGGGCCTGACCGGCCCGGCCTATACCGAACCGGAACCGGATAACGAGGATGATGATAGCAAGACCATAGACACCACAAAAACTAAAGACCTTGAGTCTCAAGACTTGAGCCTTAAAGCTAACCAAACCTGGCAGAAATGGACCGCCTCCTGGCACCCTCTCGAAAAAGAATTTAACTCCGCCCTCCGCAAGTTCTTCCTTCGACAGCAGCGGATTTTGACAGATAAGCTCAAAGCAGCTTATCGCGATCTTTCTCCGCCGGATAAATCTGTGGCTAAAGATATTACCGACGATCTCGTTGCTCGCGTCGTCTTCGATCTTCGCCAGGAAGATACAAAACTCAAAGTAATCAATAAGGTCTTCTTTGGAAAATCATCCGAGCTGGGTATCCGCCAGTCAATAACCGAATCCTTGCAACTTAAAGGTGACAAGTTAACCGAACTGACCGAGCAGGTTAAATTGTCACCCAAACTAAAATCCAAATTGACCATCTCCACCCATAAAATCACCGGTGTCAATAAAACCACCCAGGCAACCGTCCAGCGCCACTTAAAGCAGGCCCTCCAGCGCGGCGATACGCTAAATGATTTAACCAGGATAATCCAAAAAGATCTGGGAAGTAACCTCGCCCGGGCCCAGACGATCGCCCGCACCCAGACCGCCTCTGCCGTATCATCCGGCCGCCACGAAGGCTTTCGTTCTGTCGGCCTCAAAGGTAAAAGCTGGATCACCGCCGGCGATGAACACGTCCGTGCTGCCCACAAGCAGGCCGGCCTCAACTATGCCGCCCCTATCCCGCTCGACCAGCCCTTTATCGTTGCCGGTGAATCGCTGGCCCATCCCGGCGATCCGGCCGGCTCCGCCGGCAATATCATCAACTGCCGCTGCCTGGAGATAGCGGCCGCCCTGGCTCAGAGCAAATCAATCCTGACCTTTAATTTTTATTCTTACTCCGAGATGCTTCGCGACCAAAGTTTATCAAAAGATCGCCGCCTGGCTACCGACGATCTAAGGAATCTCTCGCACTCTTTCGCACAAAAGGACTAATATCATGGAAGAACTCCGAATTAAATTTGCTCACATAGCTGCCGACTCCATTGACCAAAAAGCGGCTCCCGTCATTGACGAAGAGAACCACACTATTAACTTCGTTATATCTACCGACTCCTTGGACCGCGATCATGAGATAGTCGAGCAATCCGCCGTCGCGGCGGCTATCCCTGCCTTTGGCAAAAATCCCGTCTGTTTGGTCAGCCACCTGCACCGCTCCAGTGACGGATCACCTCCGGTAGCAGGCGCCTGGATGGTAGAAACTTATAAGCAATTCAAGCACCGCTCCGAGATGCGCCTGCGCTTCGCCGTTGATACCGATAAGGGCCTACAATATTGGAAGCTCTATTCCCAAAAATTTATGCAGGCCGTATCAATCGGCTTCCATGTTTTGGATGGCCACGAGGAAGTTAAAGACGGAATGCGTTACTATGTCATCACCAAGATCGAACTGTACGAAATATCCCTGTGTCCGGTCCCAGCCAACGCTGATGCCCTGGCCAAGATGAAGGATATTTACCAACAGAAACTCCCTAATACTATTGGTGTTGCATCCTTCGACGACTTACTGAGCGTTAATATTGATCAGCGCCTCCAAGCTATCGAAGATTCCCTCGACGAAATCAAATCAATTATCCTGCCCGATTCGGAAGGCTTTGCCGATCGACTGCTCGGTGTCGATCCGGATCCGGAGCCTTCCAGTGGTGGCGATAACATAACTGCCGAGAAAATAGTCGGCATTGTCCGCAATGCCTTAAATCAAAGTTTGTCAACCTCTCCGGAGAATTAACCTATGGAACTAGAACAACTCGAACAAAATATAACCAAGATGGTCAACGATACTATCAAGGGCCTGGCTACCAAGAACGAATTCAAGTCCGCCGTCCTCGATACCACCAAGGAGTTCCTGGCCGCCCAGGAAGCCGAAAAAGACAAGGCCTTCCAGGAGTCTCAAAATCAGCTCACCGAGACCCAGAAAACCGTCAAGGACCTGGTTGAGCAGGTCAAGTTCCTCCGCCGCACCAATTTTTCCTCGCTCAAGGATTCCGACAACAACTACCGGGGCCTTTTCCCCACCAAGTCGGCCGCTAACGCCTTCGGCCTCTGGGTGATGTCTGATATCATGAAGATCACCGAAGCCCAAAAGGCCTTCGACGCCCTGGGCATCGAGCGGCGGGCCATTATCGGCGGCAAGATCGAAAAAGCCTTAACCGCCTCCGACCTTACCGCTGGCGCCGCCCTGGCCCCCTCGGAATTTATCCCGACCCTTATCACCATGATCGAAGCCTACTCGGCCTATCGCCAACTGGCCCAGGAGATGCCGATGGGCGCCCTTGATGAGTCTGTGCCCGTCCAGACCTCCGATGTAACCGTCTATTGTCCCGGTGCCGGTGTTTCAGCAACCGAAGGCGAGATTGGCTTTACCAATCTGGGGTTGATGCCGCTCGAGTGGGTCGCTTACGCCCTGGTCAACCGCAACCTGGACGAAGATTCCGCCATCCCCGTGGGCGAGCTGGTCGCCCGCTCCCTGGCCAGAGCATTCGGCAACAAGGAAGACAACTGTGGTTTCGTAGGCACCGGCACCAAGGCCTACTTCAATATCATGGGCGCCCGCGCCGCCCTCCGCGCGGTTGACGCCACCGTCACCAATGTCGTTGGCCTCCACGTGCAGGAGACCGCCGGTGCCTGGTCTGCTATCGATCTGGACGACATCTTAGACGTAATGGCTCTGTTGCCTGAATATGCCGAGATCGAGGCCGACGGTATTGCTCATGTTTGTTCCAAAGCTTTCTACCTGACGGTCATGCTCGGTGCCGCCCTCACTGCCGGCGGCGCCTATGCCGCCGAGGTCCTCCGGCCCGACTATTTGAGTAACCCGACCTTCCTGGGCCGCAGGGTCAAGTTTGGCGGCGGCATGCCCAAGGCCAAAGAGGCCGCCGACCACTGCCCTCTGCTGTATGGAAATTGGAAGCTCGGCGCCGTTCTCGGCGATCGTCGCAAGATCACCGTCGAGACCAGTCGCGAGGTCAAGTTCCTCGAACGCCAGATCGCCATCATGGGTACCGAGCGGATCGCGATCAATAACCACGGTGTCGGCGATACCACTAACGCCGGCCCCATCGTCGGCCTCTGGGCTGACATCGCCTAAGAGCTGCCACAAAAATAGTAGGTGATTAATACTTAACCCTTAACCCTTAACACTTAAAACCTAAAACCTAAAACTTTTTTGGAGTTAACAAAAATGGTCCCTGAAATACAAGCATCATATTCCAAGCTTCTTCTGCCGCCCCAACTCAAGGATAACGGTGACTTCGCCGACAACACCTACATCGACACCGTTCAGAACGGTGTCCGCTGGAACCACCTGCGGGTAACCTTCTGGGTCGGCACCGTCGATGCCGCCATCGGCTCCACCGCCGAAGGCACTGCGCCTTTGGTGGAAGAGTGCGATACCACCGACGGCACCTACACCGACGTCACCGGCGCCGCCCTGGCCGACGCTATCGGCGCCACCGAAGATGATTCGGTCTTCGCCATCGACATCGATCTGACCCAGGCTCACAAGCGCTACATGCGGGTCCAGACCCCCCACGCCGGTGATGGCACCACCGGCTGTAACCTGGCCATCACGGGCACACTCACCAAGCCCGACCGGGCCCCCGACACCGCCGCCCTGGCCGGCCTGGCCGAGCATATTGTAGTCTAACCGGCAAGTAAGAATCCTGCTGCGCCTTCCGGATTAGCGGGAGGCGCAGCTTTAAGTTAAAAAATATGAACACAGCCAACAAAATATTAATTGCTATCCCCACCAACGGCCTGGTGGACGGCCGCACCTCTAATTTTGCGTCCCTACTGTCCCAGCGCCCGGACGTCGATTATATTACTGTCATCGGCCGGCCTACCGACTATTCCCGCAACTCAGCCGTCCGTATCTTTCTGGGCCATAAAGTTTACACGCACCTTTTCTTTTTAGACTCCGACATCGTACCTCCCTTGGATGTCCTGGACCGGCTGTTGGCCTTGGACGAAGATTTGGCCTCCGGCTGCTACGCCGTCGCCATGCCGAGCGGCCTCCGCTGGGCCCTTTCCAATCGCAACCAAGAGGGTAAATATATTTTATTGCCCGATTTACTTTCCGAACAATCTCCCTTCTACGTTGACGGCGGCGGCGCCGGTTGCCTCCTGATAAAAAGAAATGTCCTGGATCGCCTCAGTTGGCCCTGGTTCTGTTGGATCGAATACCCCGATGGCAACCAGATCTCCGAAGATATATTTTTCTTCCAACGTTGTAACGAGATAGGCGCACGGCTCAAAGTCGATCCGCAAGTTCGTTGTCATCATTACAAAATTACCGACCTGACCAGCCTCTTGCAAGCCAGGATTAAACAACCTTTAACCAACCAATAATGGAGTATTAACATGTGGATAAAGATCTTAAAAACTCATAGCGTCGGCAGCCTTTGCGTCTATAAAGATGAGCTCCGCGAGATGACCGAGGCCCAGCTTAAAAACCTGCCCGCCGACTGCTACCAGGAGACTTGCGCCCCCTGGGACGCCCACGTCGATCCGGTGGTCGCCGAAAAAGAAAAGGCCGAACAGGAGTTTCTCCGCCTCCAGCTCGAAGCCAATCGCAAGCACGATACCGTGCAATCATCTATCGCCAAACAAGAATGTCTCTCCCGCGATGTGGCGTACTACAAAGAGGCACTCGAGAAATTAACCGCCCAAGAAAAAAAGGCTCACGAAACCCTGGTCTCGTCGAAGGCCTCAAACAAAAAAAAGAAAGCCGCTCAAACAATCCTCAGAGACCTGCAAATCGTCACTCACCTGCATGGCGAGTCCGAAGGACTCTGTCAGGCGGCAACTAATCGAGCGATCCTAGAAGATATGATCTATGGCGAACTAAAACAAGCCGCCGAGGCTGCCAAGGAAAAACTCGACGCCTTAACTATCAAACCCGAGGAACCTCAAGATGAACCGACCGAACCAACCGAACCGGCTGTTACTGACGAACCAGCGCCCGCCGGCGAACCAGACGCAGGCGACCTCCCCGACCAAGATGACCCGAACGCCGAGCGACAAGCAGATTCGCCCGGCGAGGTTGAACAGCCGGTATCAGACAAAGTAATGTGACTAGGTGAATTTTTATGTCCGAACTATTGATTAAAACACCCTCCGCCGTCGCTATAGCCGACGAGCTTACCACTGTTGTCGACTGGGTCAATATCCAGTTGGTCGCTGGCTTTACCATTATGGTAAAAAATGCCGGCGGCGGCTCTGCTAATGATATAACTGACATCCAGATCGACACCTCCGCCGACGGTGGCCTGACTTCCTCGCTCGATCAGCACGCCGGCGTCCCGGCCGTTCCTGTATCAGACGGCGCCACTGCCGTCGGTACCTTTACCGATACCAGTAACTTCCTGCGCATCCGGGCCACTTGCGCAGATGGCGAAGATACCACCTGCGAATGTTGGCTCCTGGCCGATACCGTAAACCCCCGCCTGTGCACCCTAAGTGATATCAAAGATCGACTCGGTCTTTCTACCACTGATTACGACAATCTCATTAACCGCATCATTCTGGGCGTCGAAGGCCTGTTCAACCATCGCACCGGCCGCTCGCTGATCCGCCCTGTTACTGATGTCACCGAATATTATACCGGCCGGGGCAACTACCTCTCGCTCGACCGTTACCCGATTATTGGTGAGCCTGTCGTCAAGGAGGCCTGGGATTACGATTTTGACTCAGCCACCGCCCTTACTGCTGGCGAAGACTATCGCATCCTTAAAAACGGCCGCTCCGGCCTGCTTTGGCGTATCCCGATCGGCTGGCCAGATAGGGAAGATTCTATCCAGATCGTCTATCGCGGTGGCTACCTGCCCGCCGGAGTAACCGCCGAAGACGGGGTTGAATCTTTACCCGCCCAACTCCGAGAGGTAGCCATCGAGCAGGCCAGTTTTCTTTTCAAACGCCGTGATGACATCGGCCTCTCGTCCGTCGGCTTCGAAGGCGGCTCTTTTAATAAGTTTGCCCCGCTGGGCCTCTTGCCCGGCGTCGAGGAGGTCCTGAAATCGTATTGCAATAAATCCTATTTTTAACTTTGAACTCTGTGGTTAAGTGATATGAGAATATTATTTGAAATGGGCCCCGAATACGCTGACGCCGTACGCACCCTTGGCGATATGGGCACGGCTGTCCTGGCCGCCACCGATCGCGGTCTCCAAAAAGGCGGCCAGATCGCCGCCGGCGTGGTGGTCCGCGACTATCTCTCCGGCCAGTCGCTCAAACGGCGCAGCGGCGCCCTAGCTCGCGAGGTTACCAGTTGGTCCGAGGCCCCGCTGGATACGGTTGTCGGCGTCCCGGAAAACTCGCCCGCCCAGCTTTATGCCTGGCTGCTATCAGATGAAGAAAAAACCATCCGACCCAAGAAGGCTAAGGCCTTAACTATTCCCATCGGCGAAAACCTGACCCCTACCGGCTCGGCCCGCTATCCCACTGCCCGGGCCGCCGAATCTTCCGGCAAGGAGCTCTTTACCATAAAGAGCAAGGTCGGCAACTTACTGCTCGGCTATCGCCGGGGCACGACGGGACGCGGCCGCTTCCGTCCTTTGTTTGTATTAGTCAAGAGTGTCTTTATTCAGGGCACCGGTGCTCTCTATGACGGCGTCATGGCCTCGGTGGATGATATCAACGACCAGATCCAATCCGAAATCAACCAGGTTGAAGGTGTAAATGATTAAACTGAAGAATAATTTCTCTGTGTTCTCGGTGACCTCTGTGGCAAGGAATATTTATGGCAACTGACTCCGGCATGTTGGCCCGCCTCGAGGCCTGGTTCGTCGAGCAACTTACCGCTCTTGAGCATGACGGCAAAAAGGTCTTTAAGACCGTTGACCACTGGCGCGGCCAGATCGGCCTCGATGCCGGCGGCGTCGAGTCCTTCGACCAGTTCGCCCCCTATGCCTTTGTGGCATTTTCACCTACCGGCCCCGAACGGGCCGGCGGCTACGATCTCAACCGCAAGATCACCATCACCGTTGCCATCGGCCAGACCTCTAAAGCCGCCGGCATCGCCCGCATCGGCGATGCCAATCACCCGGGCATCTCCTTAATTCACACTCTAGTCATCAACCTTTTTGAAGGTCAACATCCCGGCGACGGCTTTACCTGTGATGAGTTTTATTTCATCAGCGAACTACAAAACGTGAACCACCCGAAGCGTTTCGGGATGCAGCTATTTTTCTCAGCTAACTATCTGCCCGTATCTTAGGAGTTATTAATATGGCAACCGTAAATAAACGCAAAAAGAAACTTTACGCCGTAACTATCAACGGCGTCGATGTGGGCGGGGCTATGTCGGCCCGGATCAGCTATGGATACGAGAACCGGATCAAATCCGCACCTGACGGCCTGGCCCTCTCCGTCATTGATAGCGACTGCCAGTTCTGCCGGGGTACCGTCGTTACCCAGGACTGGGTCCATGTGATTGATCTCTTGACCGGCACTCTCGGCACCTATGTCTGCTGGCAGCGTAAAAGTGGCGCAGCCGCCGCGACCGGTTATATAAAATACACTATTACCAACCCGGTCATCTACGCCTGCAGCTTCCAAGTCAATCAGGGTGGCTATATCACCTGCACCTTCTCATTTGAGTGTAAGGCCGCTGATGAGACCAAGGGCTTCGCCGACATGTTGGTTCCGCTCGATGACCAGGCGGCCCCGACCTACCTGACCGCCGCCCGGGGCGGCTGGCGGGTCGTCTCAACCACCCACGGCGGATCTTTGACTATCTATCACGTCAAGGCTTTAAATTTCGGTATCACCATGCCTGTGGCCAAGGCCTGCAACGATGCCGACCTCGGTTACACCTGCGTTGACGCCGAAGAGGAGAATATGACCTGCTCCGGCTCCATTACCTTTGAAGATTTCACTATCAGCACCGCCACTATCCTGGCCCAGAAATTACTCGCCGCTACACCCGGCGATTTAGTCTTGCGGGTCGTCCAATCCGCCGGCGCCACCAGTAAAGACATTACTATCGCCCGCTGCGACTTCGGCTCCGCCGATGAAAATGAAGATGTAAACCAACCCTTTAACGATCAGTCTCTTGCGTTCGAGATCAACAACGACCCCGGTACTCCCCTAACGCTGTCTGGCGATGACAAGATCCTGACCATCGAGGACGCCGCGTGACTATTTTCTCGGCGAAGTTTTTTTGATTTTTGGAAATTTGAATTTGTTTAGAGTTTAGAAATTAGTGTTTAGGATTTTTCGCTGTTGACCAACGTAAATATCCATCTCAAAACCCCCGGCGCCGATGAGGCCAAGGAAAAGTTCAACCAGCTCGGCGGCGCCGCCAAAAAACTTGGCGATGACACTTCCCAGGCCGGCCGCCGGGGCGCTGATGGCTTTGGCCCTTTGGAGAAAAAAACATCTTCCCTCGGTCGCATCCTCGGCTCCCTCAAATCTCAAATTTTAGGCTTTGTCGCCGCCTGGCTGGGTATGGAGGGTATCCAAAGGATCATCGACGGCCTGATCTCCCGGCTCGAGCGGATGCATCAACTGCAGAAGAATATCTACCAGGAATCATTAAGCATCAACCAAATGGGCCAGGCCCTCGAATACCAAACCAAGACCGCCGGCCAGCAGCAGGCCTGGAGCCAAAAGATCCTCGCCCTCCAGGCCGCCGGTGCCTTATCTTCACCTGACACCGCCTACCAGATGATGGTCTCGGCCGATATCGCCCTGGCCGACCAGGGCGGCATCAAAAACCCTCAGATCATGGGTATGCTCAAGGATGTCGCCCCCTTCGTCGGCACCGGCCAATTTACCGGCGAGGAGGTGGCCCAGGCCTTTGAGTTTGCCAAGACCGCCGGCGTGCCTGCCACGGCGGAAGGTTATCAAACCTTTTTCGCGCAGCTCCACTCCGCCTACACCGCTAGTAAATCCAAGACCGCTGGCCAGTTTATGTCTGGCCTTATGCAAGGAGGTGTCTCCTATATGGGCCTGGGCGGCTCGCGTGAGATGGCCTTTGGCCTTTTTTCCGCCGCCCGCTCCCAGATAGGCTCCGAAGCCCAGGCCGGCACCGCCCTGGAACAATTAACCCGCCTTTCCGGCGGAGCCTACGCTAAGCCGATCAAAAATATTGAAAAGGCCCTCGGCGTTAAATGGTCCGATCTATCTATGGACCAAAGGGCGATGACCCTGCTGCAATATACCCGCAGCCTGCCCGCTGCCGAGCGTGTCTCAAAGTTGGTCGAGGCCGGTTTCCCGGCCGAGCTTACCACTGTAGTAGCCAAGCTGGTATCCGCAGAGGCAGGCACAACTCTGGAATCTACTATCTCTCAGGTAACCGCCGCCTCCCCGGCCGGTGAAATCTCCGGTGTCCGCGCCTATATGGATTCTGCCGTCGGCAAGGAGCGCACCGCCCAGGCCAACCGCGCCGCCGGTCGCGTAAAGGCCGGCCCCGCCTTCGCCGCCTGGCAAAGAAGATTCGCTACCGCCAAGAGTAACTATGAAACCTTGGCGGCTAAAGGTCAAGATGAATTCTGGGTCCCCGAAAAGTTTGAGCCTACCTATATGGCCCTTGGCGGTCTGGAAAATGATATCTTACGCCTCTTAAAATCCGGCGAGATCACTAGTGTTGAAGATTACAATCGCGCTATGCACTACCTCGACAAAATTCGCGAGAAGCGATCTGCAATGTCTAGTATAATCGAAAATCCGTTTAGGGGTTTTATGGGTGAAGGACTTGGTAAAGATCTCGGCTATGCAGCCGAACAATTTTTACAGCAAGCCCAGCCCTCCGTCACCATCGATCAGAGCACCAACTTTAATTATGCCCGGCCCGGCCAGCCGGTCTCTCCCCGTTACAGTCAGACCGGCGAGCAAGGAAATGGTTTCACAGATTAATTACCTATGACCCAAAACATAACTGACATCTTCGGCACCGAAATCCGCGTGGTAGCCCAACCCGCCCGCGTGAGCCGGCAGTACACCGGCTTCCCTGCAGCTTACGGCCTAACCGCCATGTGGCTGGGCACGCGCGGCCAGCCTTTGATTATAGCCGGCCGGCTCACCGCTTCCGGCGCTGACTATGCCACTGCCCGAGCCGCCTTGCAGGTTATTGTTGACACCATCGCCGCTTATTGTGACCTCGATGCCGCCGACTATTACTACGCCGGCACCACCTGGCTCGATGTTGTCTGGGACCGGATGGACCTAATCCGCGACTCTCAAGGTAAGGCCTTTCACTGGTGCAAAGGCGGATACTGTTACGTTGATTTTACCATGACCGGACGGAGTATTTATCTTTGACCATCTATGACCGCCAATCAGTCTCTCGCCAGGCTCAGTTGCTTTTAGTCGAGGTTCGCCCCGCTCGCGGCATCCCGCCCCGCTACGAGTCCGAATGGCAACCCGTCTTCGCCGCCCAGGTTGAACGGATCGAGATTAACCCCGGCTCCCAGCCCAATCGGGCCATCATCTCTTTCCCCGATCTCCGCTGGGACGGCGATCACGGCCTGCGCTTTGGCTATCGTATCCGGATCACCACCGCCGAGCCCGAGTCGCTGCGCACCTGTATCTTTTCAGGATTTTTTATTCGCCAGATCAGAAGTTTCTCCGGTGGCACCGAAAAAGGCGGCGCCTTCGAGAAGAATCAAATCCTATGCCTCGACCATCGCTGGCTTCTTGCCGCCACCTCTCCCCTAACCGGTATCATCGCTCGCTCGCCTGACAATTATAACAACTGGGGCACCCCCCTGCAGGAGGCATTTGTCGATCAATATACCTCTTTTTCCGGCCGCCGCCTCATCTTCAACTACGACGGCCGGGCCAACTGCGATCCCACTTTGGTCAAGGTTGTTTTATCCGAAGAAACCGACCAGCAGGACGAAGTGTCATGCTATACCCCTTGCTTCATAGACCCGGATCTGCCCGACGCCGCCCCCAGCTACTGGACCGCCTCCCTGATGCTCCGCTATGTGCTCTCGCCTCTTTTTAACCGGGCCTACGATTATTTTCCTATCACAGATCCGCTGCAACTGGCCGGCCTGGACCACCCCGACTGGCAAAAGTACCTGGGCCGCACATCCGTCGAAGGTCTTAATATCATCCAGGCCGCCGAATATATTGCCGCCCAGATCGGCTTTTCCTTCCGGGAAGACTACGATCCCGATGGTAACCCTTACCTGGTTTTTTATAAGGTAGGCTCTGCCACCACCTACAATCGAGGTGATACGGTCACGGTCAACGATCAGAGCGTTACCAGCAACACTATCCTGCATGCCCTGCACACCCCGGCCGTCGGCGAGCAAGTTTCTGACGCCGTATCCTCCGGCGCCAAAATAATCCAGCAGGGTGAGATGGCCGACGATATCTCCGCCGCCAACAACGCCCCCATCGGCCTGGGCTCTGTCCACTCTTTCGAGTGTACCTTCAACCTGGTCCCCGCCTGGCTCGATAGCGACCTTACCCCCGACACCTCCGGCGACAATAATGAGAACCTCTTTTTCACGGAAGCTGACTTGCAGAAGATCACCAACAAAAATTCTAAGGATTACTTCAAATATTATCACCCGCGTGGAAGCGCTTTCCTGCTTGACGTCGGTCGCAAATGGGCCCTCAACGAGATCGGCACCTATACTAACGGCGACACCTATAATCGCGGCGCCCCGTATGATTTCCTCACGGTCATTGCCAACGATTATCTGTTGGATCCCCAGTATGGTTATCTTCTTTACGGCCCCTTCAAACGCGCTTTAACCTCCCCGTTAACGCTCGGTAACGACTCGTTAAATCCCGTCGATATCAAGGTTGAATTCAGTTTTGACTCCGGTGCCACCTTCCAGGTAATACCCTGCACCATAAGCTCTCTCAGCGCCGAGGCCGGCATCTATATTGATGAGCCCAATCTGGCCGAGTTAGTCGATATCGCCGAAGGTAATATCTCCGGCGGCGACCTGGACGGCCTTCAGCTCAACTACTGGACCAGTCTCTGTGACGACATTGTCAATTCCCGCTCATTTAAGGATGGCCAGTGGCACACCCGCGTCCGCGTCACCGCCACCATCCAGATGGACCAGCGGCTGGCCCGCATAGCCAATCGTACCAACCGCTCCGGCTCACCTTTTACCCAATCCGGCGTGTTTGATTTTTCCGATCAGTACAAATTCCAGTCCCGCCAATCTTCCTCCGTCTTTGCTGGCGGCGGACTTTACGCTTGGAACCTCAACCAAACCGCCGACCTCGACGACCGCCTCGCCTCCATCCGCAACGCTAACGAAGACGCTGCCTTCTCAGGCCGCTTCACGCTGGAGAGGTTATGGCTGGGTGACGATTCTGACCAGCCCGAGTTCGCCGTCGGCGATTGTATCGAGCGGATAACGGGCCGCGAATTTTACCTGGCCGCCTCTTTCGGCTCCCGGACCGTCTTTCCCGAGATCGTCCGGATCGTATATTTACCTGCAACCCAAAAACAGATTCTTTTTACCCGCGACCTCCGCTATGCCGAGGTCCTCATTGACTAATTTAGGAGATTATGAAATGAACAAATGGATATTAACGGCAGTGTTATTATTGGTATTAGTAGGTGTGATTTTCGGCGGCATACTGTACGAGTCTCCCGGTCCGCTGCGGCAGGTTGCCGACCCCAACCGGCTTGACGATGTAAGTGTGCTTTGGCTGGACCCGTGTAATTATTATACCGGCGGCTCAGGCCTCTATGTGACAGACAAGTTAATCGTGAAACCCGACCAAATGATGCACCTGCCGCGTTTTCAATTCGCACGCAACCAGGTGGACGGTTGGTTTGTGCCGGATGACATGGTAATAACCCTGGACGATTCCCTGGCCGACCCCTGCCGGTTGATTGCACTTACGCCTGGCAAGTTATATCGTTGCCCCGACGGTGTGGACGCCATCTTCGGCCTGCGGGCCGATACGCTCTATAACTGGGGCCTGCGTATGACCTATATGCAGGATGAAATCGAAAAACTTAAACAGGAAATATTACGGCTGGCCGCCTCCGCCGAGCCTTGATTCAATATCTTACTTTGTGATCTCGGTGGCCTCTGTGGCTAAATATTTTTTTGCGACTTTGCGTCTTTGCGTGAAACTGTTTTTTGTCTGTGACCTCGACATGAACCTTACTATCAGAAAATTCTCTCGCCGGCCTCGCTATATCGAGATAATGGGCCTGCGCATGAACCGTGTAGCCTTTGTGATTTCGCTTCTCAATAGCACTGATTTTCTGGACCAGGCCGAAATCAAAGACGAGATGGACCAATACTGGCCCCCCTCCCCCAGGTGCCGTACAACTAAATATGTCGATATCCACCATGCCATCTGTGACATCAAAAGGGCCGGCTTCCAAATCGAAAAAAGAAATCAGGGCTACCGCCTGACCGC
>Ga0272442_10001627_pt1 | contig 33739 bp, 26 predicted proteins | sample SSMForm2O_FD_200262 | JGI IMG/M metagenome (GOLD analysis project Ga0272442, IMG submission 200262) | Marine sediment archaeal communities from Little Sippewissett salt marsh, Falmouth, MA, United States - SSM-Form-2O | ecosystem: Environmental > Aquatic > Marine > Wetlands > Sediment ... | reverse complement strand
TTTCTCCCTCAATGGGGATCAATTGTCCTGATTCTTTATCGGAGCGAGAGGGCGAACGGTTGCATGATTTCTGAAAAAAAATTGATTTTTTTTCGGGCCGGAGAGCCCTGAATCTGGATTAAGTGTGTGATATCAACTGCTTCTACCTGCGCACAAGGCCCACAAAAAAACACAATGCCGCGCAGGCTGCATAGGCGATTGCGGGCCCGGGGGCGGCGAGAAATCCGATCGTGGGCGCATGAATAAGGCCCACAGCGCTTGCGACTGCGGCCGCCAGGCACCAGTACGCGGCCGTTCGCCATTTGCGGTCGATCACGCATATGAGTGCCGCGCTCAAAAGCATGCTCGTAAGCAGGCAGCCGCTTCCGAGCGCGCGCAATGCCTCGAGATCAACGCCCGATGTCTTTAAAGCGGAAAGTATCGAAGCCTCATCGGCACCGGCCGCGCCTATTGTGGATTCGACAAGGCCCGTGCCCCATGCCGCAAATGCGGGAAGAAAACCCACCAGAACGGCTCCGTAATGCTTCGGGTCAGACACTGTGAAAGCCTGCGAGCCGATGACGACGCCTATAAAGAGGAGAATTCCGGCCACCGCCTGTACCGGTATCATGGCCAGTGCGAGCTCAACCAGGCCTGCAAGGCACAGCACGCTTACGCATACGGCATTAAGTATCGAGTACGCGCGCCTCGCTCCCATGTCCCTGTAACCCGGATGACCTATGTAAACGGATGTCGGAAAGCACGATCCGAACAGCCCTCCCAGAAGCGTGCCAGCACCGTCAACGAGCATGGTCATCCCGGTCGCGTACCTGTCTCCGGCCTCTGCCGCGCTGTGCACGCACTGAAGAGTTCCAAGAACGCTCATCAGCGCTGTTGGCACTATTACGGCCAGAAATGGAACGACGCGGGAAAATCCGTCAACAAGCGCTCCGAATGCGGGGGAGGGAAGGTAGAGGCCCGTTGCGCCGGCCGCGCTCCTGAGACCCTCGACATCGAGAATCCCCGTGGCCCAACCCAGGATGCTTCCGAGTATTACGGCCACGAGCCCGGCCGGAATCCCGAACGGAAGCCTGCGCCCGCCGAGGTAAGCGGCCAGTATTATTCCCATGGGCACCAGGCCCACGAGCGGACGGCCGAAGATGTCCACGCCCGGCTTCATTGCAATGAATGCGAGCGCGACCCCGGCCAGAGCCGCAAGCATGGCGGACGGCGGCGTTATCCTTCTGACCAGATCCCCGACCGCGGCCCCCAGTATCTCCACCACGCCCGAGATCACGCAGGCGGCGACGCCCACCTTCCAGGCCAGTTCAGGATCCCCGGTGGCCCTTGCCACGGGCAGAAGAATGAGAAAAAGAAAGGCGAAAACGGTTACCGTGTTTATTCCGTAGGGAAGCGCGGTCACATCGCTCCGGTTCTCCCTTCTTGCGAGAACGGCGGCCGCATGCGCGTAGTAAAGGTTTCCGACAACGAGGCTCACGGCCGCACCCGGAAGAATTTTTCCGTAAACGAGGGCGGGCGGCATCCCGATCACGCCAATGCACGTTCCCGCGATGATCATGAGGTTTACCAGGTTGTCCACAAGCAGGGCGGCAAGGCCGTCCAGGTCGCGTGCTACAAATAGAGGGTATGAGTGCGCCCTGTTCATGACCTGGCTGATTTGAGCCTGTCCATCAGGCCGTATTTGCCCAGCTTCTTGTAAAGGGCCGTTCTGCTCATGCCGAGGCGGCGCGCGGCCGCTGCGGCGTTTCCGTCAAGCTCTCGGAGCACGCACAGGAGCACGCGCTTTTCATAGTCCCTGACCAGTTCCCTGAGGGGTGCGTCACGGGCTTTATCCCCGCTCGCTTCCGCTTCGGTGCCTGCGCCCGCTTCGATGCCCGCGCCCGCTTTCCTGATCTGGGGTGAAAGATCCTCTTCGCGTATGATGGTGTCTGAAAAAGTGATCGCGCGCTGTATCTCGTTTTCCAGCTCGCGTACATTACCCGGCCAGGCGTACGAGCACATGCACTTCATCGCCTCACTGTCAATCCTGCGGTTTTTGTCTGAATATTTCTTCAAAAAATGTTTTACAAGCAGGGGTACGTCATCGACCCTTTCCTTGAGCGGTGGCACGTCCATGCGTATCACGTTTATCCTGTAATACAGGTCCTCCCTGTACTGCCCCGCTTCCACAAGCCTGTCCAGGTCGCGGTTGGACGCTGATATGATGCGCACATCGGATGTTTTTTCCCTGTCGCTTCCCACGGGCCAGAAACACCCGTCCTGAAGCACTCTGAGAAGCTGCGTCTGCATCTCCGGATCCATGTCCGCGACCTCGTCAAGGAACAGGGTTCCCCCGTCGGCCGTTGCAAACAGTCCCGCCTTGTCCCTGCTTGCCCCCGTAAACGCGCCCTTTACGTGCCCGAAGAGCTCGGATGCCAGAAGCGTGCTCGGCAGCGCGCCGCAGTTTACGGAAACAAATGGCATGTCGCTCCTGGCACCCTGCGCATGAATGGCCTTTGCAATAAGCTCCTTTCCTGTCCCGCTCGCGCCGAAGATGAATACGGGCACGTCTGTCCCGGCCACGCGCTCCACCACACTAAACAGCCGCTGCATCTGACCGCTCGCGCCCACTATTCCCGCCTTGCGCATTCTTTTCGAGACATCCGCCTGAGTCTGTCTAAGAAGCGCCTGCGCCTCACCGAGTTCGGCCTCTGTCTTTTCCAGGTCACCTGCAAGCTGCCGCGAAAGGGCCTCCACTTCCCTGCGGGAAGCCTCAAGCTCGTCCGCTCTTTTCCTGTCCGCCTCGATAAGCCTTGCCGTGCCCATGGCAAGGGCCGCCTGCACTCCGAACGCCTCGAGAAGCTCCTCGTCCTCCCTTGTAAACGCCCTCGCCCTCAGCCTTGAATCCAGGTAAAGGACTCCTTCGATCCTTCTTCGGATGCGCATGGGAACGCACAGTATGGATCTGAGTTTGAGAGAATGCACGGACAGAAACCTGTTGAAGCGATCGTCCTCGAGCGCGTCCAGAGCCAGGAGGGAGCGACCCGTGGCAATAACCTGCTCTGCAACGGACGTGCTGAAGGCGGCAACGTCCTCGTCGCCCTTCTCCACCCCCGAGGCTACCGCGATTCTGAGAGTGTCGCCCTCCGGCAGAAGCACGTAGCCCCTTTCCGCGCCCGTAAGCTCAACCGCCCTTTCCATGATCAGCCCCAGGAGTCTCTGGGTATCGTGCTCCCTGACAAGTTCCTGGTTAATCTCGAGAAGCGTCTCGAGATCCTTGATGCGCCTTCGCAGCCGTCCGTCATCTGAACCAGCCGGAGCTTGAGGAATCGGGTCCTCCCTCCTTCCGAGCTGTTTCTGCATCGAGCGCACGACCCGCCTGGAAAAGTACTTTTCCCTGTATCCGGCCGGAACCTGATCCGCAAGAACATCCAGCCTCCTGACCGCGCCGTTCAGCGCTTCGTCCGCCTCTGCGCTGAATCCCCCGCGCCTGAGTGCCACCGAAAGATAATACAGCGCCTGCCAGAGCGTCTCCGGATCCCGCGCCCTGTCCGTGCTTTCAACCGCTGTTTTTAAAAGCTCACAGGCCTCGGGAACGGGTCCGTCCGTGGACGCGAGCATTGACGATGACTGAACAACGAGCGCCCTGCCCGCAAGACGCTCCTTTCCCTCCTTCTGCGCCTTTTCGACAATACGTGATGCTGTCGCCACGGCCCTTTCAGGATCGCGGTTCGAAAGAACATGCGCCTTTGCAATACCGGCCTCGAGAACGCCCGTGTTGTCCCCGGCTTCTGAAAGCGCCTTCTCCACCTCCTCGAACCTTCTCCCGGCTTCTTCGACACCGGACTCCGTGCTCGCGGTCACCGCCTCTGTAGACACAAGAAGCGCCCGCGCCGCAAGAGCGCCCTGTCCCAGCATGCTGAATCCCCCGTAGGCTTCCATCGCCGTCTTAGAAGCCTCGTCATATGCGCCCAGCTCGCACATGAGCGACGCTGTGTTCAGCAGCGCCCTGTATCTCGAATTTCTGTTTCCCAGTCTCAGCGCAATACGCTCGCTGCGGCGGTAACCGTCCAGCGCGCCGGCGTAATCCCCAAGGATGTGGGCCACTGAGGACCTGTTGTTCAGATAAAGGCCCTCCCGGGGAAGATCTCCCGTTCTGCGCGCAATATTAAGCGCCTCGTCATACCCGGCCATGGCGCCTTCCCAGTCGCCCTGGGCCTGCCTTACAAGGCCCGTCATGCCCGCGACCTTGATAAGGCCCCTGCTGTCGCCCGCCTCTCTGTAACCCTGCCTGGCGCGCGAAAACGCATCCAGCGCCTCCTCGGGTTTCTCAAGGTAGTGAAGATTCAGTCCCAGCAGGTTGAGCAGATCGGATTTGTATTTTCCGGCATTGCGCTTCAGGCCTTTTCGTGCCGCCTTCAGGGAGTCCTCATACCTGCTGCTGATAAAGGCTGCCCAGGCCTGTGCAAGATAAAGCCTGGCCGGACTTCCGCCGCTTTCAAGCGCCCGCTCGACCCACTGCATGGCATCTTCATAATTACCCCTGTCAGCAAGGAGCTCGGACCTCAGGACGCTGAACACGGCCTGTGTCTTCTCGCTTTTCCTCAATGATTTTTCGAGAAAGAGTTCTGCTTCGGCCGATTTCCCCAGGCGCCTGAGTACGTTTACGAGGGCTTCTATTGCCTTTGTCCTCTTTTTCCACTTGCCCTTTCCAAGTGCAATCGCTCTTTCGTAAAACCCGGCCGAAAGATCCAGCTCAGCATTCAGCGAGGCTTCTGTTCCCGCCTTGAAGTATTCATCCGCGGCTGGGGCCTGACGACCACCCTTTGCGAGATGAAGCGCTCTGGATGACGCCGGAACTTTTTTATCCTTCAATGATTCAAAAAGTTTCAGGTGTAACTTTTTAAGCTCCTCGCCCCTTAGCTGTGACTGCTCGAGAATGCGTTCGTGGACAGACGGGCACATGAGCCTGAGCATGGTGATTCCGGATCGATGATACTCCCTGGCAAGTCCTGACGTAACGATTTCGTTAATGACGGATGAGGTATCAGGCTGCTTCAGAATTTCCACCACGGCCGACTGGGGAACGCCCTCAGGATCGAGCGCCAGCAGATTGATTACGTCTCTGGCCGTTGATGAAAGATCGTGCGTTCTTTCAAGAACAGCCTCTTCCACCGTTGTCGTTCTTATCCTGCTGTCCGGGCCTTGTTCCCCCGCTTCTGCGAAAGACAGCCTGAAGATCTCTTCCGAAATCCCGGGCTTTCCGCCCGATGCGGCATGAAGCGCATCTGTGAACGCACGCTCTAGTGGAATTCCCGGACACATGGAAGAAATCAGCCTGTGCGTTCCAGCCGGATCCAGGTGTTCGATGCTAATGAGGGCGAGGTCTTCAACGTTTTTCTGTGCATGGATGGCGGCATCTTTCGATCCTGCAGCCACGAGACAGATGCACCTTTCGGCGCCGTCGTAGTGTCTTACTGAGCGCATGAGGTTAAAGGCCACTTCCCTCGCGTGTTCGGAAGATTCTCCCAGGTCGTCAATCAGCAGCATGACGGGCGCGCGCTCGGCCGCCATGCGCAGGAGGTGCCACAGGACCCCCGCCTGCCTTGCCGCTTCCATTCCCGGCTCAATCGCCCATTCGTCTTCCCGGTCAGGGCTGCGCCTGAACGATTTCATCTGCTCAGTAACTTCGCTGGGGATCCTGTCCTCATCAACAAACGATAAAATCTCGTTGAAAACGCCGCGAGTACTAAAACGCTCCCCGGGTGTTCCGGCCACGCGCCATCCCAGGCCCAGGGCCCTCGCCATTGTTTCCTCAAGACACCGGGTCTTTCCACAAAACGCTTCACCCTCTATTATCCACGCGCTGTGTTTCGCTGTTGATGGAGAAAGAAGCGCGCTTTCCACAGGAGAAAGATGCTTTTCTCTTCCTGTAAAACAAGGTCGGCACAAACCTCCCCTTTCGACGACGGCCTTCCATGGTGATATGCCCGTAATCCTGCTGAGCATATCCAGGGCGGCCGCTGCCGTGGGCGGTCTTTTTTCCATGTCAGGATCAAGGCAGGCGGTGAAATATTGAGCCAGGGCGTGATCCATACCGGACGGCGGCACGAATCCTCCGGATTCTATCTGCTTCTGCGCACGCTCTCCCGCGCTCTTTCCGCTGAAAGCGGTTTTCTGCGTCAGGCATTCGAATGCCAGCGCAGCAAAAGAATAAACATCCGATTGTGGATTCACACCCTCGCCCCTTAGAACTTCGGGTGCTGAAAAACCCGCCGTACCCGCGGTCCGGATCCCTGCAGCGGGATCAGTGCCGAAGTCGATAATCTTGGGAATGCCTTCGCGAGTAACGAGAACGTTGGAACTCTTGATATCTCCGTGCACTAACCCGTGTTCATGAAGGGCTCCGAGTCCCGACAGAACCGCCATCAGCGTCTGCACGATTTCCTTTTTCCTTCCGGATTTCTTTATGCTGCGTGAGCGTATGGTTATTTCATGGCCCTGCACGTATTCCATTACCCAGCATGCGGTGCCGCCCTCGATACTGAAATCATGCACCCTGCAGAGGTTTGGATGTCCTATGGCGTAAAGTCTGTATGCAGCTGATCGTGCTGCTGCCGCGCTTTTTTCATCGATGTCCGTTTTTTTCAGGGCAACCAGGCTGCCGGATCTCTGGAGGTCGCGGGCGAGAACGACCGCTCCCTCTCCTCCCTCCCCCAGAAGCTCAACGGTTTCGTACCGTGACGATGTACTATCCAGCATGATGGTAATGCTAACACGGGCGTGTTTTCAGGAAAAGATCTTACAGTAATGAATGTGAATGACTTCTCAAACAAGCTCCCTAGCGTATGATGTCAACCACGACTCCGTCCTTGAAAACCACAACAAAAGTGGCCATTCTGTTCGTCCAGTACTTCCACCTGTCCTGCTCCAGCGAAGGTGTTTCGTGTTCCGGCGGGTATCCTATGGCAATGAGCACCCCGTCCTTCGTCATTCCGACGGAAACAGTGCCGATATCGATTCCCTTCTGATCATCTTCGCTCAGCTTCTCTATCAGGGATGGATCGCATGCAGTGGCAAAAATCTTGTTGAGATGCTCCTGCTGGCTCTTGCTCATACTCCTCATATGAAAAATGTACTGGTATGTCTTTCCTGTTGAATCATCCCTTATCACGGCCGCCTTGGACGTAACCTTAGTAATCGTAACGGGTGTACAGTACTTAATAAGCCCTTCCCTCTGATAGTTTACCGAGTACATTCTTGCATGAACTTCATCAGGATGAAGATTGACAAGAGTATACAGCTGCTTGTTTGCGTTTGCGTATTCAATCCTTCCCGGACCGCATGCAAGAATTCCAATCATGATAACCGCCATGACGCCTGCGGCTTTAATTATCTTTTTCATTTTTCTTCCCTTCTTCTTTTGTTTTTTGATCAGTCAATCTTTTGGGATGCTAAGTCTCCGTGCATGCCGGGGTCAAGACCGCCGGAGTGCATATCCGGAAGAATATTTTCCCTTTTTCTGATATAAATTATTTGAAGTCCATGGAACATCATTCACAGGCTCTGCTTATCGCAAACCCGTCTTCCCATAGTGGGCGGGCGGGCGAACTCATAGCCGAGGCGAAAGACCTTTTCAGGATCATGGGCGTAAAAGTGCGCATCGAGCCTACTTCACCTGATCGCAGAATCGATCACCTGGTACGCGACGCCATAGACAAAGGCGGGTTCCGCCTCGTTGTCAGCATGGGCGGCGACGGAACTTTCTCCACAGTTGCACGCGGTGTGTGCACATCAAGGGCAAGGAAAAGCGTATCCATAGGCCATCTCCCGGCCGGTACCGCAAATGATGTTGGAAGGTCTTTTGGAATACACCCGAGCAGCGTGGCCCTTGCCCAGAACATACGCATAATAAAGGAGCAGAACGAGGTTCTTCTCGATACCGGCGTTGTCCGCGCCCTGGATGAAGCCGGCATGCTCAAGCACAGCCGGTATTTCTTTGACAGCCTGAGCTGGGGACTGAGTCCGGATATACTTGCCTCGCGCAACCGCGAAAAGGACTCTATCAAAAAAATGCCCGTTATCCGCAACCTTTACCGTGACGAAGCCGTTTACTTCAGCGCCGCCTTAAGGCAGTTTTTCAGGAGCTATTTTGTAAAAGAAGACTTTACTGCTGAGATCACGGTCGACGGCAGCAGGCACACGCTCAACGGCATTACCGATCTCATGATCAAGGGCATTCTCGTCTTCGGTGGTTTCTGGATCATAGATTCAACCGCCCGCCCGGATGACGGGCTTTTCGAGATACTACCGTTCAGGGGTCGTGCCGACTGGCTTTCCAAGCTCATAAGCCGCCTGAAACCCCTTAAGGAAACGGAAGAAATCGTATTCAGGCTAAGGAGAGATACGGAACAGATTCTGGAGAAACTCAAGATACCTACAACGCCCACTTTTCGCGGCAGCGAGGTCGAACTTCAGTTTTACAGGCCTTACGCAGAGATGCCCATCCGTTCACAGCTTGACGGTGAGGAATACGTGCCCGGCGATCATTTCGAGATAAAAGTCCTGCCGCGCCACCTCCGCCTCATCGTGCCGGAAGATTATCACTGGATATGAATTTTTCTTGATGGCTCAGGGTGCCGTGATCAAGGCCTTTAAGATACTTACATGTTATCGAGCACTTTTTTGTACTGCTCGCTTTTCCTGTCGTCCGGATACAGGCCTACGTACTTCTTGATCGTACGGATGTAACCCTGTCGATCCTTTACTGCCATGTAGGTGGCGGCCAGAAGATTCAGCACGGGCTTGCTGTTGCCGCCCTTTTCGAGAATGGCTATGGCCCCCATCTGGTCGTTCGCAAGCAGACGCTCCCTGGCGACTTCCACGGGCGATGCCTTCCTTGCAGGCTGCTGTACGCTTGCGGCCGGTGGAGGCGTTTCGCTTTCAGCGCCGGAATATGGATCAGTTGCAATTGGAGGGGGAGCTGACGCGGGCCGTTTCTTTTTCACTGGACTCGGAGAAGTCGCCGGACGCTTCTTCCCGGGCTCGGGGGACACTGCCACAGCATCCTGCTTTCTGGAAACCAGTCTTCTTTCGAGCCTGGCCAGAGTCCTTTTCTGATCATCATCAAGGTCGTTAATTTCCTTGAGGGCGCTGATGTGAACCTTCGCCGTATCCCTGTCGCCATTATCAATGGCACTACCGGCTCCCGAGGCCCACAGGTCGAAAACCCTTGCCTTTGCCATCATCAGTTGTTCTTCGTTGTTGTACTGGCTGTCCGCACTTATCTTTATAAAACTTCTGTACGCTTCTTCCCATTCTTCATTCGAAGACGCTTCCAGCCCCCTGTTGAAGAGCTTCTGGTTCTCCAGTTCCTGCGTGGCCCTCACCTTCAGGTCACGTGCAACACCGTGTCCAGGGTTGCTCTGAAGAACCTTTCCCAGAATATCAACGGCGCCCCTCCAGCTTTCCTCCTGCATCTTGTCCTTCGCGCTTTCGATCATGCTGTCAATATCCTGCCTGGTCGCCTTTTCGGGCTTCGCGGCAACGGCATGATCAGGCGCTTTTCCCGGCTCTGTCTTCTGGGTCTCGACCGCGCGCGGGGTGCTCCTGCTTTTAAAGATCATGAACCCGCCCACTGCAACAAGCACGATAACTGCCGCTGTAAGCGCGGCCGTGGACCAGCTCGGCTGCTGCTTCCCTGGTGCAGTTGCGGGAATGGAAGATACGCTCTTAACTGCTGCTGCTGCAACAGGTTCTGCCTCTTCCTCTTTCTCTTCTTCTTTTTCTTCCCTGTAAGTGAAAGGCTCACCAGGTGCTACAAACCTGACCTCGACATCTCCGATGTGTACTATATCGCCCGCTTTTAAAAGTTGCGGCTCGCTTATTTTCTCCTTGTTGATCATTACACCGGCTGCGCTGTCCAGGTCGGTTATGGTCCATTTCTTATCCGTCTGCTCCAGCCTCGCATGCTGAGGGGAAACCGAGCCGTCCTCCAGATCGATATTTGCCTCGCCAAGCCTGCCGATGGTGTAAGTGTATCCGTCCAGATCGAACTCCCTGCCGCTCGTAATTGGCCCCAGCACTACGAGTCTTGCATACTTCGAGGTCCTGCCGATGGATTTCGACTGCTCCCCTATCGTGGTATCCTCTCCGGCCTCATCGCTGTGAAGGGACAGGGAGTAATCGCCAATCGTCAGATTGTCACCGATATTTATCTCTTTTTCCGCGTCGATCTTTTCGCCCGAAAGGAAAGTCCCGTTGTAACTGCCCTGATCCGATATGAAGAGCTTTTCAGACCTTCTCGCAATTCTCGCATGCTGTCTGGAAATATTCCTCTCCGTCAGCCTTATGGTATTTCCTTCCTTGCGGCCTATGGTTATTTCATCACGAAGGAGGGGTATTACGGTGGTGTTTCCCTCATCGTCAGATATCACAAGCTTGTACATTTACAATAATGTCCTTCTAAAAAAAATGATGAATAACCCTTTTTCCCAGACTAATAAATTTACCCTTGCAGATTGTTCATTGTCAACTGCGGCAGGTGCCTGTTTGAAACGCAGAACCTAAAGTGAACACTGTATTTTCCTGGCAAACAGCGTCTCACGGTATTCCCTGGTGGCAACCCAGAACACAATAAATCCATCGTCAACAGAAAATGCCGTAGCGCGGCTGCACTGATTACGATCCTCGGTAACCCTGAGAGGATGCGTGATTGGTTCTCCCGAATCGTCCGTAAGCTGGAAATAAACGTCAAGCGTACAGGTCTTGTCCCTGCACCGTGAAGCGCCCTGTGCACGGTCAGAATCCCACAGCACGGCCCACCCGTCATCGACCTCCGCAATTGCCGGGTTCATAGCGTTGCCGTCGGTCCAGCTGTGCCGTACTATTTCTCCGTCAATTTTCAGGTCTCTCGTTATCTTAGCAGAGTAAATCTCAGTTCCACTTAAACTATCTCCCGTTTTCTGCGACCACGCTGAAAAATAGCCGTCCCAGGCACAATTTTTTATGTTCACTTTCTTAATCATGTTCCCGGTATCAACCCACACACGCTCTCCCACTGTGTCGGCATTGTTGTCAATTTCCTGGATCTGGAATCCGTTTTCGTTTCTACCCATCCACGCTACAACGGCCCCTTCCTTGTCTGTTGAAGCATAAAACGGCAATTCCATTACCTCGCTGTCACCGCTTATCTTCTTTCTCTGTCCCGTAATTTCTCCTTCTGAAGACATCGTAATCGCAAAAATGGAACCCTCGTTCAAGGCTCCAGCCTCCTGCTCCTGCCACAGGGCGATAATGCCTTCTTCGTGGCCTAGGAGCAGCGGCTGGCCGATTACCTTCCCGCCCGTCGTAATCCTGTTTATGGTCCCACTCATAACGCCGTTCTCGTCAAGAACAGCGGCTGCCAGGTCTGTTCCGCATGATGCCGACAGCGTACAGCTGCTGTTCCAGCGTGCGTCCCGCCAAATGATAATGTATGCGTCATTGTTCCATGCTATGGCGGGTCCTGCGGCGAATTCAGGTCCGGGAGAAATTTCAATAAATGAACCCGTGGTCTCGAAATCTTCGTCCACGAATCCCGCGAACAGGCTCCAATCGTCCTCATTTACTACCTTCTGTACCCATACTGCGGCGAAGTATTCGGGGCCACGCGTCACGGCAAACCACTTGACGTCGCCCTTCTCGTGCGAAATATCCAGCTCTTCGAAATTAAGCCTGTTTCCTTCGCGTTCGCAGGCTTCGGGCAGGTCAGGAGTCGCGTCTTCCTCTTCTCCTGCATCTTCTGCCGGAGCTTTTCCGGAATCTTCAATTTTATCAGAACTCCCCGCGTCTTTTTCGACACTTTCACTTTCCTCACTGCATCCGCATAAGACGCAGAAGCCAGAGAACACCGCAAGGAGAATTAAACATCTCTGTATGTATTTCATGATGTTATTCCTTTCATATATAGTGCATGTGATAAATATATGAATATTTATTACACATTTTCAATTAATTGGTGTTTTTCTATCCTGCCGTTTTTCAGTTCCGTAATTCTGTCCGTCATGCGGGATAATTTATCCTGAAGAACCGCCGTCGTAATAAAAACCTGCGCTTTGCTGTTGTTTACGAAATCCATTACGCTCCTGTGCTTTTCCCCGTCCAGCTCACCCAGCACGTCATCCAGCAGCAGAATGGGCCTCCTGCCCGTCTTGCCGGAGATCATTCTGTATTCAGCCATCTTGAGCGACAACACCACGGCTCTGGCCTGTCCATGTGAAGCGAACGCTTTTGCCCTGTTGCCGTCGATTGAAAATTCAACATCGTCCCTGTGTGGCCCTCTGGTGGTGTTGCCCCGAATCCTGTCTGTCTTCCTGGCGTCGTAAAGGATCTTCAAGATCTCACCATCATCGCCTTCATTTATATCGGGCCTGTACTCGATATCACATTCAAGACCCCGCGTAATCTGTTTGAATATCTCGCTTAAGGGCTTCCTTAAGGCTTCTATCATGGTGCCCCTTATTTTAGTAATTCTGCTTCCGGCGGCGGCAAGGGCACCGTCGTAAGCATCCAGTAGGTCATGTTTAGCCCCACTTTTCAGAAGTCGGTTTCTGCTTCTTAAGGCCCTGGAATAATCTCCCAGAATCTTCTGGTATGACGCGTTTTGTTGAACGCATATTCTGTCAACAAAGCGTCGTCTGAAAACGGGGCCTCCGAAAACTATCTCTATCTGTTCCGGATGGAAAAGCACCATGGGGAGCCTTCGGAAATGTCCTGAATCCGGTGCTTTACCTGACAGTGTCACTCTTTTTCCTTTTCCGGAAAGAATTACCTTTCCTGTCATGGACGGCATTGTGTCCCTGCGGAAATCAGCCTCTACACGCGCTTCTGACGAATTCCTGCCAATCATTCCTTCCACACTGGCCATCCTGAAAGATCTGAGACTCCCCATAAGGTAGATGGCTTCAATCAAAGTGCTTTTCCCGGCCCCGTTCGGACCGTGTATAACGTTAAGTCCACTGTCAGGTTCAATTACGAGGTCTTCAATAATTCGGAAATTTCGAACACGCAGGTTTACAAGAGAAAATAATTCCGCTTTTTCTTTCGAAACCATGCCTGATTCTTTATCAGGCCTGATTCATCATCAGACCCGGGCCCCTTTTCAGACCTTCATCGGCATGACTATGCCAAGGAATGCAGGAACATCGCTTACGTCCCTGATAACGGCGGCATCCTCATCATCATTAAGCTCAACCGAGATTTCCTCGCTTTCTAGAACGCTTATTATGTCTATGAAGTATTTGCCGTTGAAACATACGACTATGTCCTGCCCTTCGAAAACGGCATCGACCTCATCTCTGCCTTCCCCCAGGTTAGGATTATCGGAATCAATGCCTACGGTGTCATTCTTGAAGTTGAACTTTACGTTAGAAGTGTGATCCTCTGCTATGATGGATACTCTTCTTAGAGATTCAAGAAAAGCCGTCCTGCTGATTATGGCCTTTCTTTTAAATGACTTCGGTATCGCGCGCTCATATGGGGGGAATTCCTCTGCAATAAGCTTCGATGACATCATGACTTCCATGGTCTCGTCATCAACCAGCGGAATCATCCGCTTAAAGAACGACATGTTGCCGCTCAGTCCGCAGGTTACCTCGCCTCCGTCTCCTTCTACCATTTTCTTCAGTTCTGTCACGGTCCTTTGCGGAAGAAGGATTTCGAAGTTGTAAAGACCCTCTCCTTCCTCGACTCTGTACTCAGTCTTTGAAAGCCTGTGCCTGTCCGTTGTCACCATCCTTATGATCTTGCCGTCACCCTGCAGGAAAGCACCTGTAATATTGGCCCTGGTCTCATCCTGTCCTATTGAAAAGGAAGTCTGGGCGATCATTCTGTTCAGTATCTCGGACTTCAGCACGAAATTCTGTCCCTCGGGCGGTTCCGGAACCTGCGGGAAATCCTCGTACGGCATTCCATTCAGTCTGTATCTTGTTCTGCCGGAAGAAACCGTCAGCCTGTACTCCCCCTCTTTTGATTTAAGCACAACATCGTCTTCGGGCATGTTTCTAGCGATATCATAAAGTGTGCGTGCATGAACCGTAAGTACGCCTTCCTTTATCACCTCGGCTGGAAACTGCACGTCCATCCAGAGGTTCAGATCCGTTGTTGCCATGCGGACCATGTTGGAGCCCATGGCCTCTATCAGGACATTGGATAATACAGGAATGGAACTTCTTCTCGTTGTTATGGAATGTGTCCAGCTGATGGCCTCGAGAAGGTATTTTTGCGGGATTTTCAATTCCATTTTTATCACGCCCTCCTGGTTTTATCTTTGTGGAGTAAACCATACTTTAATTGTTGTATTAATAAAAGTAATAGTAGTAGTAAGCGCTGTGGAAAAATTATTAATCATCAGAACATGTTGATTTTGTTATAATATTATAAAAAACAAATTGTCACTAACCTTGTTGTAAATCTAGAGAAAAAGTGTATCAAAATACACCGGCCTCTGAATAATAATAAAAACCAACAGTTTTTCCATAATTACTTTTACAAAATTCAAGCCTTTATACACAAGCAGCAGGACAGTGTCCCGCAAGGGCGCACTTTTATTTACACAGTAATTAATTTGACTACATTAACTCACAATGGTATAAATAATAAAAATAACTCCAAAAGGAGGCGCATAATGGGCGACAGTGGTAAGAAAAAGGCTTCATCTGCATCAGATCTTAAGGAAAATATCGTAAAGCTCAGGTTTGATGGAGAAAAAAGATCCGTAAACTGCTTTGCCGACGAAATCGATAAGAAAGGTATGACGCTCCTGTGTCCCTTTCCGTCTCTCAAACTGGATACAGCAGTCGAAATACAGGCATCGGCGGGACCTGATAACCGTGTTAGAAGCGCGCGTCTAAGAAAGGTTGGAGTAAGGTACGATCAGGAGTTCGATATGCCAAGGATGAGTCTGCGCGTTGATATGGTTGACGAAAATGAAGGTGGCGACTGGATAACGGGAGATATTTTTGAACAGGAGGAGGAAGATCCGCCCTGGATGATGGAACAGGGTGATATTCTGAGTCCCGAGGTCATTATGAAGAGTCTTCCTTCAAAAAAATCACGCTGGCTGAATATCATGATATCCGCCATTGCCATACTGCTTGCATTTGGATTCGGCTCCTGGTCCGTTCTGAGGGCCAACATTTTAGATATCGATGCCGTGCATGCGTGGATCACGGGAAGGGACATTGTAAGGATTAAGAGCAAAAGCAGTGTTTCTACAATGGCCCTAGCTGAAGAGGCTTCTCCTGTAACGAGCGAAACCTCCGTGAAGAATACAGATCCACTAATAGAAGAGGCATCAGCAGGCTTTCCAGTACCATATCCATCCCGTGGAGTTCCCTTTATCAAAGGATCGGCCACCGGGTCTGGTAATTTAACGAGCAATGCGGAAAATTCCCCGGAAGCGGAAAGTGAGGAAGAAAATATCGACGAAAAAAGCACGGCTGATCAGCATGATCTTAATGCTGATGAGGAGGTATACGCCGAAAATTCAACAGGTGTATTATCAGACGAAGAATACAACAGCCATGAAGCTGAAGATGAAAACCACGGCCCTAATATTATTCTCAAGACAAAGTGGCCGGTCGAGTACGCCAAGACCTACAGGCTGAAGAATCCTTCAGGCGTCGTTGTAGAGATTCCGGGTGCAATCAGCCCGCATCGTGATGGACCCATAAAAATAAACCATCCCAACGTAAGCCTCGCACGCGTCTGGCACGTTGAGGGCGGCGTAAGATATGTTCTGTACACCGAGGGGGAGGATCTTCCAAGGTATTCCGTGGATTACGGTCCACGAGGCGTGATTCTCAAGATCTTTTACGAAGAAGAGACACAGGCGTCCTGATTATTTTTTCTTTCCCGACATCATGGAAACAACGTAGCTTACAAATCGGGATTTTACTGCATCAACGGCAAGAAGCTGTTTTGCCGGAGGAAGAGACAGCACCGCGCCTACGAATGCTTTGGAAATAAAGCCGCCTGCGCCGGCATCGGCGTCGAAAAGCATGTCCTGAAGCTTTTCCTGCTCAATCGCCATCGTAATAACACGAGCAAACGCGGATTCCGGCGCGATGCGCCTCTTAGGCCTCGGCTTCATCTGCATGGCGCTGTTTTTACACGTAATAGCGCATACACCGCAGCCGAGGCAGACGGATTCGTCCACGCGGGGAATGTATTTTCTCTTTTTTCCTTTAATGACTCTTTCTTCAGCCACTCGGTCTATCGCGTCGACCGGACAGGCCTTTACGCACTCTAGACAACCTGTGCATTCATCCCTGTCAACTTCGGCCAGAAAATTTGAAGAGAAGGTATTGCCGAAAATACGGAAGTTCTTGAATGAATTCAGGACCTCGCAGCAGCATCCGCAGCAGTTGCATATAAATGTGGGTCGGCGCTGAACGTTGTCACATATATGAACCATGCCCGCGTCCCTGCTTTCTTCCAGAAGTGCGGCCGCCCCTTCGCGATCTATTTCGCGGGCAAAGGAATGCCTTACAAGGTAATCGACCGAAGGGCCGAGGGAAAGGCAGGAGTCTTCCATCCTGAACACGCTGCAGTCCCTGCCCATATGGTGCATGACGTGGCGGCAGTGGCATATTCCGACGGCCCATCTTCCGGCCGTATTAACGACATGTGTTGCGCGCTCCCAGTCGAGTACTTCGCTGTAATTTTCCGGCAGGGTGTTTTCATGCACGAGTGTCCTGAAGGGCGTGGTGCGCGTTTTTGAAGAAAACTGCTCTGCAAAGTCCGCCTCCTCGAGCATGTATCGATGGAAAAGCCCGGCCAGTTTCTTCTGATCGATTTCACCCTCATCCCGGATGCGCATCATTGAAAACTCGAAGAATCCTACAATGGTCGGGTTGAGAATGTACCTTGCATCGTCGCCCCTGCGGATATCCATGACAATGCCCTTGCCGGCCATGGCGTCGAGCTTTTCCTCCAGAAGGGGGGCGTCAATGCCCGTGCGTTGCGACAGTGTCTTCAGCGACGAGAACCTGAGCGGCATTCTGCACGCAATCGCGGCATCATCTTCGGTGTATATGGTTTTCAGGATCTCGAAGATCGTACTCTGTCCGGGGGCGCCAACAGGATAGCGGTCTAGTCGCTCACGGAGTTTTGCATAGGTATCTTTTGCCGTTGTATGTCCCATCGTTCTTTAAAGCACACTATCAGGCGGGCGAACGGTTGAAAACAGGGATCTTCTGGCGGTATCCCGGGATGCTGGATCATTCAGCCGACGCCGTAACAATTCCGTCTGAGAAATCCATTAAAATCCGGCTGCCCTGGCAGATTTTCCCTGAAAGGATCTGTTTTGCAAGAACGTCCTCGATTTCCTTCTGTATCACTCTTTTCAATGGCCGGGCTCCGAAGGCAGGGTCGTAACCGGCCTCCACAAGATGGTTCATGAGACTTTCTGAAAATTCCAGCTCAAGGCCTCTGGCCTCGGCCCTCCGTGAAAGATCCCTCAGCTGTATTTTTACTATGTCTCTCAATTGATCCTGATCCAGCGAGTGGAATACGATTACTTCATCAATCCTGTTTATGAACTCGGGACGCATAGAGCTTCGTAGTGCGTCGTCCACTGCGCGCCTCTGAGCATCCGGGTTGCCTGCATATTCACGTATTACGTCAGAGGCCAGGTTCGAGGTCATGATAAGGACGGTGTTTTTGAAATTAACCGTCCGTCCCTGTCCGTCAGTAAGCCGTCCCTGATCCAGAACCTGGAGAAGAGCGTTGAATACTTCGGTGTGCGCCTTTTCGATTTCGTCGAACAGAACGACAGAGTAAGGCCTCCTGCGCACGCGCTCTGTAAGCTGGCCGCCTTCTTCGTAGCCCACGTATCCCGGCGGCGCGCCTATGAGGCGTGCGACCGAGTGTTTTTCCATGTACTCGCTCATGTCTATCTGTATCAGTGCGTTCTCGTCGTCAAAGAGGAGCTCGGCAAGAGATCGCGCAAGCTCGGTTTTTCCCACACCCGTGGGCCCGAGGAACATGAAGCTGCCGGAAGGTCGATCCTCGGAGCTGAGCCCCGCCCGCGCTCGCCTGACCGCGTCACTTACAGCGCGCACGGCATCGTCCTGTCCTACAACGCGCTCGTGAAGACGCTGTTCCATTTTCAGAAGCCGGTCCATTTCGCTTTCCAGCATCTTGGAAACCGGGATTCCCGTCCAGCGGGCTACAATGGCGGCAACGTCCTCGTCTGTCACGTTTTCCCTTAGGAAAGAGCCGTCTTTCTGCACATCGTCGAGTCTATCCTGCGCGACGGTGAGCGCCTTTTCAAGATCAGGGATAGTGCCGTAACGAAGCTCGGCCGCGCGGTCAAGGTCTGCGGAGCGCTCGGCGTTCTCAAGGTCGACCCTCGCCTGCTCGAGATCTTTTTTAATGCGCCGGATTTCCGAAAGACTTTCCTTTTCGGCCTGCCACTGCGATTTCATGGAAGTGAGTTTTTCTTTGAGTTCAGATTCTTCGGCGCCAATTTCGTCAATGCGCTCTTTTACCTTTTTGCGGTCTTCCTTTTTAAGGGCCTGTCTTTCGATGGCCAGCTGAGTAAGCCGTCTTTCGACTCTGTCGATTTCCACCGGCATACTTTCTATTTCCATCTTGAGCTGGCTGGCCGCCTCGTCCACGAGGTCTATGGCCTTGTCCGGAAGAAAACGATCAGTAATGTATCTGCCGGAAAGATTCGCTGCCGCAATGAGGGCGTCGTCCGCAATCCTTATCCCGTGATGCACCTCGTACCTTTCCTTGAGTCCCCTGAGTATGGCGATTGTATCCTCCACCGTGGGTTCTCCTATTAATACTGGCTGGAACCTGCGCTCTAAAGCCGCATCCTTTTCAACGTGTTTTCTGTACTCGTCTAGCGTGGTCGCCCCTACGCAACGGAGTTCGCCGCGGGCGAGTGCGGGCTTGAGCATGTTGGACGCGTCCATGGCGCCCTGCGTCGCTCCGGCGCCGACGAGGGTGTGAAGCTCGTCGATAAACATTACGACGCGGCCCTCTTCCGCCTGCACGGCCTTGAGAACGGCCTTAAGCCTTTCCTCGAATTCTCCCCGGTACTTGGCACCGGCCACGAGTGCGCCGAGGTCGAGCGCGAGGAGGCGCTTGTTCTTCAGTGATTCGGGCACGTCGCCTGCGGCTATGCGCTGGGCAATTCCTTCCACGATGGCGGTTTTTCCGACCCCGGGCTCGCCGATGAGCACGGGATTGTTCTTTGTGCGCCTGCTCAAGACCTGGAGCGTGCGCCTGATTTCCTCGTCCCTGCCTATTACGGGGTCGAGCTTTGAATTGCGCGCGAGCCTGGTCAGGTCGTTGCAGTACCTGTCCAGGGCTTCGTATTTACCCTCGGGATCCTGATCCACAATTCTTTCGCTGCCGCGCACTTCCGCCAGAGCGGACAGAACGCTGTCCGAGTTTATGCCGAGGGCGTCCAGAGGCTTTTTAAGCGGGTCGGTCCGCGTCATCGCAAGAAATACGTGCTCTCCGCTGGTGTATTCGTCCTTGAGGCTTTTCTGAACCTTTTCGGCTTCAGAAAGCACGGCTGCGGTTGAACGCGACACGTTTACATCGCCCCCGGAAGCAGTGGGCAGGCGTTCGAGTTTTCCAGACAGAAGTTCGTTCACGGAATCGGTTGGAACGCCCAGCCTGCGTACTATGGATGAAACAACGCCTCTGTCCTGATTCATGAGGGCATCGAGGAGATGCCACGGCGTAAGCTCGGGGTTGCCCGCTTCCTGCGCACGGTTGTGCGCAGCCATAAAGGCCTCCCGCATCATGTTGGTCATTTTGTTAGGATCAATCATTTTAGTCAGTATCCCTCCTGTACAAGGTCCTGCATAATTAATATATTCCCATTAAATATCCGGTAAAGCAGGTTCTGGCCGATCAGGGCCCTTCAGAACAGGATGTTTTATGAACGCGCAGGAACCCTTAAGAAAAGTAAGTTTCAGGAAAATCGTGCTTATGGCCGCCGTAAACCCGTCATTCAGAAAAAAGCTTATTTCCGGACGGGACAGGTTTCTTGCTGAATATGGTCTGAGACTGAGCAAGATCGAGGAGCAGACATTATGCGCCATGTCTGAAAGTGCGCTTGAAAATCTTATCAAGTCAGTAAGGGCGGGATCTGAGAAAGAAAGATAAAATTACTCGTCAGGACGGATTATTACTTTTAAGGTGCTGCTTCCGGCTGCTGCCAGGGCGAAACCCTCGGCGGTTTTATCAAGCGGAAGCGTGTGCGTTACAAGGTCTTTCACCCGTATGCTTCCGTCTGCAAGAAGGTCTATGGCGGTGCGGGTTTCGGCCGGGGGCCCGGCGTACGAAGACGTAAGCGTGATGCCGCGTTTCCAGAATTCATGCAGGTTAAGGACGAATTCTTCGCCCGGTGCGGGAAGGGCGAATATGCAGACGGTACCCCCGAGCTCTGAAGAATCAAGCGCCTGCTGAATTACTTTTGTGGACCCCGCGCATACAAAAACGAAATCCGCTCCATGTCCGTCGAGTTCTTTTTTTACAAATGATGCTACATCCGCGTTGCCGTCGCATGCGGCATCGGCTCCGGACCTGAGTGCGGCCTTGGTCCTGAATTCGGAAATATCGGTTGCAAGAATCCTGGATGCACCCGAATGCTTTGCAAGTCGAATGTGCAAAAGGCCTGCAAGGCCACTGCCGAGCACGAGGACGCTTGAACCGGCGCGTACTCCAGACAGGCGCTGTGCCCTTACCACGCAGGCGAGGGGCTCGGCGAAGGTGGCTTCTTCGTAGCTGAGCGCATCCGGAAGCAGGAAAGTGCCGGTTTGAACGTTTATGGCCGGCAGCCGCACGTATTCGGAAAAACCGCCGGGATCAAAGTTCGTTGACCTCAGTGTATCGCACAGGCTGTGCCTGTCCGTACGGCACAGCTCACAGGTGTTGCAGGGCACGTGATGGGCAGCGCTCACGCGGTCTCCGGTTTTTATGCCGCTTACCCCGGAACCGACCGAAACAACTTCGCCGGCGACTTCATGGCCAAGAACGATGGGTGCCTTTGGCAGACGGTACCACTCGAGAAGATCCGAGCCGCAGATGCCGCTGGCGAATATTTTAACCACAGCCTCGCCCGGCCCGGCTTCGGGACGCTCGCGTTCCTCTATCCTTATGTCACTGTTGGAGTAATATACCGCGACTCGCATGGGGGAGGTTATTTTTTAAGGCTCTTGAAGAGTTCGTAGGCTTCGGCCGCGCTTTTATTTTCCTGAACAACCGCGCGCACGGCCTGTATCATTGCAACTGGGTCTTCCGACTGGAAGATGTTCCTGCCCATATCAACGCCGCTCGCTCCCATGGACACGGCCTTTGCCGCGAAATCGAGCGCGTCCTTTTCCGGGACCTTTTTTCCTCCAGCAATCACGATGGGAACGGGCGTGGACTCCACGATCTTTTCGAAATCGTCGCAGTAATAGGTTTTTACAAAATGGGCCCCGAGTTCGGAAGCTATCCTGCAGGCAAGGCCGAGATAGCGGGAGTCGCGCCCCATTTCCTTTCCCACTGCGGTCACGGCAAGAACTGGCATTCCGTAGCGTTCGCCGTCGCTTACGAGTTTCGAAAGGCTCAGGAGCGTTTCCTTCTCGTTTGGAGCGCCCACGAAAATGGACAGTGCAATTGCAGACGCGTTCAGACGGATTGCCTCTTCGATGGGCGTTGTGATTCCCTCGTTGCTCAGTTCAGAAAGCACGGAGGTGCCTCCGGATACCCTGAGGACCACGGGGACGTTGTACGAGGGATCGAGAGAGGTCCTGAGTACGCCGCGCGTGGGCATTATGGCGTCTGCATAGGGAAGAAGAGGGTTTATGGTTTTTTCCGGTTTTTCCAGGCCGCTCGTGGGACCGAGGAAGTATCCGTGATCCACGGCCAGCATCAGCGTTCTGCCGGTTTCGGGCTTGATTATTCTCTTAAGACGGTTACTAAGTCCCCACTGCATGTTAATCCTCCTTTAATCTTTGCTTATGGTTTCTTTTATACCAGGAATAAAAAAAAAGGAAGGTCGCCTCTCCATAATACGACGACCTTCCCTCATACACCGGAAATCTGAGCGACGACGCTCTATTTTGCCGATGCTAAACCTGTATTATCCTCCAGCTGAGCCAGAGAGTTAATTTTTGTGCGTAAAAAACTTACCAGTTCGTCAAGCCGGAAGGGCTTGGGCACAAAGCCCAGTATGTCGAGCTTTGCGCGATCGAGCAGTTTTTCGGATATGTGGTATGCACTTGTGAGGATGACGCGCGTCTGTGGATAAAGCTTGTGAATTTCCCTCGTAAGCTTCATGCCGTTGACGCCCGGCATCATCAGGTCGACGATGGCTAGACAGCGGGGGTTGTCATTGAGGAATACAAGGGCCTCTTCTGCGCACGCGGCCTCTGAAACACTGAACCCTTCGAGTCTGAGGCCGGTTCCGAGAGACCGAAGCTGAAGAGGATCGTCGTCTACGAGAAGTATGAATATTTCGGATTGGTCGTTGCCCGGTATTGCTGAAGATGCTGTTTTTTCCAAAAGATCGACTCCTTGCGATCAATAAGCCCACATTTTTTAATGCAATTGATGTGCCCATATAGAGGTGGGACGTATTAATCCTAATAATATTGGAGAGATGCGGTGTGCAGCTGAACATCCTCGCAGCATTTGTGCGGCTTACATATAATACATATTTGCAACGTATTTATTCATAATTGAAAGGTTTTTACATTAACTGGGGAAAATGTTGCGAATTGCGCGCTGGCCTGTCAAGGAGTGTTCTGATAGGGTGCACGGGTTGAAAAAAGAACAAGGAGCCGAAAATGCTTGGAAAACTTACGTCCATTTTTGAACAGTTCACACAGTCCGATACCGCAGGCGGAACGGGCGATGATTTCGCCTACAACATTCCGTCCAGAAAGGAGATGTCGGACGTTTACACGAAAAGAGCTCAGAAATACGAGCTCACGCACCACATGACAACGTGGTTCAGGGACACAGTCTGGCGCCAGGAGGTTGCCTGGCTTGCCCGGATACCGGACGAGGGCGCGCTCGTTCTCGACCTGTGCACGGGCGTTGCCATGTCGCCCATAGAGTACTGCCGCGTCTGGGATCATCAGGGAAAAAGGGATTACCGCATAGTGGGCGTGGACTATACGCCAGCAATGCTCACGGTGGCGCATCAGAAGGCCGAAAAGGCCGGCGTAATCGACAGGCTGGACCTGATGCAGGGGGATGCGACGAACATGAGGCCGGGCGAGTCCACAGAGGGGATGGCGGTTTTTGAAGACAATACCTTTGATGCCGTCACCTGCATATGCGGAGTGGGCGGAATAGAAGAGCCCAACAGGGCGTACGAGGAGATGCTGAGGGTTGTAAAACCGGGCGGCCGCGTAGTCCTGCTTGACAATCACAGGCCCATCGAGGGGCTTCACAACAAGGCGAGGCAGAGATCGGTTCATTACAACACGTGGATCCTCGAACTCATTCTCAGGCGCGGATGGGGATGGGGTGATGCGACACCCATGCTTTACGACGCACCGCTCGCGCAGGTCACGCAGGTTCAGGTTAATCCGAAAACGAAGAAGAAAAAGGAAGTGCGTTACGGGTTTGAAACGCTCTCAAGCGTGGTCCGCCACGAATATTACTGGCTCGCCATCGCAACTTTTGTTGGAAAAAAAACCGAGATCAAATAACTTCAGTACATGAAGTACTCCGCATCGTACCTGCCGAGAACGAGCTTTATGTAACCCTCTGCAATGCCGCCGTTGTTCGAAGGCGTTTTTGTAAAGATCAGTGTGCCTCCCACAACGGCCCCCCTTATCCATACATTCTGGGGCTCGGTGCTGCCGGGATCCATTATCTCGAACAGCATTCCCCTGGCGTGGTCCGCGACATCCCACAGGTTATAGGTGCCCGGTGCGTAGTATTCTCCTGGTAGCTCGAGCCTGAGCTGAAGCACGTAGCCGTCGTCCTGATCGTATCCTGCAAAGATAATCTGAAAGAAATCCTCGTCCCAGACTTTTGTGTGACGTATGGCGGACGCGTAGAAAGTGTACTGTATGCCTGCCAGGTTGACCTCGATGCTGTTCGAATCCTCGTGCGCTTCACCCGTATTCAGATTGTAAGCCGACCTGAACTGCGACAGTTCAATCTCTCCTCTGATCATGCAGATTTTCTGCGGGCCCACGATGCCTCCGCAGATCTCTACCGGGCTGCATACGTCCTCATCATGCGTACAGCGCGTGTGGCACGAAGACTGTATTTCAAAGCCGCCGTAAAGGCGCCCGCAGATGTGCTCAGGGCAGCACTCGGAGTCGTATTCGCACAAATCGTCGAAGCATGAGGGTGCGGAGCCGTCGACACCGCCGTCATTCAAGCCCGAGCAGACGCAGGAGTCGTTGATGCATTCTCCATCCGAATAACCGTCCGAAATGCAGTAGGCGAGGCACTCGGAATCAATACAGGGCGGGTCGCTTCCGGCGTCAAAGTCCTCCGGATCGATGTCACTGTCTGAATCCGTGTCAGAGTCGGAATCCGCGTCATTATCGGAGTCAGAATCCGAATCCGAATCAGTGTCACCGTCCACATCAGGGCCTGAACCGCCGCCCTCTGCGTCGCCGTTTTTTCCGCCGTCGCCCGAATCTGAATTGAATCCGTCATTGTCCGAAGCAGTTGAATAGCAGCCTGCTGAACAGCAGACTGCGGACATTGTGCATGCGAACATAAAAAGGCCTGTTGAAAGAAGAGATTTAATAATTTTACCTTTCACCAGTAAATTTTTCTTTCAAATATATTATTAAATTTGAGGATAAATGAAAAGGACGACGGTTATTGTGGTTTAAGCGCAAAAAGACTGTTGATGTATTTTACAGTTGAAGCGGTGTCTTTATAAAAACCACGGATCATGGCAATACAGCTTGCGCCTGAAGCGGCAAGCGGGGGCGCGTTCTCAGGCGTAATTCCGCCGATGGCGACAACGGGAATGGAAACTGACGCCGCTACATTCTTGAGTTTTTCAATGCCCACGGGTTTGTAACTATCTTTAACCGGAGTTGAAAACACCGGACCGAAGCCCACGTAGTCTGCTCCCGATCGCTCGGCATCAAGAGCCTGGGCCATGCTGTGCGTAGAAATGCCGACGATGAATCCGGGTGGGGCGATCTCTCGTGCCTGTTTTATTGAAGAATCGTCCTGACCCAGGTGAACGCCGTCGGCTTCTGAATCAATAGCGACTTCAATATTATCGTTAACGATGAAAAGACAGCCGTTTTTTCTGGTGACAGCGCGTATGGCAAGGGCGTTTTCCAATAAGGTTTCGTGATCAGAATCCTTGTCCCTGTACTGTATTATGCGCGCGCCTCCACTGCATGCCTCACGTGTAAGGCGGAAATGATCAGAACTCGTAATCACGTACGCTCCCCGGGGCAGGGATACGCGTCCTGAGGATTGTCCTTCAGTCGCCGGAATCACCCTGCTCCCTTAATGACTGTGCCTGGAAAAACGTGCGAATCTGGGTGATAGTGTCGGAGAGGTTGCCTTCCATGACCTCGTTCAGCTTGTAAAGCGTAAGGCCCACGCGGTGATCCGTCAGCCTGTTCTGCGGGAAATTGTATGTCCGGATGCGCTCGCTCCTGTCGCCGGAGCCGACCTGGGAACGCCTGTGAGCGCTTCTTTCCGCCTGCTGCTCGGCCTCCATGCGGTCGAGCAGCCTGGCCAGCAGTATCTTCATGGCCTTGGCCTTGTTCTTGTGCTGGGATTTCTCGTCCTGGCAGTGGACCACGATGCCGGAGGGAATATGCGTGATGCGTACGGCCGAATCGGTAGTGTTCACGCTCTGCCCGCCTGGTCCGCTGGAACGCATCACGTCTATGCGGAGGTCTTTTTCATCAATGTCGACCTCTATTGCCTCGGCCTCGGGAAGAACGGCCACTGTCACGGCGCTCGTATGTATTCTGCCCTGGGATTCCGTTGTGGGCACCCGCTGCACGCGGTGAACGCCGCTTTCGTATTTCAGATGGCTGAAAACGCTCTTTCCGCTGATGAGGGATATTATTTCCTTGAACCCGCCTGAATCGCTCGTGCTTGCACTGAGAATCTCGACTTTCCAGCCCTTGTCCTCTGCGAATTTCGAATACATGCGGAAGAGATCCGCGGCAAAGAGCGTTGCTTCCTCGCCCCCGGTGCCCGCGCGTATCTCGAGAAGGATGTTCTTGGTGTCATTCGGATCGCGCGGAAGAAGAAGTATCCGGATGCGATCCATCAGGAGCTCTTTTTCCTTTTTCAGTTGAGTAATTTCCTCAGACGCAAGCTGGGCGATTTCGCGATCGCTCTCGTTCACAAGCGAGGCGTTGTCCTCCATGTCATGATCTATTTTCTTCAGCTTCCGGTAGGCGGTTACGAGCTCTTCTATTTCGGCTCGTTCCTTGGAGACACGCCTGAGCTTTGCAGGGTCGGACATGGTCTCGGGCCTGCACAGCTCTTTTTCAAGTGCCTCGAAACGGGTTTCAATATCCGCAAGCTTGTCGAGCAAATCGATTCATCTCCCTGTATGATAATTACCACCTAGTTACATGCGGGGGAAGGAGTTTGTGTCCTGATATCCTTCAGGAGCTGTGTTTTGGCAGTGTCGAAATCCGGAAAAACCACCGTAGCGGCATCCTCAGCGGCATCCTCATCCTGCAGGTCTGTCTTTTGTGATTCCAGGTTCTGTTCCATTCTCAGGCAGGCTCCAAGGGCCACCAGGGCCACTTCCACCTGATCGGACGAGGGTTCGGATGTGGTGATTTTCTGTATCGCAAGACCGGGCCAGATAAAGGGCCTGAGCATGGCGGAATCGCTGTGATTACCAGCGAACCTGTTGAATTCATAGGCAAATCCGCCGATCGGGAAAAGGAACAGCACTTTTACGAAAACGAGAATCACCTGGTTGAGGATGTTGTACTGCGTAAACGGGGGAACAAAAGGAAGCGCTATTGAATAAACGATGATGCTCGTAAGTATCACCACGGCAAGAAAAGCCGTTCCGCATCTGGGGTGAAGACGGCCGGACACAAGAGCGGTGTCGAGTGATATCGTCCCGGCCTTTTCGAAACCGTAGATGGCCTTGTGTTCGGCCCCGTGATACATGTATAGGCGACGGATTTCCTCCATCCTTCCGATAACGGTCACGTAGGTAACGAAAACGCCCATTTTAATCACGCCGTCGAGTATGTGGAAGGCGGCATCATCCATTCCGAATTCGACCCCGAAAAGCCAGCCGATGCCGAGGGCGGCGAAGTGGGGCAGAAACTTGAACAGGGCTATGGCGGCCGCAATGCCGAGGATGAGCGCAAGAGTCGTACTCGATCCCGATTTTTTCATTTCTTCGGCTTCCTCGGGATACGCTTCCCTGCTTGAAATCATCAGGGCTTTAAACCCGTGGGACAGGCTTTCGGCAAGAACGACACCGCCCCTGAAAAAGGGCCATTTAAGAAAGCGGGCCTTTTCGGACCAGGATTTCCAGGGTTTTTCGTACAGTGCGATTGTGCTGTCGGGTCTTCGCACGGCAACGGTCCAGCAGTGGGGAGAGCGCATCATAACGCCTTCGATAACTGCCTGTCCGCCGATGTTCATGAATTGTGTGTCAGTGCCAGTGCCGGATTGGTAAGACTATTTCTTGTTCTGGACTTTTGAATACTTGCGCCTGAATCTTTCAACTCTTCCGGCCGAGTCAACGAGCTTCTGCTTGCCGGTGAAGAAAGGATGGCACTTCGAGCAGATTTCAACTGAAAAGTCGCCCTTTCTGGTGGAATGCGTGTGCACCACGTTTCCGCATGCACACGATATCTTTATCGAGTTGTAATCAGGATGTATGTCCGGTTTCATGATACCTCCTACTGATTCATGGACTCCAGGAACTCCTGGTTTGTATTCGTTCTGCCGAGTTTATCAAGAAGAAATTCCATAGAATCAATAACATTGAGCGGATGAAGCAGCTGTCTCAGGAGCCATACGCGCTGAAGCACGAAGTCGTCAAGCAGCAGCTCTTCCTTCCTGGTGGACGACCTGTTGATATCGAGACACGGGAAAATTCGCTTTTCCATGAGCTTGCGGTCAAGGTGTATCTCGCTGTTACCCGTTCCCTTGAACTCCTCGAAAATCACTTCGTCCATACGCGATCCAGTGTCCACGAGGGCGGTTGCGATTATGGTGAGGCTTCCGCCGCCTTCGATGTTTCTGGCCGCTCCGAAGAATCTCTTCGGCTTGTGAAGTGCGTTGGAGTCGACACCGCCGGAGAGTATTTTGCCCGAAGGCGGGACGACAGTGTTGTACGCCCTGGCCAGACGCGTGATCGAATCGAGAAGGATAACAACATCGTGCTTGTGCTCGACAAGGCGCTTGGCCTTTTCAATCATCATTTCGGCCACCTGCACGTGGCGCTGAGCCGGCTCGTCAAAGGTTGAGCTGATGACCTCGCCCTTGACGTTCCTCTGCATGTCTGTGACTTCCTCGGGACGCTCATCGATCAGGAGAACGTGAAGATCAACTTTGGGATGGTTGGAAGTGATGGAATTGGCGATATCCTGCAACAAAACGGTTTTGCCTGCGCGCGGGGGCGACACGATGAGGCAGCGCTGACCCATGCCTATGGGCGTCAGGAGATCAACGATCCGTGTGCTGAAGTTCTTATCCTCGAACTCCAGGTCGAATTTCCGGTCCGGATAAAGAGGAATCAGGTTGTCGAACAGAATTTTTTCCCTGGCAACCTCAGGCGGTTCGTGATTAATGGACTCCACCTTGAGAAGTGCAAAATACCTTTCGTTGTCCTTGGGAGGCCGTATCTGGCCGGATACCGTATCTCCCGTGCGCAGTGAGAACCTGCGGATCTGTGACGGTGAGACATATATGTCGTCAGGTCCCGGCAGGTAGTTGTAATCGGGCGCTCTGAGAAATCCGAAGCCGTCGGGCAGGGTCTCAAGAACACCTTCTCCCGAGATAACGCCGTTTTTGGATGCCTGCGCCTGCAGGATGGCAAAAATGAGCTCCTGCTTGCGCATGCCGCTGGCGCCGTCGATTTTCAGGTCATTGGCCATGTTCGTGAGGTCGGAAATGGGTTTGTCTTTAAGCTCGCGAAGTTGCATGGTTTCCTCTTTTGTTCCTTTCTTTCGCATGGTCTGCCTAATTACTTATTCATGATAAATGCTGTTCCAGCTTCAAGTCCGGGGCCGGGCCTTCGCTTATGCACTGACAATGCTTTATCACGGGTGTTCAACCGAAGGCCTTGATTTTCCAAGGCGATGTAATGTCCTGTTTTTATGCTCCTTAAACCACAAATACTTAAATAATGTGGGGAAGCTCCTGGAGCTGCCGCTGGATGTGTCCGTGAAACGAACGAAATCTCTATATATGCTGTTACTGGCCGTGTCAAGCGGAATACTTAATAAAATGCTTGCGCCCTGGGGGCCGGATGATATACAAAAGTCGGCCCGGACGGTATCGGAGCATAAATGTACGCGAACGGTACATGCTGCGCTTCGTCCGGAAAAAAGCCCGGAAGCGTTATATTAATTGAAACCGGGCAGATGGAAGGTGACGCCATGCCCAAGATGAAGTCGAACAGAGCAGCCGCAAAGCGGTTTCGCAAAACGGCCAGGGGAAAGATTCGCATGAATCATCCCAATCACGGACACATCCTCACCAAGAAGACGTCGAAAAGGAAGCGACGGCTGAGAAAGACGAGAATAGTGAACAAGCGGAACGAGAAACAGATCAGGAGACTTCTGCCGTATCTGTAGGGTTTTTTCCGTTATCTGGATATTATTCAGGAAACACAGGAGGATGATCATATGGCACGGGTAAAAAGAGGATTCAAGGCTCGCAGGAGGAGGAACAGGCTCCTCAGGCATGCCAGGGGATTTCGTAATGCCCGCAGCAGAGCGTACCGTATCGCACAGCCGGCCGTTCAAAAGGCCTGGCTTTATGCATACAAGCACAGACGTGAGCGCAAACGGAACTACAGGGCCCTGTGGATTACGCGCATCAATGCAGCATCCCGTGCGAACGGAATGACATACTCGAAGCTGATGCATGGACTGAAAAAGTCGGAAGTACAACTCGACCGCAGGGTGCTGGCGGACATTGCGGTTCACGATCCGGAGGGATTCGGGGCCGTTGTATCGGTGGCCCGGGCTTCCCTGAAGTAAAAACCGCTGCCTTGTCAAATCTTGACACATTCAAACAACGACTAAGTGAAACAGCGCTGAGATACGAGAGTGCCTCAGCCGGTGCCCGTGATGAAGACGAGCTGAAACAGCTCAGGATAAAATCACTGGGCAAGAAGGGTGAGCTGACGCGTCTTCTGAAGGAGCTCGGCAGCATAGACAGGGCCGACAGGCCTGAAGCGGGCAGGGAGGCCAACCTGGCCAAAAAGCGTATTGAAAAGGCGCTCGAAAAGGCCTCTGAAAGCCTTACAAAAGCCGCCGGAGAGGAAGAACTCAAGGGGCCGCAGATTGACCGTACGCTTCCGGGCAGGAGGCACCCTGTCGCCAGCTTGCATCCACTGAGCCGGGTCATGTATGAGCTGGTGGACATTTTCAGCTCGCTCGGCTTCGAGGTGGCCGAAGGACCGGACATAGAGGACGATTACCATAATTTCAAGGCGCTCAATTTTCCCGACGATCATCCTGCAAGGGACATGCAGGACACGCTCTTCATGGACGAGGCGGGCAGCATGATGCTGCGTACGCATACTTCGCCCGTGCAGATCAGGACGATGAAAAAGCAGGATCCGCCTGTAAAAATTGTTGCACCGGGAGCGGTTTACAGGCGCGATGACGATATTACGCACAGCCCCATCTTCTACCAGCTTGAAGGGCTGCTGGTGGACGAAGGCATATCCTTTGCCCATCTGAAGGGCGTTTTAGGCCTGTTTGCAAAAACGTTCTTCGGCCCTGAAATGGAAGTGCGCTTCAGGCCCAGCTTTTTTCCCTTTACAGAGCCGAGCGCGGAAATGGACGGAAAATGCTTCAAATGCGGTGGAAAGGGCTGCAGGGTGTGCTCGCAGACAGGCTGGATCGAAATAATGGGCGCGGGGATGGTGCATGCGAACGTGCTTGAGGAAGTGGGATACGACAGCGAGAAATACACGGGGTTTGCATTCGGCATGGGGATAGATCGACTGGCCATGCTCAGGTACTCGATCGACAATATCCGCCTTTTATATGAAAACGACCTGCGCTTTTTATCACAGTTTCAGCAGGGGCAGTGAACATGCTGGTAAGTTATTCATGGCTCAGGGAGTTTGTTGACCTGGAAGGCGTCGGCCCGGAAGAGGCCGCGCATGCCCTTACCATGATTGGTCTCGAAGCCGAAGAAGTCACGCACAAGGGACAGGGCCTGGATTCTGTTGTCGTGGCCGAGGTTGTTTCGGCCCGGCCGGTTGAGGGAAAACAGAACCTCAAGGTCGTGACCGTAAACAGGGGCGAGGAAAAAGTGGATACCATATGTGGAGCCCCCAACGTGCCGGACCCGGGCGGAAGAGTCGCCCTCGCGCTTGTTGGAGCAAGGCTTCCGGCAGGAGAGGTGGAAGAAAAGGAGTTCAACGGGATTGTTTCCAGGGGTTTTCTGTGCTCCGAAAAGGAACTGGGCACGGGCGAAGATGCAGACGGGCTCCTCATACTCGATGATTCGGTTGCACCGGGGACAATTTTGAGCGATGCGTACCCCGTAATCGACGCCGTTCTCGACATCGGCGTAACGCCCAACAGGGGCGACTGCCTGAGCCACAGGGGAATGGCGCGGGAACTTGCGATTGCGCTGGGGCGTGATTTCAATACACCTGCCGTGCCCACGATCCCGATCGGCGACGTTGAAGCGGGACGGAAAGTGGAAATTGAAATACAGGATCCTGATCTGTGCCCGCGATACATGGGCGCCGTCGTCAGCGGCATCAGCATAAAACCGAGCCCGTTCCTGCTCAGGTACAGGCTGCACATACTGGGCCTGAGGCCCATTAACAACGTTGTCGACGCCACCAACCTCATGCTGCTGGAATTCGGCCAGCCGTTTCACGCCTTTGATCTCAAGCGCATTCGTGGAGGACGCATCATCGTACGCAGGGCAGAGGATGCGGAAAAGATCAGGACCCTGGACGATGTGGACAGAAAACTGTCGCCAGATGATCTCGTAATCGCGGATGCGGAGGGCCCGGTGGCCATTGCCGGTGTGATGGGCGGATTCAATACGGAAGTGGAGGACGACACGACACAGCTTCTGCTGGAGTGTGCGAATTTCAACCCGGTTTCGATAAGGAAGACGTCGAAAAAGCTCAAGCTCATCAGCGAAAGCTCCATAAGGTTCGAACGCGGTGTTGATGTGGAATCAATGGAGGAGGCACTGGGCTCTCTGACGTCGATGATGTGCACACTTGGCGGGGGCACTGCGGCAGAGCAGATGATTGACCGGTATCCACGTCCTTATGAAGGACCGAAGGTATCCGTCAGGCCCGCACGTTACGAACACGTGGTCGGCATGCAGGCGGATGCCGCTGAGATCATGTCCATAATGCATAAGCTGGGAATGGATGCAGCTGTGGTCGACAGTGGAAAAAAGGTTGAGGTCCGTGTTCCGGCCAGAAGGCCCGACATCAGGAGGGAGGAAGACCTCATCGAGGAGGTCGCCAGGGTGCAGGGATATGACCGGCTGCCTTCTCTGAGCCCTCATATCAAGTGCACGACTCCGGCGCCTGCGATGTTTTCTCACGTCCGCCGCGCAAGGGGCATAATGACGGCGCTCGGAATTCAGGACACGCTTAATTACACATTTGTAAGTGGACGTGACCTTGAGATTCTCGAGATGCCGCGGGATCTTTCAATAGCCAATCCCCTCAAGGACGACCGCGCGCACATGCGCACGAGCCTGCTGGTGGCCTTACTGGAGGATCTGAAACGCGCGATCAACCAGCGCATCGAGACCGTACGCATATTCGAGGCCGGCCCTGTTTTTCATTCGAAAGCCGGGGCAAAGATGCCTGTTGAGGACTGGATGCTGTCCGGTGCAATGTGGGGCAGGCGCGCGTCATGGATGGGGACGGAGGCTGAATTTATTGATTTCTATGATGCAAAGGGTGTTGTGGAATCGTTTGTACGACAGTTCTGCGGGGAATGCATTGTGCTCGAACCCTGTGAGGCTGCGCATCTTCATCCGGCGTCATGCAGTTCGATAATGCATGGGGGAAAGAGCGTGGGCATGATGGGGGAACTTAATCCCATGAAGGCCGAAGCACTGGACCTCCCCCGGGACGTATTTATTTTTGAAATGGATATGTCATGCCTGATTGACGCTCTGACCACGCCCGTGTTCACACCTCTGCCGCGCTATCCCTCGGTTTCGAGGGACGTCGCCCTTCTTCTTGATGCCGATATCACGGCGGGAAGGGTGATGAGGCTGCTTGAAGAGAAAGCGGGCGCGCTTGCCACGGGCGTGGAGGTCTTTGACGTGTACAGGGGAAAACAGGTCCCGGATGGCCAAAAGAGCATGGCTTTCAGGGTAACGTACCGTTCCGATGAGCGGACGCTTACGGACGAGGAAGTCGATGATGCCCACGCGGGCGCGGTCAGGGCCGTTGTGGACGAGCTGAAGGCGCAGATAAGATAGCTTTCCTGAAAAAAACCAAAAAAAAGTGCAACTTTCCGCCGCCAACCTCCGATAATGTATCAGGACGGCATGGTGAGGGTTGTGATTCGGCGAAATGATTCGGCGA
>Ga0272442_10001626_pt1 | contig 33740 bp, 28 predicted proteins | sample SSMForm2O_FD_200262 | JGI IMG/M metagenome (GOLD analysis project Ga0272442, IMG submission 200262) | Marine sediment archaeal communities from Little Sippewissett salt marsh, Falmouth, MA, United States - SSM-Form-2O | ecosystem: Environmental > Aquatic > Marine > Wetlands > Sediment ... | reverse complement strand
AAAATAATATACATCCAGTCATAGACATTTATGAGTGCCTGGGTGGCGGAATTGGTAGACGCAAGGGACTTAAAATCCCTCGCTCCTTGCGAGCGTGAGAGTTCGATTCTCTCCCCAGGCACCATTTGTCGCAAGAGGTGGACCGATGTCGTGCACCTCTTTTTTTATGCCGCTTTCAGGGTTGTGTCCGAAATCGTAACCGGGAATGCTTCTGCTGAAGCTCCCTGTCTTGTAACTGCAGTAATCAACCCAGACTTATTAATAACGCACTATCGAGTACACACTGATTTTTCATGAGATGGAGTATCCGGAGATGCATAGTCACGTCTTTTTATAGTCAAAACTGTCTGGCAGGACTTATGGATATGGATACCGAAGTGTCCTGCCTGAAGGTTTGAAAAAGTATGCCGTCCATCCATCACTTGCGGAGATATTCGAGGGAAGGGGAGTGTGTAAATCCTTGACTCTCCTCTTGCACATATGGTATCTTCATTTACTTTTCTGGAATGTTCAATGCAAACAAAACTGTATAGAATATTTTCGTCGGCAAGGGTCACCGTATTTCTGTTTTTTGTCCTCGCTGCCACCTCCATTGTGGGTACCGTAATACAACAGGGCTTGCCGCTCGAACGATACGAAAAACTGTTCACGCCGCGTCTGTTCGCCATTCTGAGCTTCTTTGACGTCTTCGACATGTACCACTCATGGTGGTTTACACTGCTCCTGGTTCTGTTGTCGATTAATATCCTTGCCTGTACCCTCAAGCAACTCCCCCGCATTGCGAAGCTGATTCTTAACGGAAAGAAGGGATTTGATGATTCTGTCTTTACGTCATCGCAGATACGAAAGACATGGCAGAGGCAGGGGAATCTTGCGGACCTCGAGGAACAGACGGGGGTAGTGCTGCGGAAACTTGCTGGTACCCCCACTCGAGTAGAGCATAATGGAGCGCATTATTTCTTTGCAGAAAAGGGAAAATACTCACGTTTGGGGATGGTCTTTGTCCACATCAGCATTCTCTTTATACTTTCCGGGGGGGTAATTGGAACGATCTGGGGATTCAGCGGCCAAATGAATGTGGTTGAGGGGACGACATCGGATACAGTCGTGCTGCTGGGCGAGACAGGGACGATAAAACTCGGATTCGGGGTGCGCTGCGATGATTTTACCGTTGAATTTTATGAAACGGGGATGCCGAAAGAATACCGGAGCGATTTAACTATTGTAGAGGGGGAGAAAGCGGTCATCTCCGGTTCTATCAGGGTGAATCATCCCTTGGTTTACAAGGGGTTGAAGTTCTGCCAGGCAACTTATGGCGTTGCCGGTATGGACAAATTTCGTGTCGTTGTGCACAACGGCCGGACTGGTAAAGAGAATATTTTAACCCTCACCCTGATGAAAAAAGTGTCTCTTCCCGGGAGTAACGCCTCCTTTGCCATTGCCAAATATGTCCCCGGTCAGGTGGGACGAATGCCCACTGTGCTGGGTGTCCTGCTCGAGCCGGGGAAGGCGCACGATATATTCTGGATTGAACCACACAGACAGACTGACAAGGGTGGTTTTACCTTCACGTTGCAAGATTATGAGAGTCGTTACTATACGGGCATTCAGGTCAGCAAGGATCCGGGAGTTCTCCTCGTGTGGGTGGGATTTCTCCTCATTTTGGCCGGTTTCATTTTGAGTTTGTTCTTCTCCCATACACGGGTGTGGGTTCGCATTGCACCGGTAGAGGGGGGATACGAGATTGCCATTGCCGCAACAATTAGCAAGAACAAGAAGGCCTTCAGAAAAACAGTGGAGGGGGTGATCGGAAACTTTCAGCAGGGGATGGTATTATGAATGACACGTTCTTCATCAGCATCGTGACATTTACCTATTTTTCCGCATCGTTGGTGTTCCTGATTTCCTTTATGTTTAAAAATAAGTACATGGGAACCGCGGCGCTGACGCTTACCGCTGCCGGCCTGGTACTTCAGACGCTGGCGCTCATCCTCCGCTGGATCCATTCCTACCAGCTGGGGATCGGACATGCGCCGCTGTCGAATTTTTACGAATCCCTCGTATTTTTTTCCTGGTCAATTGTGTTCATTTATATGGTGACGAGGAAACGCTACGGGCGCAGCATAACAGGCATACTGGCAACATTTTTTTCATTTTTGATTCTGGCCTACGCCTCGCTTTCCGGAAAGGTAGACTGTCAGATTCAGCCGTTGATTCCCGCCCTTCAGAGCAACTGGTTGATCAGCCATGTCATCAGCTCGTTCCTCGCCTATGCATGTTTTGCGATAGCTTTTGGGACGAGTATTCTCTACCTGGGAAAGAGAAAGAGCGGATCGGAAAACATCGGCCTACTGCCCGATGCTGCCGTGCTGGATGAAATTACGTACAAGATGATCTCGATCGGATTTGTCCTCCTGACCCTGGGGATTATCACAGGGGCAGCCTGGGCCGACTGTGCTTGGGGGAGATATTGGGGGTGGGATCCGAAGGAGACGTGGTCACTCATTACATGGTTTATTTACGGTGCCTTTCTGCATGCTCGCCTTACGCGGGGGTGGAGAGGCGTTAAGATGTCACTGATTTCCATACTCGGGTTTCTTGCCGTCATTTTTACGTACCTCGGCGTTAATTATATCCTCTCGGGGCTTCACAGCTATCTGTGAAATGATTCGTTGTGAGCGAGTGTATTTTCCCCTTGCAATATCGGTTGATTTATAATGGCAATTTCCGCCATCGCGCCTTGGGATGGGGTAGTAAAAATAGGGCAAATCTCTCTCAGGGCGTACGCCAGCTCGGCGGCGTGCATACCCAGAGGTTTAACCGGCGCCACGGCCGTGTAGGCCATCTCTTCCAGGGGCGCTATACGGCATGTATCGCCGCAAAGAATGTCTACCTTCTCGAGTTCAGCCGCTACATCGCATTGGAGCCCGTGCGGGCGGGACTGGTTTCCTCACCAGAGGCGGACTCGTATTGGGACGAGAGGCGTTTGTTGAAAAGGTTCATAAAGTAATTGAAACGTCAGACCGTCTTTTCCTTGCAGAGATATTCGGAGGCAGGCAACGAAACGAAGGCATCCACGATGCCGTGTGCCGCTGGGGATATACATTGAAGGATGTCGACAATCATGTCGGACTTCATTATTCACAGGCCAGCGGGGTCGCGTCAATGATGACAAAACGCAAGCCTGACCATATTCTCTTTGAATCCTCGAATCCTATCTTTCACCTCCATAGAAAGTGAATCTAATGTATTAAGCACCGTGTTCCCCTTTGAAGAGTTCTCCTTTTCTTTCAATCAAAAGACTGTTCAACGCTTCCAGGTCAACTCTGAGGCTTTCATCTCCCGCTTGTTGGCGCGCATTCTTTGCGGCCTCTCGTGCATAATTGCCGAAAAGCCCGGCGGCCAGAAAACCCTTCCCCGTTCTTCTCCAGGACTCTGAATCGAAAACTTCTTCTAAGAGCACTTTTCCCTGAGCATTGCGGAGCCGGCATTGGAGGTAGATATTGACTCTTTTTTTCGAGAAGGCAAACTTACCCACATCCATGAATGTTCTTTTGTCTATCTCCATGTCAAGGACATACGTAATTCCATCGCTTTTCTTCAAAGGGAATTCGGAATTCTGCATGATCTTCACTTCCTGAAAGATCTTTCCGAGAGACCGGAGGGCATTTGGTTCAAGAGAAGGCCCGATTTCAACTGAAAACAAATACCCATCGTCCGACATACCAGCGTCTTTTCGCACAAACTGCTCCGCCGAGTACGTCCTCGACGCAGGATTGATATAGAGACCCAGCGAAACCGGTATTTTCTCGACCCGCTCAACAAAGGCAATGTCGGGACTGATGGTTGCTTTCGGATATGCGCGAAAGCATCCGGCAAGAAGTAACAGGCACATGAAGGCAACGGTAAGCAATGAAATGCTGAATGTAACGGTGTTTCGTTTTCTCATAGAAGATTCTCCTTTCTCACGCTTTTCGTCGTTGAGCATAGCAGACATCGACAGGTACCACAGCAGGCAACAAAACGGGCCCCTTATGCATCTGTTTTTGATGGTAAATTACTTTCATGCAGGGGGAGTATACGTAGAACAATTATGTGTGTCAATGGAATACTGGCCGTTAAATTACTGTAACCGGAGGGCAAGTTGTAAATTCATCTGAAATTTATCAAAAAGGACGTGGATGATGTAAGGGCGAATGTGCGTAACTTAATCTCGGAAGGCCGCTAAAAAGTTCGTGCGTGAGGCTGTTCAAATTCTCAACGCCTACTCCTGCCCCATTCATGCAGTGCTCAAATGATTCGATGCGGATAAAACCGTTCCAGGTAGATTCGTTTGGCGATTTTTGCCTGATTCGGCGGTGAGGTGATGAGCGTTTCGATGTTGTCGCGGCGGTCTGTCAGTGCCTTCCGGCCGGCATCGATGCAGGCTTCGGCTTTGCTGAACTGATAAAATTCGTACCTCTCGGTCGAGTCCGGCGTGATGACGAGATCTGCAAGGGCAGTTTCAAGGGTGTGCCAGCGCATACCCCTGATCGACGAGGCGACATCCAGAAATCCGAGGGCATTGGCGAAACGGGTGCGCCGGATGGCAGGTTCCGTATTGACGGCGATAATCTTTCCGGCACCAAGGAGGTGGGCCGCCATGACGGGAATGACGCTGACGATGCCGCCGTCCACCAACTGCATCCCGCTGAGTTGAAAGGGCTTACAGATGCCCGGAAGGGCACTCGATGCATACAATGCATCTGGCATATCCCCGGTTGTCATGATTATCGCATCGGATGTGGAGAGATCCGTGGCGAGGGCGGCGAAAGGGATGACGGTGTCTTCGAGCAGGAAGATTCGCGAAGAAAGGACGTTTTCGCCGATGACATGGCGATAGGCCCGTTTGACTCGGGCTGCGGACAGGAGCCCACGGGTCCAGAAAGAATGTGCAAACCCCAGCGACAGCAGGCAAAACGAGGCCAGACGGGACATAAGACGTGCGGGACCCGCAGAAAATCCGCGCTCCAGTTTTTTCAACATTGGGTTGCCGGCAAAACGGAGGGCAAACGCCCTGAGAAACGCGGCATCGTTTCGATAGGCATACACACCCCCCATGACGGATCCGATGCTACTGCCGACAATCAGATCCGGCTTAAGACCCATCCGCTCGAGTGTTTCGAGCACGCCCACGTGAGCCAGGCATTTCACACCGCCGCCGCCGAGGACGAGGGCACAGTCGTATGCACCCTTGTGTCGGGCAGGGTTGCGCTGTTGACTGTGATGGTCACGTATATGTGCCGGTCCTTCCAGGTCTTGTTCCATCCGCATGAGTGTCGTGATCCTCCGAGGGTTTATGCACCCATAGATTACTCTATAGCAGATTCAAGGTTTGCGCACTATCGGGCACGTGAAAATATTTGCTGATTGGAATTATGTTTAAATCCGCCCTGTGTGAAATACCTTGATTTTAATGCATTATTCGGATTATAAATTAAGCTGAAGCGGTGAAAGGTCTGACATGGGCGTGACGCGGAATTCTTCGTCAATGCGACGTGCACGCAGGCACGGTTCATCCCCCCGTAACGTGCTCGTTGTGTACAGGTTCTTTTGATATAATCAGCTCGACATTGACTTTGTGCAACGTTGCCCATTAAGATAACATAAGGAAAAGGGAGTACGGTAACGCAAAGGCATGCATTCCAGTGCCACGTTCCGCATATAATCAAGACTTGCAGGAATTTCTGGTGAATTCGATGTGCAGTGTGTATGCCACCAGGATTACACGAGAAAAGTCGAAAGTATGAGAAGGGCTGCCTGCCATGTACGAAAAGTTCAATCAGCTATTCGGATATCTTGAGAAAATTTCGCTTGCCGTAATCATTGTACTGTTGTGGACGGCCCTGCTGGCCATCATTTTCGCGCTCTTGGCAAAATCGGGGATTGAGATTGCCGATCTGATTACGGCCTATGCAACGGCCATTATTGCCGCGGTGACGATCGGCCTTGCCGCAACGGCAAAACGAAGTGCCGATAAGGCGGCCGAGAGCGCCAAGTTGTCCGGTGCTGCCTCGGAAGCCGCTACAAAGGCCGCCGAAGCACAACTTCTGCTGCGATTCATGATGGAATACAGGCAAGATGAATTGCAGGAGAGCCTGCGACGCCTTGAAAGCTGGGAAGAGTGGCGAAACCAGGCCGGGATTACCTGGAAAGACTTGACGGAGAGTATACTGGTCAAATGGACGGAAGAAACGAACCAGCCCTACCAGGATCAGGTGAAGCGGGATGCAGAGCGGGTCAGATTGTATTATTTTGCAGCCCTCAACCTGTCGGATCTTAAGCTGGTCAGTGACGGGTTTCTGGAGAAGGTGTTCGAACCGGCGCGTACTCATCTCCTTTTCGAAGTCGTCGAACGGCTGGAGCACTTTTTTGCCCCCGACGACTATGAACAACTGACAGTGCGCAAGTTTAACCGGCTGTATGATCTCATACGCAGATTCAAGCGGCTTAATATCGTCCGGCCCTGAATCCCTTCAGGGAAATAGCTCACCTCACGCGTGAAAAAGTTCCCCGTGATTTCACGGGGTGTCGCTCACAGGTGCGTAACGTCTGGAATGATGCATTCCGATTCATGCCTGCCGGTACGGAAAGACGTATCGCTCTGCATGTCAAAAAAATGTATATAGGTACTTGACCACAGCAGCAGTTTCTCCTATAGTTCACTGCTCCAAATGTTAAGACACAATGATTATGAAAGAATACGTAATGAACGGAGGTTTTACATGAAAATTATATTGTTAGGGGCGCCGGGCGCCGGTAAGGGTACTGTGGCCAAACTGCTGACGGACTATGACGGGTCTGTGCAGATCTCGACCGGCGACATTCTGCGTGCGGCCGTGAAAGAGGGTACGGATCTGGGCAAACAGGCCAAGGACTATATGGACAGGGGAGACCTTGTTCCGGATAGCTTGATTATGCAGATTATGGAGGCGCGCCTTCAGGAAGATGATTGTAAAAAAGGTTTTATCCTGGACGGGTTTCCGAGAACGATTCCGCAGGCCGAAGCCCTGAAAACGCTGCTTGCCAAATTAAATATTGTCCTCGATATGGTTGTCAGCCTCGATGTACCGAAGGACGTGATCCTCGACCGCCTTACGACGAGGCGGACCTGTGCGAATCCCGATTGCCAGGAAATCTACAACATTAAGAGCAATCCTCCGAATGAGGACGGGACATGCAAAAAATGCGGGACCGTCGTGATACAACGGGATGATGAAACGGAAGAGGCCATTATGCACCGTCTCGAAACATACAACGAAAAGACGGCACCGTTAATCGGGTTCTATGAACAAGAAGGTCTCCTGAAAAACATTCTTTCCCTCAACAGTAAAGAAACGGTTGAAGGCATCAAGAAGGCCCTGTAAGTGCAGATGCAGGAATCGTGTGCGAGCCCCTGTTGTCGGGGGCTCGCATTATTGTATAGACACTATGGAAAACACACAACATGTTGGATTACTCGGAGCATCTTAATCCTGAACAACTGGAAGTCGTCATGGCCGTCGGTGGCCCCATGCTCGTGATTGCCGGTGCCGGCAGTGGTAAGACCCGTACCCTCATATACCGGGTGGCGCGTCTGATAGAATCCGGTGTAGCGCCGGAGCGGGTATTACTCGCCACGTTTACAAACAAGGCGGCCCGCACCATGCTCTCCCGCGTCGAGACGCTGCTGGACATCGATGTGAAACGGCTGTGGGGTGGGACGTTCCACCATATCGGTAATCGAATCCTGCGAAAATACGGGCATCTGCTTGGCTACGAGAGAAGTTTTACAATCCTGGACCAGGAAGACTCGGGGCAACTGATCAATGCCTGCATTGCCGAGCTCAAGCTTGAGGCCACGCGGGACAAATTTCCCAAAAGTAAAATCGTTCACGATATCATCAGTTACGGTGCCAATACGCAGGCGACGATTGCACATGTCGTCACCGGTCGGTATCCCTACTTCTGCCACTGTATCGATGACATCTGCACCATTGACAGGCTCTACCAGGAGCGCAAACGGGAGTTGAACATGATGGATTTCGACGATCTGCTCCTGCAGGTGCGGGCACTCCTGGTCAACTTTCCTGACGTAAAGGACGAATATTCCGGGCGGTTCATGCATGTCCTGGTCGATGAATATCAGGATACCAATATTATTCAGGCCGATATCCTGGATATGCTGGCGTCGCACCATCGAAACATCATGGTAGTCGGCGACGACTCTCAGAGCATCTATTCCTTCAGGGGGGCTGATTTTTCCAACATATTCCGTTTTCCCGAGCGATATTCCGATGCACAGGTATTCAAACTCGAGACAAATTACCGGAGCACCCCCGAAATACTGCATGTCGCCAACAGGAGCATCATCAACAACGAAAAACAATTCCAAAAGGAACTGCGGCCCGTCCGGCAGCAGGGCATCCGCCCCGTGTATGTGCCCCTCAGAAACGTCATGCAGCAGGCCGATTTTGTCTCACAGCGGATTCTCGAGTTGTTCTATGACGGGACCGCCCTCGGAGATATTGCGGTGCTTTACCGGGCACATTATCACTCCATGGAACTACAGATGGAGCTGACAAGACGAGGAATCCCGTTTGAAATCCGCTCCGGCATCCGCTTTTTCGAGCAGGCCCACATAAAGGATGTGACATCCTTCCTAAAGCTTTTACAGAATCCCTTTGACGAACTGGCGTGGAAACGAATTCTGAAATTGTACAAACGCGTCGGCAAGGCAACGGCCGACAAGGTGTGGAACTTCGTGGCGCAGCATGCCGAGCCGTTCGAGGCGGTTTTGAGCGACACATTTCCCCGTTGTGCTTCGAAGAGTGTAACATCCGCGCTTACTCAACTGCAGGACACATTACACACGATTGTGAGCCTCTACCGGGACGGCGTGGCAACCGGCGATATCATTCAGACCGTCCTGGACAGTGGTTACCGGGATATAATGCAGGAAAAATATTCCGATGTGGGCACCCGCGAAGAAGACATCGTACAGTTAGCCACTTTTTCCGCAAAGTTCGATTCACTGGAGGGGTTCCTGAGTGAATTGGCATTACTGACCGGCATCACCGAGAATGAAACCACGCGTGCCGCCCACGATAACCGAGATCGAGTTGTGCTTGGGAGTATCCATCAGGCAAAAGGTCTTGAGTGGTCAGCCGTATTCATCATCTGGTGCGCCGAGGGGATGCTTCCTCTGGCGCGGGCACTAAAGGAAGAGGGCGGTGAGGATGAAGAACGCAGGCTGTTTTATGTAGCCATAACCAGGGCGATGGACCAGCTGTATTTCTGCCATCCCCTGATGGATTATACCCGCGGGACGGGCAACACCGTCCTGCCGCCATCCCGGTTCCTGCGGGAGCTCGAGACATCGTATATGAATCCCGAGGAACGGCCGTTTGATCAATGGGTGGTGGATGACTTCTGAATTTCATGGGAAGCTGTGAATGGGAGGATATGAGATGCGCAGCATCAGATAAGACGAAAAAAAAGAGGGCATCGGAAATGTCCTCTTTTTTTCTCTGATTGAATACAATTTATTGTATCGGTGCCATTGCATCTTCGGGTGGTGTATAGGGCCTGGGTGCGCCAGCACTTTTTCTGGCATCCTGAATTTCTTCCATGCCGTAGCCCGCACGCGGAATCTGGAGTTCCTGGCCCGGATAGATAAGGTCGGGGTTTGTAATCTGATCTTTGTTTGCGTAGTAAATCAACGGCCACATGAAGGGATCGTTATATATATCTTCGTACTCGGCAATCCACCAGAGGCATTCACCTTTCTTGACAAGATGATAATCCATGGCAGGTGCGACTTCCTCCACAACCACTGTTTCGGCCAGCACCGACTCACCTGTGTCAAGGGGTTCTTCCGCTACCGGTTCCACTTTGGGTATGCACGGTTCAATGACAAGGGGTTCCTCCTGAACCGCGACTGTTTCTGCAGGCTTCTTTGCACACCCCGAAAACATCATAACCAGACCGACCGACAGCAGCACAGCGATTAAGATCCTTAAAAACTTAATTTTTTTCATGCTTTCCCCTCCTCGCGAGACAAGAAAAACGTTTTTATGTTCCTACTGATTCTGTTTTTGACTGCGTAACATATTAATCAATTCTATAAGTAACTAACCACTTTGTCAAGACAAATCAAGTGCTCCGCAGGATTAAGGGAGCACTGTGAAATTTTCTAGACAATCTTGAGTGACAGTTCCATCAGCTGTTCATAACTGACCTTTGAAGGTGCATCGGTCAGAAGGCAGGTTGCTTTCTGTGTTTTCGGAAATGCAATTACGTCCCTGATCGACTCGGTGGCCGTCATCAGCATGATGATGCGGTCAAACCCGAATGCCAAGCCACCATGGGGTGGTGTTCCGTACTGCAGGGCATCGAGGAGAAATCCGAATTTGGTGCGGACTTCATCTTCACCAAGGCCGAGCGTTTTGAAGATCAGGGCCTGGATATCCTGCCGATGGATACGTATACTTCCGCCACCGATTTCGGAGCCGTTGAGCACGAGATCGTATGCACGGGCCCGCACTTTCCCCGGATCGGATTGCAGTAAATGTACATCCTCTTCCATGGGGGAGGTAAAGGGGTGGTGGGTTGCCGTGAACCTCTTTTCTCGATCACTGAACTCGAACATGGGGAACTCGGTAATCCACGTGAATGCAAAGTCATTCGCATTGACGAGATCCAGTTTCTTTGCAAGGTGAACCCTGAGATTTCCCAAACTGTCGTTCACGATACTCGGTAGATCGGCTGCGAAAAGGAGTACATCACCCTCTCTGACATCCATGAGTGTATTCACGGCCGCAACCTCTTCCGGTTTGAGGAACTTGAATATGGGAGAAGTCCAGTCTTTGTCTTTGACACGAGCCCAGGCGAGGCCTTTGGCACCGTAAATACTGACGAAATCGGCAAGCTCATCAAGATCTTTTCGCGACAGTTTCGAGCCGTCCTCAACTTTTATGGCCTTGATGACACCACCGCTTTTGACTGCTTCGGCGAACACCAGAAACTCGGATTCCTTGAGGGCGTCCGTCAAATCGTGCAACTCGAGGGCAAACCGCGTATCGGGATTGTCCTTGCCGAATCGCGCGATGGCCTCATTATACGTAATGCGTGGAAACGGCAGCGCAAGATCGAGGCCGAGGCCTTCTTTGAATATATGTGCCATGAGGCCTTCGTTGATATTGATAATATCATCCTCCGAGATGAAGGACATCTCGATATCGATCTGAGTAAATTCAGGTTGACGATCGGCCCTCAGGTCTTCATCGCGGAAGCATTTCACAATCTGGTAATACCGGTCGAAGCCGGATACCATGAGGAGCTGCTTGAATATCTGTGGAGATTGCGGCAGCGCGAAGAACATGCCGGGACTGACCCTGCTGGGAACAAGGTAGTCACGCGCACCTTCGGGGGTGCTTTTGGTCAGAAACGGCGTTTCAACCTCGATAAAGCCGTGATCCTGAAAATAATTTCGGGTTGCCGCAGCGACCTTGCTCCGCAGCATGAGGTTATGCTGGATGGCGCTGCGCCGCAAATCGAGGTATCGGTACCGCAGACGGAGATTTTCCGATATTTCCTCATCGGTATCAAGCATAAACGGTGGTGTTTTCGCTTCATTCAAAATTTCGAGTTCATCAATCATGACTTCTATTTCGCCCGTTGGCAGCGCTGGGTTGATCATGTCGGACGGACGGGGTGCCACCGTCCCTTTCACGGCCAGGACAAACTCGTTCCTGATGCGATGCGCCTCCTGGTGGATGTCGGCGTTTATTTCCGGATTGAACACAACTTGGGCGAGGCCCTCCCTGTCGCGCAAGTCGACAAAGATAACGCCGCCGTGGTCTCTTCTTCTGTGTACCCATCCCATGAGTACGACTTCGGTTCCCACGTGTGAAAGACCTAATTCGCCGCAGTAATGCGTTCGCTTTTTTTCAATAATAAATCGTGACAATGTATTTCCCTCTCGCTCGTTAATATTTCTGATTTCTATATAGTCGATTTGTCAATGCCTGATACTTGCACGTGTTGGATGATGCCTTCGGTGGACGTGATATCGATGACTTCCTGGATGCCGGTTGCCATGTTGCGCAGAGCAGCCTTCTTGTCATGCAGTTCGTTATCACCGACAATAAGCGTGAATGCAGCGTGCAGTTTATTGGATCGTCTCATCTGGCTCTTCAGGCTTTTCCCCGAGAAATCCATTTCCGTTCTGATACCGGCAAGCCGTAAACGGTTCATCAAGGTATAGGCAAAGTGCTGGGCGCTTTCTCCTAGGGCCGCAATGAAGAGATGGGGGTATTTCACGAATTCCTCGTTGGATTTCGGTATCATCGATACGAGTCGCTCGAATCCGATGGCAAAACCGACGCCCGGGAAATCTTCTCCGCCGAGCTGCTTCGTCAGACCGTCATATCGACCGCCTCCGGCAACGGCGTTCTGAGCTCCCAGGGCCTCCGTAATGACCTCGAACGCTGTCTGTGTATAGTAATCAAGGCCGCGCACCATTTTGGGATTCACACTGACCGGTATTTCGAATCCGGTCAAGTACTCCTTCACTTTGTCGAAATGTCGGCTGCACTCGTCGCAGATAAAATCAAGAATTAACGGGGCATCCGCAATGATACCCTGACAGGTCTCGACTTTGCAGTCAAAGATTCTCAGCGGGTTGGTCTCCAGGCGTCTCTGGCAGTCCGGGCAGAGTCCGTCTGCCTTATCCTTCAGAAAATTGATGACGGTGGCACGGAATTCGGGCCTGCACCCGGGGCATCCAAGAGAATTGATTTCAAGCCTGAGGTCGGTCAACCCGACTTCGGAAAGAAACGTGACGAGCATCAGCATCAGTTCAGCGTCGACCCGGGGATCGTGTTCACCGACCATTTCGACATTAATCTGATGAAACTGCCGGTACCGGCCTTTCTGCGGTCGTTCCCGTCTGAACATAGGTCCGATGGTAAAGAGTTTGGACATCGGCTCAGATGCATGCATGCTGTGTTCAAGATACGCCCGCATGACCGATGCCGTCGCTTCAGGCCGCAGTGTCAAGAGATCATCGCTGCGATCACGGAAGGTGTACATTTCTTTCTCGACGATGTCGGTTGCTTCGCCGATACCCCTTGTAAAAAGCTCCGTTTTTTCGAGAATGGGAACCTTAATCTCCTGGATTCCGAAATTGGTAAAAATTTCACGTGCTTTTTCCTCAACATAATGCCACTTTTCGGTTTCGCCGGGCAGTATGTCTTTAAACCCTCGTACAGATGTTATTTTCTCCATAGTATCCTACACTTTTTTATATAAATCATCCTGAATAAAACGTGACTAAATAGCATATATCAATTGTAAAGGCAATGGTAATTTCATTTAAAACAGGAAGTTGAGATGGAATGACCGTTTGTCGAGATCCTGATGGCACCGTTGATGTCTGTCCTGAATATTCTGGCATGCATTTTTTGGTACCGTGTGATTACATCCGGGTGCAGATTGCGGAAATAACCCTCACGACCGCAACTGATGACGGCAATTTCCGGGTGCACCGCCTTGATGAAATCTGTCGTGCTGGAGGAATACGATCCGTGGTGGGGTACAAGCAGAATCCGGCTTGAGATGTCGTCATGTCGTGCAAGGATCCGTTTTTCGCCTACCGGCGAGAGATCTGATGGCAACAGCATCGAAACTGTGCCCAGGGTCATCTTCAAGACGAGCACATTCGTATGCATATCATTGTACCCCGGTACGACGGTACGACTGTTCGTAACGACCTCAGGCGGGTTGAGGATCGACACCGTAACCCCATCAATCATTCTGGGTGAGACCTTGGCGGATATATAGCGGACGGGGATTCGCCGATTCCGAACTATTTCCATAAAAATTTTGAATGATTCAGTATTCGTAGATTCTCCGTTTGTCCATACTTCTTTGACATTAAAGTGCTCGAGGATAAACAGAAGACCTTGCAGATGATCGTGATGGGGATGTGTGAGGATAACGATATCGATATCCTTTATACGTTCGTGCCATAAAAAAGGTGCGACGATGTACTTGCCGACATCGAACGTATCAGAGTAAAACCCGCCCCCATCGATCAGGGCCGTCGAGCCCTCCGGGAATCTGACAAGTGTCGAAGAGCCCTGGCCGACGTCGATGAAGGTAGCTTCAAGCGTTCCTGGGTGGTGTACTGTGTAGTGCAGGTACAGGCGCTCGATACAACCGGATACGAGCAACACTGCAAGTGTTATCGCGAGTATGGCGTCTTTTCGCGTTGGGCCGGGGGCTGTCGCATGCCGGGCGCGGGCAACATGCCTATTCAATAGTGCAATGCCCGATCCAACAATGAGGTAATACAATGCCAGTTCCGCACCGGAAGGGGTGGTGACAAAAAACGTTGCAAAGGGAAGCGATGCCAGCATATTGGTAAGCGACAGGGCAAGTGAGAGAAACCCGGCGGAAATTTTCAAGAGAAGTGAGGCGAGTCCCGGTGCGATCCATGCGAGCAACATGGCAGTCATACCGGTGGGAAGTACCGCAAAGCCGATAATTGGTATAATCAACAAATTTGCAATCAGGACAACAGACGAAAACCTGTTGAAATAAAGGGCAATGAGTGGAAAGGTGCCGATCGTTGCGGCTGCAGACACAATCACAAACAACACGACACCCTGGATTAATTTTTTCCCCAGAGGGAACAGGCCTGACGATTCGTCATCCTTCCGTTGTGGAAGACAGCCCGAAACCGCCGGGGTGACGATGAGGATCGACGCCACGGCGGTAAACGACAGCTGGAACGATACGTCGAAGAGGGACACGGGAGAGCACACCAGGATTATGAAGGCGGCACATGCAAGGGTATTCAGAAGATCCCGCTCTCTCCCCATGAAGAGCGCCAGAAGAAAAAGAAGAATCATTATGGTTGCTCTGACGGTTGAAATACCGAACCCGGCAATAAACGCGTACGAAATGACGGGGATGATCGACAGCAGCGCGGACATTTTCGAAAGATCGAACCGCAGGAGAAGATATTCGGATTGTTTCAGAATCGTGTTGAAGACAAGAAAGGCAAAGGATGCAATGATGCCGATATGCAATCCAGAGATTGCCAGCACATGTGTGATGCCGGCACGTGTAAAATTTTCCCGCAGTATCTCGGGGATTTCTCCCCGTTCTCCCAGCAGGAGGGCTTGAAGAATCGTACCTTCAACCGATGGTACACTGTTCCGGATACATGTTCGAAGAGAGGATCTGACGGATTCAATCCCTGTTATGAGTCGGTTGCCGCTATGTTCGCGAATAAGGATAATCTTTTCCGCACTGTCGATAAATCCTCGTGCCCGAATACCCCGAAAGCGAAGATAGCGTTCATAGTCAAAGCGGCCGGGGTTGTTAAAATTATGAGGTATCTTGAGTCTCGTTTTTACCCTGACCACGTCTCCATATTTAAAGGTCCGCGTGATTCCCTTTACGGAAAGAAGGATTTTCCCCGTCACAGGCGTGCGGGCTTCTCGTGTCACAATAGCCGTGGTTGCGATGATCAGATCCGTTTTGGTGATGGAAACGCGTGGGTTTTCGGAAATGATGCCTTCTACCGCTATTATTTCCGAGTCGGTATAAAATGCGACATCTCCCCTGTCCGGGGTGCGGACACGGTAAAGATTTATTGTAAGAATGCCGAAAAAGAAAAGAAAAAGCACTACGGCAAGCGCAATGCCCGGAAGCCACTTCTTGATCGCCGAAACGAGAAGCACGCCTGAGGTCGCACCCAGGCCCAGGATAACAATGCCATCCGGCAGGAAAAATAGATTTCCTGCGGCAATACCGGCAATCAGTGATATAAGGAGCGGGATAAACGGTTGTTGCATAATGTCTCACGCACACGTGGCGTTTCACACTGCTGTCATGGAAGTTCCGATATAACCGGAAACGTCTGCAGGGCCTGGCCTGCGATATTTACGGCCTAAAATCATTCAATTACATACACCAAGTGCGGGGGGTGAGTAAATGCGAGTTTTTATTGAGAATGCTTTTTTTTTGTAATAGTATCTGGCAACGTAGTGAATCACATTCATACATGGTGGAGAACTGCCCGTGAGGTCCTCGTACTGACCGCCGTCTAGTGGAATGTCGAGAACCCGAAGTGATACGCATATGACGCCGCACCACGCAACAAGGAAGAAACCTGAGATAATGCACCGTAATAATGTGAGTGAGAATAAAACAAGTCACGATGAAGATTCGGGGTTGCGACTCGGATGGCTCATGTTTTTCAGGGTCATTATCGTGTCGTTTTTACTCGGCATTGCCGCCTTCATCGAGTTCCAGGGCACCGCATCTTTGTCCCGCACATCCCTGTACTCTGTGTATTTCATTATCGGCATTACATACTTTCTTTCCATTGTGTATGCCCTGATATCGAAAAAGATCAAGAGCGTCAGCATCAATATCAATCTGCAGAGTCTTTTCGATGTTCTCCTGATTACATTTCTGGTCTATGTGACCGGCGGTATAGAAAGTATTTACGCGACCCTGTATCCGCTTGTCATTATTTATTCTGTGGTGTTTCTGGGTATTCGCGGCGGCATCATCATCGCGTCGGCCAGCGGCATCTGCTATGGTATCGTGCTCGATCTCGAGTTTCACCACGTAATCCAGCCCCTACATAATGTAATTCGGCGCTACGATTTCAGTGCAGGCTATGTCTTCTCGCGGATCTTCATCTATTTCGTTTCTTTCTATATCATTGCGTTCATCGCGAGCTTCCTCGTCGAACGGGAGAAAAAAACCAGAAGGCTGCTCTCGGAACGGGAAGATGCATTTGAGCAACTCGATGCCCTGCACCGCAGCATAATCGAATCGGTGGATACGGGTATCATGACGATCGATCTCAACGATACGATTAAATCTTTCAACAGGGCGGCCCAGGAGATCACCGGCTACCGGCTGGTCGAGGTGAAAGATCTCCATATCGATGCACGGTTTCCTGACATGTTCAAGAATCTGCTCAGCGTTATGGAGGGCGTAAACAGGTTTGAATATCGGCTTCAGCAGGACGATGGGACATCCAAGATGTTGGGATTTTCCGTATCGCCGTTGAGAGATGATGCAGGGAACGGTATCGGGAAAATATTGATTTTTCAGGATCTAACGCTTATAAAAGCGATGGAAAGCGAAATCGAGAAAAGTAAACGCCTGGCGTTGATCGGCGAAATGTCGGCCGTGCTGGCCCATGAATTGAGGACTCCCCTGGCGTCCATCAGCGGATCGATCCAGTTGCTGATGAATGATCTTGAGCTGAATGGATCTGATGAGAGGCTCATGCGCATCATCCTGCGCGGCAAAGATCAGCTCGAAAATCTCGTGAAAGATTTTCTGCTCCTCGCCCGGCCGAGCGCGGACAAACACGCTGTCATCGATGTGCGGGAAATTATCGACGAGGCGGTTGAGTCGGTTCAGCTCGGACCTGACTGGCATGACGGCATCAGACTAAAAGTCAATATGCGCGGACACCCCAGAATTTATGGTCATACAACGGAAATCCGCCAGGTTTTCCAGAACATATTGGTAAACAGCCTTCAGGCAATGCCGGATGGGGGCGAATTAAATATTGCAACGGATGCAAGTGATACTGGTGATGACGATAATTTGCTGCGAATCGACATCGGTGATACGGGATGCGGCATTGCGCCGGGACAACTGGAACAGGTCAGGGAGCCGTTTTATACGACAAAGGAAAAAGGCACGGGGTTGGGGCTTGCGATTGTCAACAGGGTGATAGAAAGTCATGGCGGCCTGTTCAGGATAGAGAGCGAGCCTGATAAAGGCGTACGGTGTAGAGTCCTGCTTCCGAGATATGCAGAGAAGGAGACATAAATGGCCAAAATTTTGATTGTCGACGATGATCAAGGTATGCGGGAGTTCCTCGAAATTCTTCTTGTGCGGGAAGGATATGATGTCAGCTCGGCCATGGGGGGACGAGAGGCTCTCAGGTTATGTAAGAAAAGCGCCTTCGATCTGATTATTACCGATCTCAAGATGCCGAAGATAGACGGTATCGAACTGCTCAGGGCAGTCAAGGAGATTTCTCCGGAAATCCTGGTTATCATGATTACCGGGTACGCATCCGGTGAAACGGCGGTGGAGGCCATGAAGGAGGGGGCGTACGACTACCTCGAGAAGAATTTCGATGTGGAGGATCTCAAGGCGCTTGTCCAGGAGGCGCTGAGCAAGAAGGGGCTTAATGAGGAAGATGCGCGTTTTCGAAAAGGGGTGGAAGATACGTTTTCCTTCGGCAACATGATCGGAAAAAGCAAAGAGATGCTGAAAGTGTATTCGACCGTCAAAAAGGTAGCGGATACCCCGGCCAATGTGCTGATCCTGGGTGAGAGTGGTACCGGAAAAGAACTGGTGGCGCGAGGTATCCACGAACACAGCTCGCGCAGGACGAAGCCGTTTGTTGTCGTCAACTGCGGTGGGGTTCCCGAGAATCTGCTCGAAAGTGAATTCTTTGGTTACATGAAGGGTTCCTTCAGCGGTGCGTATGCGGACAAACCGGGACTTTTTGAAGTGGCCAGCGGAGGGACCATATTCCTTGATGAAATCGGGGAGTTGTATCCCTTTCTCCAGGTTAAGCTGCTCCGGGTCGTGCAGGAAAAGACCTTTCGACGGATCGGCGGTGCCGATGATATTACCGTTGATGTGCGCATTGTCTCGGCAACGAACCAGGACCTCGAGGAACGGGTAAAACAGGGGGAATTCCGGGAAGATCTGTTCTACCGTCTGAATGTGATTCCCATACAGGTACCCCCGTTGCGGGAACGCAAGGAAGATATCCCGATTCTGGCCAGCCATTTTATCGAGAAATATTCGCAGGAGTTTGGCAAAGAAGTCAAAAAAATATCGCCCTACGCCTTGCAGCTGCTCATACAGTATCCATTTCCCGGCAATATCCGCGAGCTCGAAAATATTATTGAACGCAGCGTGGCCCTCGAATCAGGCAATATTATTCTGCCGGAAAATCTGGTCATCTCCGATCAAAAAGATGACGCCGGGGCACCGTCGTTCGATATCGAATTGGATAACGGCGGGATCGACTTAAATGAGGAGTTGAAGAAGATTGAGAAATTCTTGATTGAAAAGGCATTAAAGAAAACAAATTATTCCAAGACCAAGGCCGCAAAATATCTGAATGTCAGTTACGATTCCTTCCTGTACCGGCTCGAAAAACTGGACATCCGCTGATCCGGTGAAATTTCCCATACTCTGGTGAAAATCCCGAAGGCCATGCCAGGGGTTCCGCGAGCATAACTGCCAACGCATGTCCCGCCATGCCGGAAACCTGTGAAATATAGGGTAGTTATAGCATAATTATCATAAATTCCAGGAACGATCGCCGCATGGCATGTAGATTGCTTAATAAAAAGCAAACGTAGAAACACCGCAGGGGAATTAAAACAAGGGGGTGATGGCAGATTCAGGCAGTTCACGGGTAAAGTTTTCGACGACGTTAGCCGAAAATAAAAATAATAAGGTAATAATAAAAAATACAATTTGAACGGAGGTTATGATCCATGTTGATGAAATTGAACAGAAAGAAGAATGAAAAGGGTTTCACCCTGATCGAGCTCATGATCGTTGTCGCCATTATTGGTATCCTGGCGGCCATCGCGATTCCGCAGTTCTCACAATACCGCGCCCGCGGCTGGATGACCGCTGTGAGATCAGATGCAAAGAACGTCTACACGGCTGTCCAGACCTACCTGGCCGACAACCCCGGTGCCTCTCCGGTGGCGGTGACCACGACAGGTGCTGGTGCGATGGGTGCCCCATATGACATGGCCCGGGTCTCTGCCGGTGTCACAATTGCTGTCGCTGCAACCAGCGGTGACGTGACGGGAAGCCATGCCAATCTGGCCGCAGGAACCACGTTCGTTATTAACGGTACTACCGGTGCAATCACCGACACGCTGGCCGCACCGTAATAAACGTGTAAGAATGAAATGTGTGCAGGGAAAGAAGAAAAGGGATCGTACACGATCCCTTTTCTTTTCCGAGATAAACTACCGTTAACCAGAATATGAAATGTCTTCCCCAAGGCACAAATTATGTTAATGAAAATCAGTACCAAGATAAAACAGAAGGGATTCACCGTGATCGAACTCATGATCGTCATCGCGATCGTGGGAATCCTGGCGGCTATCGCGATGCCACAATATGCGAATTACAGGGCCCGGGGCTGGATGTCTGCCGTCAGAACTGATGCGAAAAATGCATATACAGCCGTCCAAACCTACCTGGCATTCAATCCCGATGCGATACCCGTCAATGTAAGTGTCACCGGGCCAGCTAACCTGGCCGTTCCGTATGATGCCGCACGGGTGACGGCAGGAGTCACGGTTTCCGTTGCCGCCACGACGGGGGATATTACAGCAATCCATGCAAGCCTGGGCGGAAATTATGTTATCAGATCCAGTGATGGCGTCAACATCGATAATCTCACTGTGCACTGATCTAAGATATTGATTTTAAAACCCTCTCCACAAGAAAAAGAAGCAGGTATGATTCTTTTTCAGCTTTACACAACTTCCACCCATAAATTTTATAACATCTTCGGTCCTGTCTGGTACGCTATTTGGATAGAGGGTAGGTAGTGCCATGTGGACGGAACGAGAAAGCTGTGATACGTTTCTCGTCGATTGCATGAATTACATTACATGTGCAGCACCGGTTGGCAATTTATTCTGCGAATAAGGGGCGTAGGTAACGCAATAACGTCAAAACGATGACGGCAAAAGTGACGGGAAATTGTCGAATCAACGGGTAGCGGTAAGAATCGGAGTGATAACGAATGGACGACACGAGGGCGGATAATAAATTTGTTGCAGTAATTCTGTGGATGGTAATTGCGGGGTTTCTGATTGCGGAAATTCTTCTTAACCTTACCCCGCCCATTTCGCGGGATGCCCTCATCCATCACCTGGCCATACCGAAACTCTGGGTGGCGCACGGCGGGTTTCATGAAACACCGTGGGCCATTTTCTCATACTACCCCATGAATATTAACATCCTGTATCTCATTCCACTGTATTTCGGCAATGACATACTTCCCAAGTTCATTCACTGGGCGTTCGGTTTGGGCATCGGAGTGATGGTGTACAGGTATCTCGCACGCCGACTGGGAAATACGTGGGGACTTGTCGGTCTCCTGCTTTTTATTAGTACGCCTTTGACTGTCCGCCTGGCGACGACGGCCTACATCGATCTGGGGATGACGTTTTTTACGACGGCAAGCATCCTGGCCTGGATTACGTGGCGGGAGAGCGATTATAAGGGAATGAAATGGCTCGTGCTATCGGCTGTGTGTATGGGGCTGGCCATGGGCTCCAAGTACAATGCCATGATTGCCTGGTTTTTTGTGAACCTCATGCTCGTGTTCCAGCTCTCGCGGGATACGGGAAAAAGCAGCATGGCGGTAAAAGCCGGTGCCGTTTTCTTTGCAATTACGCTGGTCGTGGCCTCGCCCTGGTTTGTAAAGAACTATATTCTGACGGCCAACCCTGTTTTCCCGCTCTTTAATGAATTTTTTAAGGGCCTTCATGGTGGTGCTGTCGGTGGTGATGGCGCGGGAAGTGCCGTTGCAGGTTGGACTGCCAATATATTCCAGCGCCGGGCAATCATGTTCGGCGAGAACTTCTGGGAGGTCTTGCTCATTCCTGTGAGGATATTTTTTCAGGGGCAGGACAACTCTGCGCAGTACTTCGATGGTGTTCTCAACCCCATTCTCCTGATCATGATGCCGTTTGCTTTTCTTAAGAAAGAATATGGACGCGACAAGGCTTTTTTTATCCTGTTTTCGGTCTTCTTTTTTCTGGTCGCGTACTTCATGAACAGTATTCGAGTAAGATATGTCATGCCCATTATTCCACTGCTTGCCATTCTGAGTGCCATGGGGCTCAAGAACCTGTTCGACTATGCCGCAGAAAAATTCGCTCCCAATGGACGTATCGGCGCACTTGTCATCATCGCATTTACCATCCTTCTCTTTTCGTATAATATCTATTATCTAAAAAATAATTTTCTGGCGATCAATCCGCTAAACTATATCCTCCGGCAGGAAACGAAAGACGAATTCCTGACGCGTCAGATCGGAAGTTATCCTGCGATGCGCTTCATCAATGAGACCCTACCTGAAGATGCGCGGATATTTCTCATGTTTCTCGGTGGACGCGGGTACTATCTGGATCGGCCCTACAGGATGGAACCCTCATTCGGCATGGGTACGCTGAACCACATGGTGAAAGCTGCCCGGGATGGCCACGAATTCCGGCAGTATCTGCACTCACTGCAGGCAACCCATTTCCTGGTGAGGAATGAAATGTTTCTGAAGTACCTGACGGACAATTTTTCACATGAAGATGTTACCCGCTGCCTGGACCTGGTGCGCCAATGCTGGAGACCGGTGTATATATCGAACCAATATTCCGTGTACGAGCTGATATGCGATTTGTGATATTGCCTCGTTATTGGGCATGCCCTTTTAAATTTTACGACATAAGCCGAGGACCTTTATAATGCTAAACTCAAAAACGATAGCCGTTGTGATCCCCGCCTATAATGAAGAAAAGCAGATACTACATGTACTGAAAACCATGCCCGGTTTTGTGGATCGTATCATTGTCGTCAATGACTGCTCCAGCGACAATACGGCTAAGGTTGTGCTGGATTATATCGAAAAACAGGAACCCATTTCACCAAGAGAGACGGAATCGTTTGCAGCGGTTGGGAAAACAAAATACGACCGGGCGGAAATTGTGCTGGAGGAACTGCATAAAAAGGATCTCGAGTACTTTGTACCCTCTGTAATTGCAAATGAACATCCCGAGTTGGATCGTATCATTCTGATAAATAATGTAAAAAATGGCGGTGTCGGCGCCGCCATCGCACGGGGATACAAATGGTGCCTGGATCATAAAATCGACTGCACAGCCGTCATGGCCGGGGATGGGCAAATGGATCCTGCCGAACTTGAATCAATCTGCTACCCTGTCATTGCTGATGATGCTCATTATGTGAAGGGAAACCGCCTGATTCATCGAAGTGCCTGGCACGTCATGCCGGCAGCGCGCTATATCGGGAACTCCATTCTTTCCATTCTGACAAAGATTGCATCGGGGTACTGGCACGTCTCCGATACACAGACCGGGTACACAGCCATTTCGTTGAAAGCGCTGAAGGCAATCAAGATCCACCGGATTTACCGGGGATACGGTATGCCGAACGACCTGCTCGTCAAGCTCAATATCGCATTCTGTTCCATCAAAGAGGTATCGATCAAGCCGGTCTACAATATCGGCGAAAAATCCAAAATGAGGGTGGCGAGAGTCATTCCGTCGATAGCCTGGCTTCTCTTCAAGTCGTTTTTCGTGCGGCTCTGGATCAAGTATCTCTTCAAGGACTTCCATCCGCTGTTTCTCCTATACCATTTTGCATTCACGTTGGGCATTGTGACGATTCCATACATGATCAAAATCGCACACATTATTGTGGCCGGTCAGACGGCGAATCCACTGACCGTGCTTGCGTTTATCTTCCTCTTTATCAGCAGTTTCCAGTCACTGCTGTTCGCCATGTGGATGGATATTCAGGATAACGAGCGTTTATACCGATAACAGGTGCACACACAAAACAGTACATATTTGTTGAAATGTAAGAAAAGCAATGCGCTATAAAAAGCTTGACAAAAGAGTATAGTGTGATACGAGTAGAATATCTACTCATAAAGGTGCAGCAATGGAGAACTTGTTTGCAGGGCTGATATCCTCAAAAACGAGAGTGAAACTCGTCATGCGGTTTTTCTTTAACCCGGAGACGAAGTCGTACCTGCGCCAGCTGGCACGGGAATTCAATGCATCGACCAATGCCGTACGGGAGGAACTCAATCAATTAACACGGACGGGCCTGCTGACGTCCGAGAAAAAGGGACGGTTCGTATATTATTCGGCAGATACCCATCATCCGCTGTTTCCGGAACTGAAGTCCATGGTAAGCAAGGTCATGGGAATTGACGCGGTGGTCAAAAGCATAGTCGAACGATTGGGGAACATGGAGTGTGCGTACCTTATTGACGACTATGCTGAAGGCAAGGATACGGGCATCATCGATCTTGTCCTCGTTGGAGATATTGATCAATATCACTTGAATGATTTGAGTAAAAAAACTGAACGATATATCAAACGGAAAATACGTTCACTCTGCCTTTCAAGGGAGGAATTCAAAGGTTTTGAGACAAAAATGAAAAAGCGACCGCATGTCCTGCTCTGGGAGGCGAAGAGCATGTAATGTGTGCCGGTGAGTGATGACAGCGATGGGCATATGATTCAGAAGGAACCGCAACTCAACGAGCAAATCAGTCTGTATGACCGTGTGGTGAAGGGTGGCGCATGGGTTTTTTCTCTGCGCATGATTCAGCAGATACTGGGTATTGTAAGGCTGCTAATCCTTGCCAGAATTCTGGCACCCCACGACTTCGGCTTGATGGGTATTGCGCTTATCACAATGTCGACGCTGGAGACCTTTTCTCAGACCGGTTTTCAAAGTGCTCTTATCCAGAAGAAAGAAAACATTGACGCATATCTGAATACGGCATGGACGTATCTTATGATACGCGGCATAAGCCTCTGTGGGCTGCTATATCTTGCGGCACCGCATGCGGCGGTTTTTTTCAGTGCCAGCGAAGCGGAAGCGATCATGAAAGTCCTGGGACTTTCCGTTATGATCCAATCCTGTCAGAATATCGGAATTATATATTTCAGAAAAGAGCTGCAATTCAACAAGCAATTCCTTTATGAATTCTGCGGAACCGTATCCGATTTCATAGTTGCGATCTCAGCCGCCTTGATATTAAGGAATGTCTGGGCTCTGGTGCTTGGGGTGATGGTCCGAAGCATTGTTACATCCGTAATGAGTTACTACATTCATCCATTCAGGCCACGTTTCAGTTTTGACAGGGCAAAAGCGAGGGAGCTATTCGGTTTTGGAAAATGGGTTTTCGGTTCGGGTATATTAGTGTTCCTGCTGACCCAGGGAGACGATATTTTTGTCGGGAAGATGCTGGGAGTTGCAGCGCTAGGATTCTATCAGATGGCCTACAAGATATCCAACATGCCGGCAACGGAGATAACGCGCGTCATTTCAAGTGTGACGTTTCCTGCCTATTCGGTGATCCAGCGGAATCATGAGAGACTGCGGGAGGCGTACCTCAATGTATTCAAGGTAAGTGCATATCTGTCAATACCGGTTGCTGCCTTTATTTTCTGTCTGGCGCCGGACATTACGCATACATTTTTCGGAGAGAAGTGGGTGCCTATGATACCGGCGATGATGATCTTGGCATGGTGGGGCGTTATTCGAGGACTGGTAGGGAGTATAAGTCCCGTATTCTATGCCATAGGACGACCGGACCTGGTCACCAAAATGCAGTTTTGGCAAACAATTCTGCTGTGTGCCCTCGTATATCCGTTGACACATTACTGGAATATAACAGGAACCGCGACTGCCGTGCTTGTGAGCGCTCTTGTGATGTTCTTTATCAGGAGCCATGTGCTGCTTACGACGATTAAACTCGAAATGTTGCAATTTTATAGACCGATTGTCTCGTCTCTGATCATTGCGGCCGTCAGCGTGCTGCCGCTTATGGTATTGAAACAACTGCTGCGCCACACTGTAAATGTGTATATCCTGTTTCTTTTTGCAGGCATATTTTTCTCGATGGTCCTGGGACTGATCTGTACGACAGATGAGTCCGTCTCATTGCGATTAAAAGCACTCTATAAAACCTATCCTTTCAACGGTGAAGGTAAAAACGTCTCATGAAGGTTGTTAATATCAGCAGTACAAGAACGCTCAACCTATGTGTCTCGTGCGAGATCTGCCGGGCAATCTGTCCGGTCGATGCAATATCAATGGAATACAGCGACGGTCAGTTCCTCCCCTGTGTGAATGAAGAGTACTGTACAGGTTGCGGACTCTGTCGTACGGTATGTCCGGGCATCAATATCGACCCTTACAATTTTGAAAGTATCACCCACATGTCAGACGGTCCGATCCTCGACGTGTACAATGCGGCCAGTAAAAATGCCGCTCTCAGGCATAACTCGACCAGCGGAGGTATAATCACTCAGTTGTTGATCAACCTGATTACGGATGGCACGTACGACGCGGCATTCGTGCTTGATTTTACGACCTGTGATGGAAAACCTGCCGGGTCGCGGGCTGTCAATACTGTCGATGAGATTATCAATGCTGCCGGATCAAAGTATATACCGGTGTCTGTCTATAATCAGGCACGGGCGCTGTTGCAGGGGGACGGCATGCGGTATGTGATTGTGGGAACGCCGTGCCAGATTCGTGGTCTCAAGAAATGTATGGAAAAAAACAATGTGCAGCCTGAGGATGCGCCACTCTTCTTTGGTTTATTCTGCGATATGACCATGAACTTTAATGTTGTCAGGTTTTTCGAGGATGTGTACGGGAAAACCGGCGAACGGTTGGTGAAATTCAAATTTCGTACAAAGGAACAACACGGATGGCCGGGACATACCAAATTATATTTCAACTCCGGCAGAGAGCTGATCGTTGACAGAAAAATACGGATGCAATTGAAAAAATACTTTCAGCTACACCGGTGCCTGTATTGTTGTGACAAGTTGAACAGTGCCGCCGATATCTCTTTCGGTGATTGTTATGTTGAGGGAAAGAGCACTATCGGAGGGACGTCGAGCGTTATTGTTCGAACGGCGAAGGGGAAGGAAATATTTGACAGGTATTCACATTTATTTGTTGTGGAACGTGAAACCATTCAAAATGTTCGACATGCACAAAAAGTCGAACAAAAAAAGGATAACCTGGCGTTTGCACGCCTTCTCGTGGAGGGAGAGTTAAATCATTCCGCGACGGGTTTGAAAAGAGACGCGCACGCTGCACTGCATCAAAAAATCAGAAAATTACAGACCTATATAGACTGGGGCATGAAGTACAGGCTTCGCCGGATACGGATGCACCTTCTTATGACAAAACTATTCGAGAAATGGAAGCGTGCTGTTGCGAAAATATATGAAAAAGTACAACTGGTCGCAATATTTGTGGAAGCGATCATGCAGCATCTTCGAAAAGGGCACAAAGATCATCAAAGGATCCGTGGCAATGAGAACATTGTAATAGTCGGGGGTAATCTTGAAAACAAAGGTGCCCAGGCAATGACATTTACGCTCGTTGCGCGGATCATATCAAGATTTCCGCACAGAAAAGTATATTTATTTTCGAGCCGCCCGGTCGAACATGAGGATAAACTGAAGGATTATAATTTCAAGATCACTCACTGGGATCGGACAACCCGGATGAGATTGTTCAGCAGTTTTTTAGACAGGATTGCAAAAAAGAACCCGATGCGTCAGTCGGAAGATGATCGCACAAGGTCAATTCTTCGAAACACCGACTGTTTTATCGACATCAGTGGGTATGCCCTGTCAGCTCAGATGGGATTTCTACAATCCCTGAGCTATCTTTTGAACATTATGATAGCAAAGAAGTATGCCTGTCGCTTTTATGTCCTGCCGCAATCAATTGGACCGTTTGATTATCCCGTTAGACACCGATTATATCTGTATCCCCTAATGAGCTTGTACTTGAAATACCCACTGAAGATATTTGCACGGGAAAAAGAGGGTCTTCTGCACCTCAGTCGATATACAAAAAACAATACGGTATGGAGAAGGGATATTGTATTATCGGATACTCAATACGAACCGCGCAACATCTTCAAATGTCCCGTTGTTGTGCAAGATGTCACAATACTTGGGGGAGCAGTCGGAATAATACCAAATCGAAAAGTATTCGACCGTATTAGTTCGCACACGCTCTGTGCAATATACAAGACGATGATACGCCTTTTGCGCGAGCATAATAAAACGGTATATGTCCTGAGACACTCTCAAGAAGATCTGGAAATCTGTACGATGATCAAGGAGTTGTTTCCTGATGACGGGGGTGTGCAGTTACTTTCGGATAATCTGAATGCAATTGAACTTGAAAATGCGATTAAGAAGTTTGATTTTGTTGTGGCCTCCCGCTATCATTCGGTTATTCATGCCTACAGGAACGGAGTGCCGGCTCTCGTTATAGGATGGGCAGCCAAGTATCGTGAACTATTGAATGACTTCGATCAATTGGATTATTATTTTGATGTGCGCCAAGGGTTCTGCAATGATCAACTCTACCGTGCTTTAGTGAAGTTGCTGCACGACTGTCAAGCTGAACGTTCGGTGGTGACGTGCAGGATGCGGGAGACTGCCGATGATTCGGTCTTTGCTGTTTTAGATAAAGAGGGATACTGAACCGTCATGAAAAAATGCTTTAGGGTTGGTATATTTAATTATTGAATATTTTATCCTGTGCAGGTATTGAAAAGGCGATAATTGTGCACCCTATCTGTCTGACAATAAAGAGGAAACCATGATCGAACCCGAATGCTCCTGTAATGCGCCGTATGTGTCCGTGATCGTACCCTGCTTCAACGATGCACAGGGTATACGCGATACCCTCACGTCCCTGGCAAGGCAGGATTACCCCAAGGACCGGATGGAGGTTATCGTGGTGGACAACAACTCAACGGACGGGACCCCCCGCATCATCGATGAATTCGCGGATCGCATCATCAATTTCAGACACCTCGTAGAAAGGGACAGGCAAAGTTCTTACGCCGCCCGAAACAGGGGTATCGCATGTGCGAGAGGCGCAATCGTTGCGTTTATAGATACGGATATGTCTGTGGGGCCCGAGTGGTTGTCTCAGATCAGCATGAAATTCAAAGATTCCGACGTCATCTATCTGGCATGCGGTGTCACCATATATGAGGAGCGCGCGTCCGTATTCGCGGCCTTTAATAGGATGAAGGGATTCCCTATCGATGAATATGTGCAGCACGCTCATTTTGCCCCGACGTGTTGTTTAGCGGTTCGCAAAACAGTTTTTGAAGAGGTAGGTATGTTCGATGCCCGGGTGATATCCGGTGGTGATTACGAATTCGGCACCCGGGTGTATCGGGCCGGAAAACCACTTCATTATGCCCCGGAGATCCGCATGAACCATCCGGCCCGTACATCCTTAAGGCAGCTCCTAAAGAAATATTTCAGGGTAGGGAGGGGGTTGCAGCAATTGGCAAATTACTATCCGGATCGCTATCGTGAAACCTTTAAACATCTTTTGAATCCACTGCATTTGCTGCCGTCCATGCCGACAAAGTTCATCATCTCCTTGAAGCACAACAGCATCTGGCGTAAGGCCTCGTATACAGATAAATTGCTGCTCTATGGCATCGACTGGGGACTGCGTGTCTCGAAGTATGCGGGGCACGTGTATGAAAAACAGAGATTTCAAGCCCATATATGAAGTGAGAAACCCTGACCGAACATAAATGGGGTGAGTCATAAGATGAAAGATCCGAAAAAAAACTCGTCCGAACCGAGTGTGAGTGTCATTATCCCGACCTACAACCGGCAACACATGGTGGGCCGGGCCCTTGGGAGCGTGCTGACTCAGACGTGCCGAAATATTGAAGTCATTGTCGTTGATGACGGCTCGTCCGACGATACGGAATATGAGATTGCCCGTATCGACGATGTGCGGATCAGGTACATGCGGCATACAATCAACAGGGGTGCCCCCGCCGCGAGAAATTCCGGTTTTGCCGCTGCCCGGGGGAAGTATGTCGCATTTCTGGACAGTGATGACGAATGGCTGCCGGACAAGCTGGAAAAACAGCTGCAATTATTTCATGGTACCACCGAAACGGTCGGTGTGGTCTACGCCGGATTTTCGTATGTCTATGAAAAAACGGGAGAGATAATTTCAGAGGTTATCCCAACCCGGCGAGGATACGTCTATGAAGAGATGCTTCGATCATGTATTATCGGCAGTCCGACCCCATTGATTAAACGCGACTGTTTTGAAAAAACGGGCCTCTTTGATGAAACCCTGCCGGGCTGTCAGGACTGGGATATGTGGATACGGCTTGCACAGCGTTATGAATTTGAGTTTGTGCCGGAAATACTGGCCCGCCATTACGCGCATGGACAGCAGATATCGGTTGATCTGCGTGCCAAAATCGAGGGGAAAGGCCTGGTAATAAAAAAGTATGCAAGCGAACTTTTGCGCCATCCCGGGATTTACGGTGCCCATCTGGAGTGGCTTGGCATCTTATTAAGCCTTGCGGGAGACCGGCGAGGTGCACGAAAGCATTTTATCAAGGCCGTGCGCGTGACACCCTCTCGACTCACGGGGTATATGCATCTTGCAGGTTCGCTGGTGGTGCCCGGTATCCATCGGAAAGCGCTGGAAAAACGCAGTGTCATGAAGATTGACGATATAAACTTTTATTATTAACGGATATGCAGTATGCCTACAGTCAGCGTTGTCATACCGACATTTAACAGGGAACACTATATTGGCCGTGCCCTTGAGAGTGTCCTGAATCAGACATATACCGATTATGAAATTATCATTGTTGATGACGGTTCCACGGACAGAACCGAAGAAATCATTCGGCGTTACCAGGAAACATCAGGAAACATCAGGTATATCCATACTACCGAAAACAAGGGGGCGCCGGCGGCCAGGAACAGGGGTATTCGAGAGGCCCGCGGTACATACATTGCGTTTCAGGACAGCGATGATGTGTGGATGCCTGAAAAGCTTGAGAAACAGCTGAAGGTCCTGGCGGAATCGAGCTCGGCGGTCGGCCTCGTCTATGCTGGATTCTGGTTCGTCAAGGGCGATACTCGTGAGTACATTCCCCGTCCATCGTATAAAAAGAAAGAAGGAAATATCGCGAACGAGCTTCTCAAGGGAAGCTTTATCGGCACACCTACGATTCTCATAAAAAAGGAATGTTTCGATAAAGCGGGCCTCTTCGATGAATCGCTACCGCAGCTTCAGGACTGGGAACTGATGATCCGGGTTTCCGGGCACTACCAGTACAGATTCATTGACGAGCCATTGCTTTGTGCCCATTATCATGGTGATAACATTTCTGATGATCAGGTATCAAATATACGGGCCAGAGAAATGATTTTTGCGAAGCATTACAATAAATATAAAGACGCCGGCAGGCGGGTGCTCGCCCGGGAATACTTCAGCCTCGGAAATCTGTATTGCAAGAATGCCATGGCATATCGCGGCCGGAAGTATTTTTTCAGAGCGATACGGACCTATCCCTTCAACCCGCTCTATTACGTGCTGGCATGGATTTCCATAACCGGTTCAAAAACGTATACGATATTGCTCAGAATGAAAAATACACTAGTGAAAGGGATATGATCTCATTAAAGATTTGTGCTGTGACATTGAATTACTTCGCCTGCCGGGACACAATCACCTGCGTACGGTCACTGCTCGGGCAGGGGCTTTCCAGAATTATCATTGTGGAAAATTCCGGGAGCGACCGTGAACGGGAAGAGCTCGAAAAGGCCTTTGAACATGAGTACGATGTTATCGTGATCACAAGCGGTCGGAATCTTGGGTTTGCGGGTGGGGTGAACTTCGCCCTCGGGCACGTGCCCGCTTCCGACTATGATGCCTTTCTGCTCGTCAATAACGATACCCTGGCATCTTCCGATCTTGTTGAAAAACTGATACGAAGGGCGGAGGAAGGGGCACTCGATCTGGCAGCCCCGATGATTTACCGTTATCCGCAGAAAGAACTCCTGTGGTCAGCAGGAAATTACTATAATATCCTTACCGGACTTATCACGCGAGTACCCCTTGCGTGGTTGCCCGGTAACATTTTCTGCCTCACCGGATGCTGCCTCTTGGTGCGTCGGGAGGTTCTTGAAACAATCGGCTACTTGGATGAATCCTTTTTCATGTATGGCGAAGATGTCGACTTTTGCGTCAGGGCCAAAAGGGCTGGGTATACCCTCGGCGTGGTTCGTGATGCCTACATGTACCATCGAGTCAATGCGGCATCGCACAATAATTCTTTGTTTTACGAATACCACATCAATCGCGGCCATTTTCTGCTTGCGAAGACACTGAGCCGGAAAAGGGGGGAACGGATATTGATGACGACGACGAAAATAATCGCACTTGCTATGCGAAGTGTGATGCGCACGATACGCTTTCGGACCCCCCACGCCGTTCGCGGGTATGTCAGGGCTCTGGTTTCGTGTTTCTTTCCTCGCAGTGGGGCCGATCAGCTCGAAACATGCGGTCCGGATCATCATCCCGCGGCATAACGCACGCCGTGGCAATGGTGAGGTGAAGATACGATCACCATATTTTTGGACGCGTGAGCAGCTGTCTCATGCAGAAAGGAACTATTCGAATCAATGATTTTAAGTCCCATGGCTCCCGGCAACGGGGCCTATGTAGTCCATAAAATGCTCGAGGCGGGCCTCGCAGGCTACCATGTACGCCCGTATCATCCCTACTGGACGTTGGTACCGTGTATGTTGCCGGTTGCTGTCCCCCTCCGTGGAGCGCGCGTGATCCACACATCACCCGATTATGCCTGTTTTTTTCCCCGGGCATCGGTTCCCCTGGTCGTTACATTTCATAATTATGTGCTTGACCGATGGATGCGCCCATACAGTTCCCCTGCTCAGATCGTGCATTATGCGACAGATCTGCGTCTCTGGACCCAAATGGCCCTGAAAAAGGCTCGCATTGTAACCGCCGTCAGCAACTATACGGCCCGTCTTGTTGGCCAGGAGCTGAAAACGGATCATCCCATTCGGGTTATCTACAATGGCATAGACGCGGATCATTTCACGCCGGCAATGCGAACCGGAGCGCTCCGAAAAGAAGTCCGGGTATTATTTTCCGGCAATCTGACTCGACGAAAGGGCGCGCAATGGCTGCCGGCGATTGCACAAAAACTGAAGCGTAATATTCGCATATTTTACACCATGGGGCTTCAACCCCGCGGTACCATTGCGATGACGGAAAAACTGGTGTCTATCGGGTCGATTCCCTTTGCCGAAATGCCTGAGTGTTATCGTTCGATGGACATTCTGTTAATGCCGACGGTTCGCGAGGGGTTCGGACTCGCCGTTGCCGAAGCAATGGCCTGTGGGCTGCCGGTTGTGGCGAGCGATTGCTCCGCAATCCCGGAATTGCTTGTTCCCGGAAAGGGCGGCTTCCTGTGTCCCGTGGGAGATGTTGATGCCTTTGCAGAGAAAATTAATTTCCTGGCGGAAAATTACGAATTGCGCCGCGAGATGGGGGTATTCAATCGTGCGCGGGTTGAAGATTATTTTACGCGTGAGCAGATGCTGCGGCAATATCAGGAACTTTTCGAAGAAGTTTCAGGATGATGAGGTGGGACGAAACGCGCTATGAGTTGTGCGTAGCGGTCCGTAATGATCTCCCAGGCATACCGGTCGTGCACATATTTTCTCCCTGCTGTGCCAAGTTGTTTCCTGACTGCGGGGTTCTGAAGAAGATACACGATCTTGTCGGCAAGATCGTCCGGATTTTTTGTCCGCGCGGTCAGTCCTGTCTTGCCGTTGACGATGATATCACGAATAGCCGGCAAGTCCGTCGCAATGACGGGACATTCACATCCCAGGGCCTCGACGAGGACAAGCCCGAAACCTTCCGACAATGAGGGCAGGACAAACATGGTGGACGTTTGATACAGGGCAGGAAGGTCGCGATTTTCGACG
>Ga0272442_10001624_pt1 | contig 33746 bp, 29 predicted proteins | sample SSMForm2O_FD_200262 | JGI IMG/M metagenome (GOLD analysis project Ga0272442, IMG submission 200262) | Marine sediment archaeal communities from Little Sippewissett salt marsh, Falmouth, MA, United States - SSM-Form-2O | ecosystem: Environmental > Aquatic > Marine > Wetlands > Sediment ... | reverse complement strand
GTTGTAAGCGCTTTCTTCATGGCTCTTCTGAATGCGACTCTCCGCTCAAGCTGAACCGCAATATTTTCTGCGACGAGCTGTGCATTGGTCTCGGCTTTTCTTATCTCCTGAATATCAATAAAAACCTGATTCTGAATGAGTTTCTGAATATCCTTCTTAAGCCCTTCCACACCGGCTCCCCTTTTCCCGATAATAATTCCAGGCCTTGATGTCTTGATTACCACCTTGCACCTGTTTGCGGCACGCTCAGTTTCGATTTCGGCTATACCTGCATGATACAGTTTCTTTTTAATGTACTGTTTGATTCTGATATCCTCATGAAGCCAACGGGCATATCCCTTGTCCTCGTACCATTTGGAATTCCAGGTGCGTATTACGCCCAGGCGAAACCCTATTGGATGAACCTTCTGGCCCAAAGCAAACCTCCCTCTTCTCTTAACTGTCCAGTACGATGGTAATATGGCTGAGCTTCTTGGTAATCCGTGTCGCTCTTCCCATTGCCCGCGGTCTCCATCGGCGCATGAACTTGCTCGGCCCCTCATCAACAAACGCTTCCTTGATATAAAGAGAGTCGACATCAATCCCCGATGCCTGCTGTCTGGCATTCGCTACAGCGGAATTTAAAAGTTTTGAGACGATTCCTGCACCGGATCGCGGGGTGAACTTCAGCAATTCACTCGCCTGAGATGCACTGAGTCCCCTTATCATATCAACTATTGCGCGCGCTTTTCTGGGTGAAATGTGAACAAATTTGGCTGTTGCTCTGTTTTCCATATCTACCTTTTATAAATGCGTTTACTTACCTTTAAAAATCCAAACCCTGATTATCTGCCTTCCCACCCCAATCTATTGAATATTCAAGCTGTTTCGCCTGATCAAACCAGGGTGCACTCTATTACCAAAGCTGCCAGCTCCAGTCAAGATAAACCATGAAGGATATTCAGGACTGAGAAATAAAAAGCAGCATCACTCCCTGGATACATTTCACTACATGCAATTCTGCCGGATTATGTCTATTTCTTGACCTTGGCCGTCTTGGCTTTTCTGTCGCCTGAATGTCCGTGAAATGTCCGAGTCGGAGCAAATTCGCCCAGTTTATGGCCCACCATATTCTCTGTGATGAAAACGGGAATGAATTTCTTGCCGTTATGCACAGCAAACGTAAGCCCTACAGCCTCAGGTACAATGGTAGATCGTCTGGACCAAGTTCTTATAATACTTTTACTTTTTGCCTTCTGGGCTTCCGTTATCTTCGCCCAGAGATGTTCGTCGACAAATGGACCCTTTTTTACAGATCGGGGCATTTTTTACCTCGAATTCCTATTTCTTTCCTCTTCGCTTGATAATAAATTTCTGGGTTTCTCTGTTTCGCCTTGTCTTGAACCCCTTTGTTGGCTTTCCCCATGGCGTGCATGGATGTCTGCCGCCGCTGGATCTTCCTTCGCCTCCACCCATAGGATGATCGACGGGATTCATGGCAACTCCTCTAACTTTCGGCCGCCTTCCAAGCCATCTTTTTCTTCCGGCTTTTCCCCACTTGATGTGAGAATGCTCGAGATTGGAAACCTGACCTATCGTTGCCCTGCAGTCCAGATGAACAAGCCTTACCTCGCCCGACGGGAGCCTGATGTGAGAATATTTGCCTTCCTTGGCCAGAACCTGAGCGGCCGAACCGGCGCTGCGAACCATCTGTCCGCCTCTGCCCTTTTTGAGTTCAATATTATGAATCATGGTGCCTAGAGGAATGTTCCTTATCGGAAGCGAGTTGCCGCTTCTGATATCAGCATTGCGACTCGACACTATGGTATCGCCGACCTTAATCCTGTCAGGCGCAAGAATATAGGATTTTTCTCCATCCTCGTAATGTAGAAGGGCAATCCTTGCCGAACGATTTGGATCATACTCCAGGCTGGCAACCTTCGCGGGAATACCAATTTTATTTCTTCTGAAATCGATTACCCTGTATTTCCTCTTGTGTCCGCCGCCTCTGCGTCTACTCGTTATCCTGCCTCTATTGTTACGCCCACCGGTCCTTTTGTATGATTCCGTCAGCTTCTTTTCGGGTTTCTTTTTGCTCAAGTCCGAAAAATCAAACGCACTCATGAACCTGCGGCCCGAAGATGTCGGCTTATAATGTTTCAGAGCCATGTCTACACTCCTTCAAAGAACTGAATCATATCTCCCTGCTTAAGTGTCACAACTGCTTTCTTCCAATTGGTCCTCTTGGCAGGCTGACGGCCGATTCTTCTCGTATGACCGCGAACATTCATCGTGTTTATATCAACCACAGTTACATCAAACAGCTTCTCGACTGCATTTTTTATCTGAGTCTTATTCGCACGACGGTCAACCCTGAATAGAAGCTTGTTCTCAGACTCCTTCAACTTTTCGCCTTTTTCGGTAAGAATCAGAGGTCTTTTTATAACCCACCAGTATTCGCTTTTATTCATAACCGTATCCTCACTCTAATTCCTGCCTGAAAGCCTTTCCTGAAGCGACTGGGCAGCACTCCGCGTGATAACAAGCCCGTCATGCCTGAGCAAATCGTAAACATTGATTCCCTCAGGTGAGAGATACTTGTGCTCCCTCATGTTACGGATGCTTTTCTTCAGGTTTTCATTGTTTCGATCGTCTACAACTACGGCCCTGGAAACTTTCAGCTTCTGCAGAATACCTGCAAGCTCTTTTGTTTTGATTTCCGGCAGGCTGAAATCTTCAACAATCGTTATCCTCTCATCAGCAAAAAGCATGGATAAAGCACTGATTAGTGCTCCTCTTCTTGCCTTTGCAGGAGGCCTGAAATCATAACTGCGCAGCCGTGGTCCGAAAACAACACCTCCTCCGACATGATTAGGCGCTGTAACACTTCCCTGCCTTGCCCTGCCTGTGCCTTTCTGTCTGTAGGGCTTTCTGCCTCCGCCTGCAACGGCATTACGTTCCTTTACCGTAGCCGTACCACTGCGTCTTCTGTTCAACTGCATATGCACTGTCTCATGCATAAGGTATTTCCTGACAGGAGCACTGAATACATTGTCATCAAGATCCATTTCTCCCGTCTTCTTGCGAGCTAAATTATATACCGCGATCTTGGCCATGAATAATGCTCCTGCTAGCTCTTGATTTCTACATCCACGCCGGCACTTAAATCCAGTTTCATCAAAGCGTCAAGAGTCTGCTGTGTCGGCTCAAGAATGTCAATCAATCGTTTGTGAGTTCTGATCTCAAACTGCTCTCTTGATTTCTTATCGATATGCGGACTTCTTAGAACCGTATACCTGTTTATTCTGGTCGGCAGTGGAATCGGTCCTGCAACCCGGGCACCTGTACGGCGCGCAGTATCTACAATCTCTCCTGCAGACTGATCCAGGAGTTTGTGATCATATGCTTTCAGACGTATTCTAATCTTGGTTGCCATTTATTTTTCCTTTACAGGTTTATTCAAGTATCTCGCTGACCACGCCGGCGCCGACAGTCCTTCCACCCTCGCGGATGGCGAACCGCATCCCCGACTCCATGGCCACCGGGTCTATCAGTTTTACCGTCATCTCCACATTGTCTCCAGGCATTACCATCTTCACATCCTCCGGCAGCGTTACCATGCCCGTGACGTCCGTTGTCCGTACATAGAACTGTGGCCGGTAGTTCGTGAAAAACGGCGTATGCCGGCCCCCCTCCTCCTTCGTCAGTACATACACGTTAGCCTTGAAATTCTTGTGCGGTGTTATGCTCTTCGGCTTCGCCAGTACCATCCCGCGGAATACCTCGTCCTTGTCTATTCCTCGCAACAGCACCCCTATGTTGTCTCCTGCCTGTCCCTGGTCCAGAAGCTTCCGGAACATCTCTACTCCCGTCGCCACTGACTTCATCTCCGATCCGAAGCCCACTATCTCTACCTCGTCTCCTACCTTTACCACTCCTCTCTCCACTCTGCCCGTTGCCACTGTCCCGCGCCCCTTGATGCTGAATATGTCCTCTATCGGCATCAAAAACGGCTTGTCCGTCTCCCTCTGCGGCTCCGGTATCCACTCGTCGCACGCCTTCAGCAATGCATCTATCGACCCCATCCCTATCTCGCCGTCCTCTTCCTGCATCGCCTTCAATGCACTCCCTCTTATTATCGGTATGTTGTCTCCGTCAAACTCGTACTTCGACAACAGCTCCCTCACTTCCAGCTCCACCAGGTCCAGCAGCTCCTCATCCTCAGACAGGTCCACCTTGTTCAGATACACCACGATCTGCGGTACTCCTACCTGCCTCGCCAGCAGTATGTGCTCTCGCGTCTGCGGCATCGGACCGTCATCCGCCGCTACCACCAGTATCGCCCCGTCCATCTGCGCTGCTCCCGTGATCATGTTCTTGATGTAGTCAGCATGCCCGGGACAGTCCACATGCGCGTAATGCCGATTGTCTGTCGAGTACTCTACGTGTGATGTCGCTATCGTCAGGATCTTCATCTCGTTCCTTCGCCCCTGCGATATCGACGCCTTCGCCACATCGTCGTAACTCTGAAACTCTGCAAGCCCACGCTTGCTCATTACCTTCGTTATCGCCGCCGTAAGCGTCGTCTTTCCATGGTCGATATGCCCTATCGTTCCCACGTTTACGTGTGGCTTGTCCCTTACAAACTTCTCCTTCGCCATTGCTGGATCCTCCCTGATGTTCTTTTATTCACCCGGTGCGTAGTCTTCTCCCCAGAGTCTGGCAACAAGTTCTTTCGCTATCTGCTGCGGAACCCTGTCGAAATGAGAAAACTGCATTGTATAACTTGCCCTTCCCTGCGTAAGTGAACGCAGCACTGTAGCATATCCGAAAACATCCCTTAAAGGTACTACAGCATCCACGATCTGAACTTCTCCTCTGGGATGCATTCCATTGATTTTACTTCTCCTCGAATTCAAGTCTCCTATCACATCACCCATGAACTCTTCGGGTACTACAACTTCAACCGACATAAGCGGTTCAAGAAGAACCGGCTCTCCTTTCTCAAGCCCTTCCTTGAGCCCGAGCGAAGCAGCAATTTTAAAGGCTATTTCCGAAGAGTCAACTTCATTATAACTTCCACCGGATAAAATAACCTTTACATCCGCTACCGGATATCCACCGAGCACACCGCTTTCGAGCCCTCCCCTGACTCCCTCCTCTACAGCAGAAATGTAAATCTGAGGAATTTTTTCTTCTGTAACGTTCGATTCAAAAACCAGACCAGTTCCTCTTCCAGCGGGTTCCACATCAAAAACAACATGAGCGTAGTGTCCCCTACCACCTATCTGTTTGATATATTTAGCTTCTCCGGTGGCCCGTTTGGTAATTGTTTCCTTGTAGGCCACCTGCGGTTTTCCAATATTCGCCTTGATATTGAATTCCCTCTGAAGCCTGTCCACAATAATTTCCAGGTGGAGTTCGCCCATGCCCGTAATAACCGTTTGACCCGTATCCTCACTGATCTTCACCGAGAAGGTAGGATCCTCATTCATAAGCCGTTTCAGTGTGCTTCCCAGCTTTTCTTCCTCGGCCCTGGATTTCGGTTCAATAGCTATCGAAACAACAGGTTCTGGAAACTCCATAGGCTCGTAGATGATGGGTTTTTTCTCAATGCACAGCGTATCTCCAGTGCTCGTATATCTCAGTCCCACTGCAGCGCCGATGTTACCTGCCGTTATCTCTTTTATTTCCTCCCGTTTATTGGCATGCATCCGGAGTATTCTCGATATCCGTTCCCTCCGGTCTTTCGACGCATTCATAACCGACTTGCCAGCGTACATTGTACCGGAATAGACCCTGAAATAAGTTAACTGTCCTGCAAAAGCATCGCTTTGAATCTTAAATGCCAACGCCGCCAGTGGTTCGTTCCTGTCGGCTGTACGGATCTCATCTTTCAATGTTTCCGGATGCTTGCCTGCAAGTGGTGGAATATCGTCAGGTGCAGGAAGAAGGTCCACCACTCCATCAAGCAGAAGCTGAACTCCCTTGTTTTTCAAAGCAGACCCGCAGAAAACGGGAACGATCCTGTTGTCAATGGTTCCTTTTCTCAGGGCGCGGATAATGTGACTGGGTTCGAGGTCGTGTCCTTCGAGAAATTCTTCCGTAAGATCATCATCGTACTCACAGGCCGATTCAATAAGAATCTCCCGTGCATGAAGAGCCTGCTCCATCATCTCCCCGGGAACATCCTCCTCGTTCATCGTGGCACCAAGTGTGTCTTCGTTCCAGGAAACCGCCTTCATCCTGATCAGATCGATTATGCCCCTGAAATTGTCCTCGCTTCCCCATGGTAGCTGCAGAGGAACGGGATTTGCTCCCAGGCGTCCCTCGATCATGGATACACATCTGTCAAAATCAGCGCCAATGCGGTCCATTTTATTAACAAAAGCCAGTCTGGGCACCTGGTACCTGTCCGCCTGTCGCCATACGGTTTCAGTTTGCGGTTCAACACCACCCACTGCGCAAAAAACTGCCACTGCTCCGTCGAGTACGCGGAGACACCTTTCCACCTCGACGGTGAAATCAACATGACCCGGAGTATCGATTATGTTTATCTGGAAGTCTCGCCAGAAACACGTAGTAGCAGCAGACGTTATTGTAATACCCCTCTCCTGCTCCTGAGTCATCCAGTCCATCTGGGCTGTGCCATCGTGCACTTCACCCATACGATGCGTAATTCCTGAATAATAGAGAATTCTTTCGGTTAGAGTAGTCTTGCCGGCATCAATGTGGGCAGCAATGCCAATGTTCCTGACTGAGGATATCTTGACTTGCTTTGACACCGACTGTCACTCCTTTTACGCCCCACGTGCAGACCTTTATAGCCATATACATCAAGTAATTCTGTATTGAGTATTCCGTTACCACCGATAATGTGCAAAGGCCTTGTTGGCCTCAGCCATCTTATGAGTATCTTCTCTCTTTTTGATCGAGGCCCCGCGGTTCTGAGCAGCGTCAACCAGCTCCGCAGCCAGCCTTTCCTTCATTGTCTTTTCTCCACGCTGTCTCGAATACATGATGAGCCACCGCATGGCCAGAGCTATTCTACGTTCAGGTCTCACTTCAACCGGAACCTGATATGTTGCACCACCGACCCTTCTGGATTTGACCTCCAGTTTCGGCTTGATGTTATCAAGTGCTTTCTTGAATGTCTCAAGGGGGTCATTCTTATATCTTTCCTGAATGATATCGAACGCACCGTAGAGTATTCCCTCGCTTACACTGCGCTTCCCCTGTTTCATCATGCCATTGACGAACTTGGACACCATCCAGTCGTGACACTTGGGATCCGGACTTATCTTTCTTTTGGGTACTTCTCTTCTTCGCGGCATATCAAGACCTTTCACTTCGGACGTTTGGCGCCGTATTTACTTCTCCCCTGTCTACGGTCATCCACACCAAGCGTATCAAGAGTTCCCCGTATTATATGGTACCTGACCCCGGGAAGATCCTTGACACGTCCACCCCTGAGCAGCACGACGGAGTGCTCCTGAAGATTGTGTCCTTCTCCAGGTATATATGAAGTAACTTCCATACCGTTTGAAAGTCTGACCCTGGCCACCTTCCTCAAAGCGGAATTCGGCTTTTTAGGAGTGGATGTATATACGCGAATACAGACGCCGCGCTTCTGCGGGCATCCCTTCAGGGCGGGCGTGGTGTTCTTTTTCTTCTGTTCTTTTCTGCCCTTCCTTATCAATTGATTAATAGTTGGCATTTTTTATTACTCCATTACTCCTTCGTGTTTCTAACCAGACTAACTGAAGCCCACGTATTCTAAAGATAAACGGGGCATTGTCAAACAAGAAAATCAGCTTGATAGCCCAAGACCATCAGTGGCATCCGAATCAGCAGCGGATTCAAGCTCATCCGCTTCCTCTGTTTGCTCTCTGAGCAGATTCAGGTTCTTGTATGCTCCAAGCCCTGTTCCGGCGGGGATGAGCCTTCCCATAATCACATTTTCCTTGAGGCCGAACAGGTCATCAATCTTGCCGGAAACGGCAGCATCTGTAAGCACCTTGGTTGTCTCCTGGAACGATGAGGCCGAAATGAAACTGTCCGTCTTAAGAGCAGCTTTAGTTATCCCGAGAAGCAACGGCTCTGCAACGGCCGGTTTCTTCTTACTGGCAATTCTTGAATTTTCCTTCTTGAATATCCATTTTTCCACATGATCTTCCACAAGAAAATTCGTATCTCCGGATTCCTTTATGCTCACGCGTCTCAGCATCTGCCTGACTATGCATTCTATATGCTTGTCGTTAATGCTGACGCCCTGAAGTCTGTAGACCTCCTGTATTTCATCCACAAGATATCTGGCCAGAGCTTTCTCACCGAGAACGCGGAGTATGTCATGCGGATTGGCCGCTCCATCCATAAGTGCCTCTCCGGCAATAACGAAGTCCCCTTCCTTGACGCTAAGATGCTTGCCTTTGGTAATAAAATATTCCTTGGGATCACCAATATCCGGGGTAATTATTACTTTACGTTTCCCCTTAACGTCCTTGCCGAACGACACAAGTCCCTCTATCTCACTTATCACAGCGTGATCCTTGGGTTTTCTAGCCTCGAACAGTTCGCTTACCCGCGGCAGTCCACCTGTAATATCCTTTGTCTTGGTAGTCTCTCTCGGTATCCTTGCAATAACATCTCCAGCATCTATATCGTCACCTTCAGCCACAGTAATATTGGCACCTACTGGAAGAAGATATCTGGCAGGACTCACCCCGTCTCCAATGGTCATGGTGTCGCCTTTTTTATCCTTGATGGAAATGCGCGGCTGGAGATCAGGATCTTTGGACTCGATAGTAACTTTCCTTGATAAACCTGTTACTTCATCGAGCTGTTCCGTCATGGTCACCCCTTCGTGAATGTCACCGAATTTAACCTTACCGGAAACCTCTGTAACAATCGGAATAGCATAGGGATCCCACTCAGCTATCTGATCCCCGGAAGTCACCCTCTGTCCATCCTCAACGCTCAGCGTTGCACCATAAACAATATGATATCTCTCTCTTTCGCGGCCTGAAGCGTCAACGATGATTATTTCACCGTGCCGGTTCATGACGACTACCGCACCGTCTTTCTTCTTGACCACATTCATATTATGGAACTTGGCAACGCCGTCTGTTCGTACTTCCAGAGTGGACTGATCTATCCGGCCCCTGCTTGCCATTCCACCGATATGGAAGGTACGCATAGTGAGCTGTGTTCCAGGCTCACCAATTGACTGTGCGGCAATCACCCCTACAGCTTCGCCCACATTTACGAGATATCCCCGCCCAAGATCTCTTCCGTAACACATGGCGCATACGCCGCGATCCGTCTGACATGTAATTGGCGACCGAATCGTCACCCTGTCAATTCCTGCTTCTTCCAACCTCTGGACTTTTTCTTCATCAAGAAGTTCATTCGCATTGGTAAGAAGCTCACCGGTAAGTGGATCATAAACATCATCAAGAGTAACACGACCCAGAATTCTTTCTCCGAGTCTCTCGATGATTTCACCACCTTCAGCAAGAGCAGTAACCTCGATTCCGTCGAGAGTTCCGCAGTCGAATTCGCTGATAACGGCATCCTGCGCAACATCAACAAGTCGCCTCGTAAGATAACCAGAGTTGGCGGTTTTCAATGCAGTATCTGCCAGTCCTTTTCGGGCACCGTGCGTCGAGATAAAGTACTGCAAAACGCTCAATCCTTCCCGGAAATTCGCAGTGATTGGTGTTTCGATAATTTCGCCTGATGGTTTGGCCATAAGGCCTCGCATTCCGGCAAGCTGTCTGATTTGCTGATTGGAACCCCTGGCGCCCGAATCAGCCATCATGAAAATCGGATTGAAGCTCGGACCCACGCTTTCCTTGCCGGTAACCGAGTGTACTAGCCTCTCCACGCCAATCTCCTCCATCATCTCCTTGGCAACCTGGTCAGAGGCGGCGGCCCATATGTCAACGACTTTATTGTATTTTTCTCCGTCAGTAATAAGGCCTTCCTGATACTGCTCCGTAACCCTGTCAACTTCATCCTGAGCGCCGCCCAGGAACTGGGGCTTGGCTGAAGGTATTTTCATGTCATCCATGCAGATGCTGACCCCGGCTCTGGTTGCATAGTCAAAACCGAGAGTCCTGAGTTTATCAGCGAGAATCACAGTCGTCTTGTTTCCGCATTCACGATAGGATCTGTCAATCAGCACGCTCAGCGTTTTCTTATCCATTACCTTATTTATAAGAGCGAAAGGCAGCTCCCTTGGAACGATTTCCCAGAGCAGAATACGGCCTACGGTCGTTGGTACGAGTTTGCCGTCTATCCTGACCTTAATAGCTGCGTGAAGCTCTATCGCGCCTGCATCGTAAGCCATCCTGACATCTTCCGGGGATGAAAAAACGCCCCTGAAACGCCCTTTCCGCTCGCTTCCCTCGTCGTACTCGCCCATGCTGAAGGGACGTTCCCTGGTCATGTAATACAATCCCAGAACGATATCCTGGGTCGGATTTATTATCGGCCGTCCGTGTGCCGGACTGAGAATATTATTCGTCGACATCATCAGAACACGGGCTTCCATCTGGGCCTCGATTGACAGTGGAACATGCACGGCCATCTGATCACCGTCGAAGTCGGCGTTGAAAGCGGCACAAACGAGAGGATGCAGCTGAATTGCCTTTCCTTCTATCAGCTTCGGTTCAAAAGCCTGCATGCCCAGGCGGTGCAGCGTAGGTGCACGATTGAGAAGAACGGGGTGCTCGCTGATGACTTCCTCAAGAATATCCCATACCTCCGAGCGTTCTTTTTCCACCAGTTTCTTTGCACTCTTTATCGTCGTTACGTAGCCTTTCTCCTCGAGTTTGTTGTAAATAAACGGTTTGAACAGCTCCAGTGCCATTTTCTTTGGAAGACCACACTGATGAAGTTTGAGATCAGGTCCGACTACGATAACGGACCTGCCGGAGTAGTCCACACGTTTCCCCAGCAGATTCTGCCTGAATCGTCCCTGCTTGCCCTTCAGCATGTCACTGAGGGATTTCAGCGGACGCTTGTTCGGGCCGGTAATGATCTTTCCTCTTCGACCGTTATCGAAGAGCGCATCCACCGCCTCCTGCAGCATCCTGCGCTCATTTCTGATTATTATCTCCGGAGCGTTGAGCTCCAGCAGCCTTTTAAGTCTGTTGTTCCTGTTGATAACTCTTCTGTAAAGATCATTAAGATCACTCGTTGCAAACCTTCCACCGTCGAGAGGAACAAGAGGTCTCAGATCCGGAGGCAGAACGGGAATAAGCGTAAGCATCATCCATTCGGGCTTGTTTCCGGACTCCTTGAACGCCTCTATTACCTTCAGCCTCTTTGCAAGTTTCTTCTTTCGGGCCTCGGAAGAAACAACCTGCAGTTCTTTTCTCAACTCTTCTGCGATCTCGTAAATCTCGATCTCTTTCAACAGCTGTATGATTGCTTCTCCGCCCATGCTTGCCGAGAAGCCACTGTCCCTGTGTTCTCCCATAATCTGCTGGTAACGATCTTCATTTAAAAGTTCTCCCTTTAGCGTGTCAGAAGAACCGGGATCGAGAACTATGTAATTTTCGCAGTAGAGAATCTTCTCAAGATCTTTCAGAGAAATATCCAGTGTATTCCCGATCCTGGAAGGAAGACTCTTTAGAAACCAGATATGTGCTACCGGAGTGGCGAGACGTATATGACCAAGCCGCTCGCGCCGGACCTTGGACTGAATAACTTCGACACCGCATTTCTCGCAGACGATCCCGCGATGTTTCATCCGCTTGTACTTTCCACAATTGCACTCATAGTCCTTCACAGGACCGAAAATCTTTGCACAGAAAAGTCCATCGCGCTCCGGTTTGAATGTACGGTAATTGATGGTCTCCGGCTTCTTTACTTCGCCGTGGGACCATTCCAGAATCTGTTCAGGACTCGCCAGAGAAATACGTATTGCTGCAAAACTGAGGGGATCCTTGGGTTTCTCAAAAAAACTGAATATATCTTTCACGGCAGATACCCTCCTTATATTAGAGGTTCACCATTGATAATGGTTTCACAGCGGATTCTTCCTGCTGCATTTTTCTAAGATGCCTGTGTTTCATCTTCCCACAGAGCATTTTCCTCTATTAATTCGACATTCAGACAAAGGCTCTGAAGTTCCTTGATAAGCACGTTGAAAGACTCTGGAAGTCCCGGTTCAAGAGTATGCTCACCCTTTACGATGGCTTCATACATCCGCATTCTTCCCATCACGTCGTCGCTCTTGACCGTGAGGAACTCCTGCAGAGCATAGGCAGCGCCGTACGCCTCCATTGCCCAGACTTCCATCTCTCCGAGTCTCTGACCACCGAACTGAGCCTTTCCTCCAAGCGGTTGCTGAGTAACAAGTGAGTACGGACCTATCGAACGTGCATGAATTTTGTCATCAACCAGATGATGAAGTTTCATCACGTACATTATGCCTACTGTAATATCCTGCTCGAAAGCGTTTCCCGTCCTGCCATCAAACAGTACCGTCTGGCCCGATTCGGGCAGTTGCGCCATGGAAAGTGATTCCTTAATCTCCTCTTCCGTCGCTCCGTCAAATACCGGAGTTGCAAAATGAACCCCGTTCTTGAAAGTGGCGGCAAATCTTCGGGCATCAGCATCACTCAGACTTTCTATTAATTTCTTTGTTGTATCTGTGTGGAACAATGATTTGAGATATTTTTTTAGGTCAGAAACAGTGTATCCACCTTCCTTGATCATCCAGCCGATCTGCTCTCCAAGCACTTTCGCAGCCCAGCCGAGATGCGTTTCAAGTATCTGTCCAACGTTCATTCTTGAAGGAACACCCAGTGGATTCAGAACAACGTCCACCGGAGTTCCATCCTGCAGATACGGCATGTCTTCTTCCGGAAGGATGCAGCTTATTACGCCCTTGTTACCGTGTCTTCCCGCCATCTTGTCGCCGACAGACACCTTTCGCTTGATTGCGATATATACCTTGACCATCTTTATGACACCGGGAGGAAGCTCATCGCCCTTGCTCAAACGTGAGATCTTGTCCGTAAAGAGCAACTCAACCGTGTGTTCCTGATCTTTGAGAGCATCAAGGATCCCGGCAATCTTTTCACTGCCTTTTTCCACGGGGATCTTGCCCCAGTATCTCTTGGGAATTCCAGTCAGCAAATCGCCTGTCAGCTTTTTACTTTTGGAAACAAGAACCTTGCCCTTATTGTCAACCAGTTTGCCGTTAGTAGTTTTACCCAGTAGAAGTTTTTCAACCCTGCGATACGCCGATTCCCTTATAATCTTGATCTCATCGGCCATATCCTTTTCGAGCTTTAATCGCTCCTGTTCCTCTATATCCCTGGCTCTTTCATCTTTTTCTGTTCCCCGCCTGCTGAAAACCCTGGCATTAATGATAATTCCACTCACGCCGGGCGGAACCCTGAGGGATGAATCCCTGACATCTCCTGCCTTCTCTCCGAATATCGCCCTGAGAAGCTTTTCCTCCGGGCTTAGCTGGGTCTCACCCTTGGGTGTGATTTTCCCTACAAGAATATCACCCGGATTTACTTCTGCACCTATCTGTACTATCCCGCTCTCGTCGAGATTTCTCAGTGCTTCTTCACCCACATTCGGAATATCACGCGTTATTTCCTCCTTGCCCAGCTTCGTATCCCTGGCAATGCATTCAAATTCTTCGATATGAATCGAGGTAAATGTATCCTTCTGCGCAAGCCGTTCGCTGATAAGAATGGAATCCTCAAAATTATACCCGCCCCATGGCATGAATGCCACTAGAACATTCTGTCCAAGAGCGAGCTCGCCTCTCTCCGTTGCAGGGCCGTCCGCAATTACGTCGCCCTTGTGAACCCTGTCGCCCGGCTGCACTATAGGCTTCTGATTTATGCACGTATTCTGATTTGATCTCTGGAATTTCACCAGGTTATATATATCAGGAAATTCCCCATCTTCACCCTCTGCCCTGATTACTATTCTGCTTGCATCCACTGACTCGACAACACCGTTCCTGCGTACAATAGAGGTGACTCCCGAATCACGTGCGACTATTGATTCAATGCCTGTCCCAACGACTGGAGAATGCGTTTTCAGCAGCGGAACAGCCTGTCTCTGCATATTTGATCCCATAAGCGCTCTGTTTGCATCGTCATGCTCAAGGAAAGGAATAAGGGATGCGGCGACTGAAACGAGCTGATTGGGAGAAACGTCCATCAGTGATACGTCTTCGGACTTGACCATTACGAACTCACCATTAAAACGACAGCTGACAATTTTATTTATGAATCTGCCCCTGCTGTCTAGTGGAGCATTCGCCTGGGCGATGAAGTGGCCCTCCTCCTCGAGAGCACTGAAAAACCTCACGTCGCCATGCACACGGCCATTTGTTACTGACCTGTACGGGGTCTCCACAAAACCGTATTCATTCACCCTGGCATAGGTACTCAAAGACGCGATCAGCCCGATATTGGGTCCTTCAGGGGTTTCAATAGGACAGATGCGACCATAATGAGTAGTATGGACATCCCTGACTTCAAATCCGGCACGCTCACGCGTAAGGCCACCTGGTCCCAGGGCGGACAGCCTGCGTTTATGCGTTATTTCACTGAGCGGATTGGTCTGATCCATAAACTGGCTGAGCTGACTCGATCCGAAGTACTCCTTCACCACTGCACTGACGGGCTTAGCATTTATAAGGTCGTGGGGCATCAGAGTATCAAGCTCAGGACTCATACTCATCCTCTCCTTTATAGCCCTCTCCATACGAACCAGCCCGATACGGTACTGGTTTTCCATGAGCTCGCCCACGGCTCTTACTCGCCTGTTGCCCAGATGATCAATGTCATCAATTGAATAACGGCCGTTCTTTAGCTCAACAAGGTGTTTGACAGTTTCCATTATGTCTCTTGATGTAAGCACTGTCATATCAAGAGGTTCATCTAGTTTAAATTTGTAATTAAGCTTCAGGCGCCCCACCCTGGACAAGTCATACCTTTCCGGATTGAAGAAAAGGTTGTTGAAAAGGTTCTTCGCTGTCTCCATGGTTGGTGGATCGCCGGGTCTTAGTCTGCGGTATATCTCCATTACCGCTTCATCAGTGCTCGTAATCTTGTCTGCCACCAGAGTATCCCGGAGATATGAGCCGATATTGAGATTATCAATAAACAGAACCTTGAACTTATTGATTTTCAATTTTCGAAGACGATCAAGAACAGTTTCTGTAACTTCATCATTGCAGGCCAGAATGACTTCACCCGTGGAAGTGTCGATAACATCCTCAGCGGATATTTTACCAACAACCTCGCTGAGATCCATCGAAAGCTTACTCATCTTCGATGCCTTCAGCTTGTTCAGGGCGTTCTTCGTGAATTTCCGGTTTTTCTTTACGACGACCTCGCCATCAATACGTATATCCCTTGTTGACCTCTGTCCTTCCAGAAGAGTGAAATCGATATTTTTAGAGAATTTTTTCGACCCTTCGATAAAAATTGTTTCGGTATCATAAAAATAATTCAGCAGGTCCTCGTCGCTCGAATAACCCAGCGCCCTCAGTAGAACGGTTGCAGGCATCTTTCTTCTTCGATCTATTCGAACATAAATGAGATCCTTGTGGTCAAACTCAAAATCGAGCCAGGAGCCACGATAGGGAATCACGCGGGCAGAATACAACAGCTTGCCTGATGAATGTGTCTTGCCCTTGTCATGATCAAAGAACACGCCCGGGCTCCTGTGAAGCTGACTTACGACAACCCTCTCCGTACCATTAATGATAAAAGTACCATTATCCGTCATAAGAGGGATTTCACCGAAATAAACTTCCTGTTCTTTTATATCTCTTGGAATTCGCTGATCGCTGCCTTCGGCGAGTGTGTCATAAATAATCAGCTGAATCGTTACCTTAATGGGCGCAGCATAAGTCATTCCCCGCTGACGGCACTCATCAACATCGTACTTTGGTGTTTCAAGCGCATAGTTGACGAACACCAGTTCGCTGGTTCCATTAAAATCCCGAATGGGAAAAACACTCTTGAAAACAGCCTGAAGTCCGGTGTCTTCCCTATCGGCCGGATCCACCATGGACTGCAGGAATTTCTCATAAGACTGCCTCTGAATATCAATCAGATTCGGGATGTCGACAACCTTCTGAATCTTTCCGTAGCTTTCTCTTAATCTGAAATTCTTCTGAATTTTAGATGGCATACTGTAAGTTCCCCTGTTTCCTGCTCCGGAATTTCCGGAGAAGCACTGATGGAATATCTGTTTGCAGGCACTGATCCGCCTCCATCAGTTCTAATGGACTGGATTGAAAGGCCTGTCCGGATTTATATCGTGCCACGATTAAGACCGGTACAGCTATTTTACTGTTACCGTAGCGCCGCTTTCCTCGATCTTCTTCTGCAGTTCCTCGGCTTCCTGTTTGGAAACACCTTCCTTGACGGCTTTCGGTGCCGATTCAACGAGATCCTTTGCTTCTTTTAGGCCGAGACCCGTGATCTCCCGTACGACCTTTATGACCTGGATCTTCTTCTCGCCGATAGCGCTCAGCTCAACAGTGAACTCGGTCTGCTCTTCTGCAGCGGCTTCCTCAGCACCGCCAGCTGCAGGCATTCCTCCGGCAACGGCTACAGGTGCCGCTTCAATTCCAAGTTCATCCTCGATACGATTCTTCATCTCGGCTGCGTCCATGATGGTCATCGATTTAAACAGATCAAAAAACTGGTCTTTTTGTTCTTGTGTTAGGCCTGCCATCTTTTTCTCTCCTGTATTCGCGGTTTTAAACCGCTCTTCCGCGGCATTCTGCCGCTTGTGTTGCGATTACTACTATCCCTGTTCCTCTAACTGTTTTTCCCTTGATTCAATAAGACTTACAATAGACTGTGGGGGACCCATCATCTGCCTGACAAGCGCCTGAGGCGTAGCTATCATGAGCGCGCATATCTGACCCAGCAGTTCCTCCCTTCCCGGCATTTTTGCAAGGGACTCCACCTGTTCCGGAGTCAGTGTCCTGCCATCAAGAACCCCGCATTTGATTTTGAGGTGTTCGTTGGATTTCTGAAAATCCCTGATTATCCTTGCGGGAAGAGTGGGATCCTCGTATGACCAGGCAATTCCGGTCATATCAACCAGATAACTGGAAACCTCTTCCTTGAAAGGTTCCTCATCTATGGCCCGGCTGACAAGAGTGTTCTTGACAACCCGGTATTCAACGTCCTTCTCCCCGAATTCCTGCCTCAAACGAACCATACTTTCCACATCAAGTCCGCGGAAATCCGTAAGTACAGCAACCGCCATCTTGCCGAATCGATCCTTGAGCAGGGCTACTTCTGATTCCTTTCTAGCTCGTTCCATGACAAAGCCCTCCTACTTCAGTAACTGCAGCTGCTGTGAATCCACTTTGACGCCGGGACCCATTGTGGATGAAACAGCAATGCTCTTCAGGTATGTGCCTTTTGCCGATGCAGGTTTTGCTTTTACAAGCGCCTCCAGCAGCGCAACGGCGTTCTCCAGAACGCTGTCCGTTTTAAAAGATACTTTCCCTATTGGAGAATGTATAATACCGGCCTTTTCCACTCGATATTCCACCTTGCCGGCCTTGGCTTCCTTTACAGCACTTGCGACATCCGCTGTAACTGTTCCCACCTTTGGATTGGGCATCAATCCGCGGGTGCCGAGAATTCTTCCAATCTTACCAACCTTGGGCATCATTGCAGGCACTGCAATCGTACAGTCGAAATCAAGCCATCCGTCCTTAATTTTCTCAATCAGGTCTTCAGCACCGACATAGTCTGCACCTGCATCTTTTGCTTCCTGTTCCTTGTCAGGTGTAGCAAACACAAGCACCTTGACTTCCTTGCCCAGCCCATTGGGCATTACAATAGCGCCTCTAACCATCTGATCGGCATGCTTAGGATTAACACCCAATCGCACGGCAATATCAATTGTCTCATCAAATCCTACGTAGGCAACTTCCTTTACAATATCAATTGCCTCGCGAAGTTCATACTTCCTATTGCGATCAATCCTGCTTCGTGCTTCTGTCTTTTTCTTTGATTTTCTTTGCATTTCTATAAAACCTCCCACGCAGACAACCATTTACGTTGAATCGTGGTCTTTGCGGTATTCGGATCAGAAAGACCCGGTCTAGTCCATTACCTCCACTCCCATTGAACAGGCAGTGCCCATAACGCTGTTCATGGCGGATTCCATATTTCTGGTATTAAGATCGGGCAGTTTTATTTCGGCAATTTCCCGAACCTGTTCGCGCGTTATTTTACCAACCTTCTCTTTATTGGGGGTGCCTGATCCCTTTTCCAGTTTCAGAGCTTTCTTTATCAGTACCGCTACCGGCGGTGTTTTCGTAATAAACGAAAAACTTCTATCAGCATAAATAGAAATTATTACAGGAATTATCATTCCTTCCTGCCCCTGGGTCTTGACATTGAACGATTTGCAGAATTCCATGATATTCAGTCCATGCTGTCCAAGTGCCGGACCGACCGGAGGAGAAGGAGTGGCATTTCCGGCAGGTATCTGAAGCTTGATCTGACCAATTATTTTTTTCATCTCTTGCTCCGTAGGAAATCAGCGTAAACAGTGATACTGCTGCGCTGTGCCTGGTCAACTGACCTTTTCTATCTGGATGTAATCCAGCTCAACTGGTGTAGCTCTTCCAAAAATACTGACAAGCACACGCACCTTCTGCTTGTCCGGTTTAACCTCATCAATCGTACCTGTGAAGTTTGTGAACGGCCCATCAACAACTCGTACTGTTACGCCCTCTTCATAAATCACTCTTGGCTTTGGTCTCTCGGCTCCTTCCTTCATCTGGTCCCGGATACGCTGTATTTCATCATCCGGAACCGGAGTGGGAGTTCTGTGCCCTACGAAACTGGTTACCTTGGGAGTGTCTTTTACAAGGTGCCAGGTACGCTCATTGAGGTTCATGTTCACAAAAATATATCCCGGGAAAAACTTGCGCTCGCTTATCTTCTTCTGACCACGAACGACTTCCGCAACATTTTCAGTCGGTATAAGTATTTCTCCGAAGTCCTCCTCCATTCCCTCGGACTTTATCCGTTCCTCGAGAGACAGCTTAACCTTACTCTCGTATCCCGAGTATGTAGTGACCACATAATATTTTTTAGCCATGACGGAACTCTCCAGCCGCTATCTCTACCCGGAATAGTAGATATAGTCCGTAATCCAGGACCAGAACATATCAAACAACCCCAGAATCATTGCCGCAATGCATGAGGTGATTATGACAACGACAGTGGATGCTGATGTTTCCTTTCGATTAGGCCATGTCACTTTGCTCAACTCACCGACTATCTCTGTTGACAACCTGTTAAGCTGCGGATGTCGCCAGCAGTAAAAAGTAATTCCCCCTGCCAGAGCTACAGCAATGACATGAAGAATAACCTCGCTGTACGGCATGCTGGGAAAAGCCATCCAGATGGCCTCAAGTATTCTGATTGTAATCCAGATCAGCAGTATCCCTGCGGTGAAAAAACCCGCATGAATGTACTTCATCAGGCCAAGTGCCGTGGGTGAAGCCTGATTTTTCTCTTCCTTGTTCATTCTTCGCTGCTCTTCTCTTTTCAGCTGGTCGATAACCTTTTCGGGCAGGCCAGGAGGGATTCGAACCCCCAACCTATGGATTTGGAATCCACCGCTCTACCAGTTCGAGCTACTGGCCCTCCGTCCCGGACCCGTCAAAACACTGCCGGTCCGGAATAATCATTTTGTCTCCCGATGAAGCGTATGCATACGACATCGAGGACAGTACTTCTTAAGCTCCAGTTTCCCCGGCCTGGTCCTCTTGTTCTTGGTGGAAGTATAATTCCTGTTGGAGCAGACCTTGCATTCAAAAGTAATTATCACCCGGTTTCCCATAACGGCCTCGTTTCCCTTTCAGGAAGTACAGGTTTATTCAAGTATCTCGCTGACCACGCCGGCGCCGACAGTCCTTCCACCCTCGCGGATGGCGAACCGCATCCCCGACTCCATGGCCACCGGGTCTATCAGTTTTACCGTCATCTCCACATTGTCTCCAGGCATTACCATCTTCACATCCTCCGGCAGCGTTACCATGCCCGTGACGTCCGTTGTCCGTACATAGAACTGTGGCCGGTAGTTCGTGAAAAACGGCGTATGCCGGCCCCCCTCCTCCTTCGTCAGTACATACACGTTAGCCTTGAAATTCTTGTGCGGTGTTATGCTCTTCGGCTTCGCCAGTACCATCCCGCGGAATACCTCGTCCTTGTCTATTCCTCGCAACAGCACCCCTATGTTGTCTCCTGCCTGTCCCTGGTCCAGAAGCTTCCGGAACATCTCTACTCCCGTCGCCACTGACTTCATCTCCGATCCGAAGCCCACTATCTCTACCTCGTCTCCTACCTTTACCACTCCTCTCTCCACTCTGCCCGTTGCCACTGTCCCGCGCCCCTTGATGCTGAATATGTCCTCTATCGGCATCAAAAACGGCTTGTCCGTCTCCCTCTGCGGCTCCGGTATCCACTCGTCGCACGCCTTCAGCAATGCATCTATCGACCCCATCCCTATCTCGCCGTCCTCTTCCTGCATCGCCTTCAATGCACTCCCTCTTATTATCGGTATGTTGTCTCCGTCAAACTCGTACTTCGACAACAGCTCCCTCACTTCCAGCTCCACCAGGTCCAGCAGCTCCTCATCCTCAGACAGGTCCACCTTGTTCAGATACACCACGATCTGCGGTACTCCTACCTGCCTCGCCAGCAGTATGTGCTCTCGCGTCTGCGGCATCGGACCGTCATCCGCCGCTACCACCAGTATCGCCCCGTCCATCTGCGCTGCTCCCGTGATCATGTTCTTGATGTAGTCAGCATGCCCGGGACAGTCCACATGCGCGTAATGCCGATTGTCTGTCGAGTACTCTACGTGTGATGTCGCTATCGTCAGGATCTTCATCTCGTTCCTTCGCCCCTGCGATATCGACGCCTTCGCCACATCGTCGTAACTCTGAAACTCTGCAAGCCCACGCTTGCTCATTACCTTCGTTATCGCCGCCGTAAGCGTCGTCTTTCCATGGTCGATATGCCCTATCGTTCCCACGTTTACGTGTGGCTTGTCCCTTACAAACTTCTCCTTCGCCATTGCTGGATCCTCCCTGATGTTCTTATCTGATATTTTCCTTACAAGAGCCCACGACCGGACTTGAACCGGTGACCTCCTCCTTACCAAGGAGGTGCTCTACCGGCTGAGCTACGTGGGCAGTGTTGAAACACTTATTGTTTTTTGTCCCATATATGTACCGGGAGCGGGAGACGGGAATCGAACCCGCAACATTCAGCTTGGAAGGCTGATGCTCTACCAGTTGAGCTACTCCCGCCAGTTTTTCCTCAGTATTTTTCATTCCCTTTTTTCCGGTGGTGGGAGGAGGATTTGAACCTCCGTAGGCGCTAGGCCGGCAGATTTACAGTCTGCTCCCTTTGACCGCTCGGGAATCCCACCTCTTTGCGCTATCACCAATATCCCTATCATTTCTCTTACACAAGTTTTTTTTTAAGTTCGAACCTGTTCTTGACCGAATGTCTGGTAGTTTTGTTTTATATAATTATTACATCCGGGAGCTGGCGAAGGGACTCGAACCCATAACCCCCTGATTACAAATCAGGAGCTCTGCCGATTGAGCTACGCCAGCCTAATTTCGATGCCTTGATTTTACCTTTAATTCCTTTTTATCTTTCTGCGGTTACAACTCATTAATTTACCGGCACAAATATAATTCTCCCGCCCAAAGGCCGTCCCTTATAAAGACATAGAGATTATATGTCAAGAGTTATTTATGATAAATTTCCACATACGGAAAATGTCTTAAAGCAGGGATAGTTAGGCTATAATTATACAAATAGTGTAATGCTGGATATCTGCACAGTACTCATATCATATATCACATCAAGGGTTGCACATTCCTGACAAGATAATATAGCTTGAAAATCGGGACTGACCAGAGGTTGATCAAGTGAATCTCAACCTGCTGGACAATTTACTGATGGAAAGTATCCTGCAGGAAAATATCCGGGAGAAATGCTGATGAATAACTTGGCCCGCAAAACAGGAAATACTCCACAAAAGGGTGTCTATGTAATCGTACTTACTGGCTTTTTAATTGCACTGGCAACGGTAATTCTGGTTGTGGCAATAAGCTCGGAGGAAAAAATCCAGAAAAAAAGTCAGAGATTAAGCTTTCCTCCATCGAAAAAGACCGAGGTAAAGAAGAAAATCCAGGAACCTCTTGTCATGGACGTTTTTCCTGAGAAAACTGAACCCGAAAAAAAAGCCGTAAAACTCAAAAGACGGAGGAACTCTGGTAACAGGACCAGGCAAAATCGCACCAAAGATGTTGTCGCTCCCGAACCTGATTATAAATACCATGGCTATCTTGATCCCAAAGAAGCCAAAAAGGTAATAAATATGCATACCTCTGAAGTTCGTTCATGTTATGAAAAACGGCTGAAAGTTAATTCTGTGCTTCAGGGTACGATTGAACTTGCAATCACGATAGGAACAACCGGCAGAGTCAGGAGAATATCCTTTTCCAGGGATACTGTAAGAGATCCAGCGGTGCTGGACTGCGTGAAAAGAAAAGTGATGAAATGGCGTTTCCCTGAACCTGAAGGAGGAAAGGTCCAGATTAAGACACCTTTCAGGTTTACACCCAAGTCATAGAAACAAATCTCAACCTGCTGGCATACTCTCCCTTGTAATTGCAGGTAAAACTTTTTCTATTGTGAGTCTTTTTTTTACAATGTATACAAATAGTGCCATAAGCATCAGAAGAACCGCTTCGATTACAAATGCAGTTCTCAACGAAAAAAACTGCCACATGGCAGCCGAGCCCAGGCTGCCTGCAATCCCACCGGCATCCGAACACAATCCAACAAATCCAGCAGCCCTGCCCCGTTCATGACCTCCAAAGAAATCGGCTACGGCTGCGTGCATGGAATTAAAATAGGAAGTCGTACCTATGCCTCCGAGTCCGTAGGCAATACCAATAACCACAGGACTGGTTGAAAAAATTACTGAAAGTGGTTCAACGACGAGTAAAAGAGCCCCGAAAATTATCAACGGAACCCGGCCTAGAATATCGCTGATCCGTCCCGCAATGGGTGATGCGAAAAAACCGCAGACAGCGGCAATTGAGAATGCCGCAGAGACAAAAGTAAGCCCACCGTCAACGAATTTCTCACCGAAAATGGGAAAAAGTGTCATTGCGATGCCAAGTGCCGCCATGAAAAAGAAATTAGAAATGCCCAGATAGATAAGTGGAATCTTTCTGGAAATACCTGAAATCTCTTTCTTCGTCTCAATCCTTACGGAAAAAGTCATTCGCTGCTTTCTTCTGAGTCGAAGAATGGGTATGAAAGCAACCGCACATATGGCTGTAAGGCACAGAAAAGGTGTCCTGATATCATATGCCGCGACCAGAATGGCCCCGCAAACTGGACCTATAATGAAACCGGAATTTACCCCGGAAGACAGCAGCCCGTGGGCGAAACCCCTGTCCGGAACTGGAGTCAGGTCGCTGATGAGCGCCCGCACAGAGACCGTAAACATTGCCGCGCTCAGTCCCTGAAGTGCTCTGGCAATAATAAGATATATCGGGATCTGCGCCATTGCAAAAAGTGCGGCACAAATCGTGTATCCCGCAATGGCAGTGAGGATGGCGGGTCTTCTCCCGAGGCGATCAGCCAGAGATCCTGATGGAAGCTGCCCGATTGCTCTTCCACAGAAAAAGGCGGCAACAAGAATCCCCAGCTCCCAAGCAGATGCACCTATTCGTTCCCCGTAAACAGGCAGTAACGGTACTACCATGCCGTAGCCGGACATCAGGATCACGGCAGATAAAACAAGCAGCCAGACCTGACCGGGAATATTACGGGATGCCTTGAGAAAGGATCCTTCCGGAAGAACAGGAGTTTTATTCAGATTATTTTTCAAGCAGGGGCATACTCGGGCCGGTTACAACAGTATCACCATGCGCAGCCTAATTTAATGGGAGTAGTACCGACATAATCGGAGGCATAAATCACCACGCCGGCGTCCGGACAGTCATGACAGCCAAGTGTAACCTCTATATCTATTTCCTTGTTACAGTTCTCATCGTCCATTGTGGAGTTCCTTCTCTCCCACTCGTAGCTGACGGCCTTCTCCTGGCCGGGATCAAGCACTCCACTGAAAGTGAGCTCCGGGCATGGGTTATCAAATTCGAACAGAGTTTCGTTATTGTCGGTCAGGAAAATATTTACATGCGAAGTGTGCACCCCTGAAGCTCCCTTGGTAGCAGATGCAATAAAAGCCATCTCGAACCTGGCGCTCAGGGTATTCGATAATCTGTAATTCATACCGGCCGAAGGTGTTGTGACAAATTCTCCGGTTATGGGACCGCCATCAGGTTCATCGGTCAGTTCTGAAGGATCACATTCTTCAGGATCGCTGTCCGTATCCGTATCAGTATCAGTATCGACATCCGTATCCGTATCTGTATCCACATCGGTATCAGTATCCGTATCTGTATCGGTATCCGTATCTGTATCGGTGGCAGTAGAAGCATCCGCGTCTGTGTCACCGGGATCATCATCTCCGTCTCCATCATCACACGAGACAAAGGCAAGCGCTAGAATTACCATGCCAATCAAGGCAAAATTATTGATCTTCTTGGGCATCCTGCTTCTCCTTTTTTCTTCAGGTTCTTTTCCTGTTTTGTTTACGACCCAATGTAACTAATTTATTAACTATTCTATTTATTTCACGCTGCGCCACAGTGTCAAGTACTTCGCCACCAAAACGAATATTGTAATAGAATTTGACAACCGCGTGAGGCAAATCGCCGAACACCGGATTTTTCTCCGCAAGAAAGTCAGCATATTCACCCGCTGTCATACCGGCGGGTCGTGGAAACCCCTGTCGTCTCAATAAATTTTCCATTTTTCTGAAAATCCTGGTTATGTCTTTTTCCGATGCTCTTTTTACTCCAAAGAATCTGCGCTCACCGGTAATTTTATATCGACGATGAAGAAGGAAAGCGCCTGATACTGCAATTACAACAGCAATGAGAAGTCCAACAAGAACAAACCTGCCCGTATTACCCCTGCCGTCATCATTTTCTTCGGTTGCGGCAAATACTAGTGTTTTATCCGCCCGCGACCTGCGAAGCTTCAGGTAGGCACTTCTGAGGTATCTGGCAATCTCAAACTGCCGGCGGAGATTGAACCCCACTACCCATATCTGCCATCTTACCCTGAGCATATCCAGCAGTTGATTCGCCCAGTTACCCGGCCGAAATCTGAACCCTGCGCTCGATATTTGCGGCGTCGGATCAAAAACCACCCATCCTCTGCCTTTTATATAGGCTTCAACCCATGCATGAGCATGCCGCTGCTGCACCTGATAATATTCTCCCACATCGTTATACACCGCCGAGCTGAATCCAGTAACCAGCCTTGAGGGTATGCCCACGACGCGCAATCCTACAGCCATGGCAGTGGCAAAAAGTTCGCAATGCCCTGACCGCCTGTAAAAAAGAAAATCCTCCAGAGGATCATCTGATTCCCGTTCTTTGGGAATTTTCAAAATGTATTTGTAAGATGATCTCAGTTTTCCAAGCACCGCCATGGCTTTGCCGCGATCCGTGTTTTCTCCTGCGGTAACCTCTCTGAAGAAAGTTGCCGTTCGTTCCATGCCCGCCGGCAGCATCAGATCGGATTTTCTTGGTTCAGGATCAAAAACTGGTGGCCCCTCTCCGGTAATCTCGGCCTGATATGATATTCCCAGGGGCGTGGTATTAAGCAGGTACACGGAACCATAGCGGTCAATTTCAATTGACCTGTATAATGCTGCTCTCCCCCTGTGCCACGTTGATTCAAACGCAATGGATGACGCTCCCTGTGGAATAAACAATATTGGGGGATCCGTGGACTCGAGAAAAATTTCCATCAGCCTTGAATCAGCGGTCCTTCTCCTGCGGCCCCAGCTGAACCTTCCTCCCTTGATGATCCAGGGTCTTCGCAGATTATCCGTCCTTTTCCATTTCTTACCGTTATAGAAATCAAAAACGGTTCCCCTGAAGCGCGGAAGATCTGCATTTTCAGGTAATTCAAGGGGGGGGATAAACCTGTACCTTATAACTGATGATGTATCCTCAACGAGTTCTCCCCAGAAATCCAGGTTCACTTCGTTCGAAAAGCCGATCAAACGTAAACCGCTCTGACCGCGTTTTGCCCAGATTCCCAGTCCGAGTCGTGGATAAAAAATAAAAATCAATATAATTAGCAGAATAATTGGAAATCCCAGAGACGCCGTGCCCAGAACGTATTTCGCAGAGGCAATACGCTGAGATGCAAGGATTCGGTGCGCGTCGGGATTCCGGTTTGCGGATCCCAGCCTGCTTTCAACTTCAACCCACAGGTGTACAAGAGCAGCCAGCGGGGGAACGAGAAAAACAAACATCATAAAGCAGAGAAAATAAAACATCTCTTCTACAAGAAGAGTTCCTCCGAGAAGATTCACGAATGAAAGAGCTATGATCTGCTGATAATGTCTTGCATCTTTCCGGTTCAGCATTCTGTTCAACAGCACTGCGAGAGCAAATTCGAGTGCCAGAATCGTCAGAGGAACACCCAGTATGCCCCTGGCAATCTGCATAACCATGAAGAGCAGTGTGATGTAGTTTATTACTCTAACAAACCGATCCGTAAAATAACGGTCCGAAAACCAACTGAGGAAAATGATTACGGGAACGGCGACTGATGCCCACGGCGGAAGCTCGCCGGAAAAGAAAATGGGAGAGGCACCTGCACAGGCCAGAATGAAAATGAGTGTCTTTATCAATAATCTCAGGCGCATCAGACATTACTTTCCGGGTAAACATGAAAATTGCCTGGATCAGATGCTAAAAAATCCTTCCCCACTGTGGTTCCTTCGGCATTTATCCTTATCACTTTCCCCCTGAGCGTTGACGGTTTCTCAGGGAGAGCCTGGTCCATCAGATAAACAGGAGCCAGTGCAAGGAAATGAAGCAGCCTGTCCGGGCTTCCGCTCCGGTGAACCTCTGCAGAATCATTACCAGGTGTAAAAATATATACAGGATGATACCTTCTAACCAGTTCTTCTGCGAGATACGCCGCAACGCCGATTGCTCTTTCGATGCCCGGATGCTGATCCTCATTCGGCGCTCGTATGTCCAGAAGAATAATAACTGTCTCGGCCTCATCCGCTTCTGTATGGCGGACCATGGGAATTCCCCTTCTGGCCGTGGATTTCCAGTGAATGCGTCTTGGATCATCTCCGGCCGCAAACTGTCTCAACTCAAAAAAGTCATCCCCCCTGCCAACGATGTTCGAAGGACTGAATCCAGATCCTCCGGCAAGCTCAAGTGAAAAATCTATTAAAGGAACCGGCGCTGGAAAAACAACTGCCTGTTGATGAAAGGGATACTCAAGTGTCCTGAGAACCAGGCCGAAAGGATAGCTGCTTCTAATGCGGAAACCTTCAAACGTATGTATCCCCCTTTGCGATATCTCCGCCCGGTAGGCAACGTTGCGATGCTTTCCCTGATCGATCTTGAGAAAAAAACATCGCCTTTTCTGTGGTTCATTACGAACAAGATCCTCAACTTCCAGAGAAAATGTGGAAGAAAATCTTTTCGTATTATGAACAGTGATATCAACCAGAAACGGTTCGCCCGCGCTGATCCTTGCCGGAAGTGAACGCGATACTCTTATCCTTCTGAGATTGATTTCTGACATCACACCACTGGCGAGCAGAAGTCCCAGCAGCAGACCGAGGCATAGAAAAAGAAGATTGTGCGCTGTGTTTATGGCTGCGAAACCGACACCGAGGGTGATAAGGATGTAAACCCTGCCGATTCTGGTAATTTTCGGAAGTTTGAATACTTTACGGCGTTTTCTTTTCATAATGGTACTGGAAAAGTATCAATCATATCCCTGAGAATCTGCTTCGCATTATCGCCGGTTTTTGACGCTGAGTACATTCCGGAAGGCACGACACGATGAGACCAGACAAGGAGCACGAGATTCTTGATGTCATCCGGAATGCAGAACTGTCTTCCCTGTAGCAGGGCATGGGCTCTTGCGGCCCGATGAAGGTACATTGCACCTCTAGGACTGACCCCGAGAGAAAAAAGATCGCTTTTCCTGGTTTGTTCTGCAAGATCCAGGATGTAATCGAGCAGTGATTCATCAAGCTTTACGTTCTGTGCCCGCGTTCGGATATCGATAACGTCCTGTGGAAATATTACGGCTCCCAGCTCTCTTACAGGATCCTCCCTCTGTAATCTTCCAACGATGGCTTTTTCCGAGTCCCTTTCGGGATATCCGACATCAATGCACATGAAGAACCGGTCCAGTTCAGATTCGGGCAGAGGATAGGTTCCATGGTATTCGAACGAGTTCTGTGTCGCAATCACCAGGAAAGGATCCGGAACCGGATGTGACTCGCCGTCCACGGTTACCTGTTCTTCTCCCATGGCTTCGAGAAGCGCGCTCTGGGTCTTAGGATTCGTCCGGTTGATCTCATCGGCAAGAACAACATTTGCAAACAGAGGACCGGGAACAAACCTGAAATCCTTCGCATTTTGATTGAATAAATTGACACCGATAATATCGGAAGGAAGAAGGTCGCTCGTAAACTGAATGCGTCTGTATGTTCCGCCTATGGACCGTGCCAGTGCATGTGCCAGGGTTGTTTTTCCGACACCGGGTACATCTTCAATCAGAAGGTGTCCCCCTGAAAAAAGGGCCACCAGAACGTCATCGATTGCTTTTTCATTTCCCAGAAATACTGACGCGATGTTGCTTCTCAAAGCATTTACCATCTCCAGGCTGCGGGTTTCATCGGATTTATTATTCAACTCTTCGGCTTTCATATTCCCACCTCGGAACCCTCAAGCGGAATCCCTATCTTGAATAATGATGCTTCATCATCCTCGGTTTCAACATAGAGAGTTCCCCCATGCATTTCTATTATGGATTTCGCCAGATAAATTCCCAGGCCAAGGCTGACACTTCGTTTGAAAGTTACATATCCACGCTGGGCTATCGCTTCTTCGAGTCTCTTCCTTTCGTATAAGTCCGCACCCACTCCCCTTGTCATAAACTCAACAAGCAGAAACTGTCCATCCATTGAAAGCGAATCCTTCCCGAGTGAAGTCCTTATAAACACTACTCCGGTATCAAGAAAATTCACTGCATTGAGAAGCACATCCATGATTGCCTGAACGATGCGATCCTCATCAACATACACAGGAGGAAGCCCGGCCTGTATCTCATATGATATATCGACGGTTTGTGAGCCGAAGGTCGTTTTTACTGCATTAACCGCCTTTGCAATGACCTCCACGGCCGGAACCCACTGCCTGAGCAGTTCGAGCCTTCCCGCTTCCAGCTTTACGCTGTCCAGTATACTGCCAATCAACTTGAGCAGCCCCTCACCATTCTTGTGTATTATCTCGAGCGTTTTTCTCTGACCATCCGTTATGCCGCCTTCAATACCCTTCAGCATCAGTTCGGCAAAACCAATTATGGAGTTAAGGGGACTCCGGAGATCATGGCTCATACCTGTGAAAAACTGGGATTTCATCTGCTGAGTATCAAGCCGGCTCTGAATAGCTGCCTGCTGAGTCTCACGCATACTCGTAATACCTTCTCTCAGCTGTTGTATCGACCTTTCCAGCTTCTTAAACTCTTTTATTGCAGTTCCCGGCAAATCATCATGCACTGTTTTCTGTTGTACGGCATCGTCATCCGAAGAAATCTGCTCATTCTGTTTATCCATACTCATTTCAAAAACACTTCGCTCTAAGACAGCCAGTCTGCGATGAATCCTCGTGCCAGCCGCAAAGGACAGAAGTGCTATCGCTGCAAAAGCAATAAAAAGAATCTCCATCAATGGACTTTCCGGAATGATGCGGGAATCGTGCTTCTGCCTGAAACCAATAAAAAAACCCGACTTTCCCGTTGCAACAACGATTGAATGATCACTCAGAGGCAGACGGTCAACAAGCACCTCGGCAGGCGAAGTATCTCCGGAAGACAGCTTTTCCGCCGCTTTTCCCAGTCTAAGATACATTGTTGGGGGAAACAGGAATGAGTGAATATCTCCAGAGGAATATTCGCTGAACGGTGAATCATATGCCCTGGAGGTATCTGTAAAAACGGCTGTAATCATTCGCAGTCTTTCCGACACAAGAGATCTCCTGGATTCAACAAGCCAGTTATGAACCAATACTCCTGATGCCGCGCATATCAGCAAACCACAAACACCGAGAGATGCCGTTATCCTGAACTGCAGGTTTCTGGCAGGCTTTCGGTCGACGGATGCAGATTCGGGAATGAGCAGTACATCCGCAAGGTTCATGACGCTGCTGCGGAAAAAAAAGAACAGTACAAAGGGAATAATACAGCTCATCGACAGCGAGACAAACGAAGCAATAACGAGCGGATTCCAGAATCTGAAAAGAGAAATCCTGCTCAATGAAAGAATTACGATAATCATAAAAAGAGAAATCGATACGCCACCCACTGCTACTTTCCAGGAATAGGATTTAAAGATTGCTTCCGCCCTCTTTATGCGTACAGGACTGATTTCGTCACTGGACAGTATCAGCTTTTTTCTGCGGGAAAGGTTCAGCGAGCAAACTATGGTGTAGACTGATATTACAAACCACCAGATAATATCTGTAAGGAGCAGGTACTGCAAAAGGGATCTATCAAGAGAAAACAGCCATGCATGAGCTGCAAGCACAAGCAGCAGCCATAAAAAAAGAACCGCCAGTACGCCTGCTTTCGATTTCATAACCAATCTCCCTCAGCCGGCCGCCGGTTCGGAGCTTCCGGGAAGCGTGAAACAGAACGTCGCACCTTCCCCCGGTTCGCTTTCAACCCAGATCCTGCCGCCATGCAGGGATACAAGCCTTCTGGATATTGCAAGGCCCAGGCCTGTTCCCCGCCGCATTGCCTTGCGATCTCCAGTCTGTTGAAATTCTTTGAATATTTCCTCCTGATCTTCCAGGGGAATTCCGGGGCCCGTATCTTTTACACAAACCTGTATTTCTTCTTTCAATCTTTGTGCATTAACACTTATGGATCCGCTTTCCGTAAACTTGACGGCATTGCCCACCAGATTAGTCAGTACCTGCCATATCCTGCGACGGTCACCGAGAACTTCGATTTGAAGACTGTCTTCATCCAGTTCGAGAGACACGGAGGCATTCTGCTTCTGTGATCTCGCGGCGTTTATTACTTCCCGGACCACATCAACAAGCAGAAAGGCTTCCGATTCCATCTTCACGTGACCCGAAACAATTGCGGAGAGATCCAGAATTTCCTCGACCATTTCAAGAAGATGTTTGCCTCCCTGTCTGATTATGCGGATATCCTCCTCCTGCGTTTCGGTAAGGTCCCCCTCGATTTTCTGAAGAAGAAGCTCTGCAAAACCGATAATTGCATTCAGCGGCGTGCGCAGCTCATGGCTGACTGTTGACAGGAATTCTTCCTTTATCCTGTCCTCGTCTTCAAGATCATCGAGGGCCGACTGATACTTGTACAGTTCAGCATTGAAACGATTCTGTAGCGTCTCCAGTGCTGCTGCCAGCCTGCCTGTTTCATCATCAATCAGCTCATGGCGGACGGACACCGTGTCCGTTACGCCGGGAGTCAGCATATCCCTCGATTTAATCAGAATTTTTTTCAGGTCGCCGGCAAGCTGCCTTCCCGTATAAGAGGCGATGAGGATAACGCCTGATAATAATGCAAGTGCGGAAATTATTATCCAGAGCAGACCCGCGTATGCATTGAACCCGGGAATGTCGACAGGAGCGGCCACAGCCAGCCTGAGAACCTGCTTTGAAGTTTTGACAGAATGAAGTGTCATTACGTACTCGCCGGACCCGCGGAAAAACCGTGTCCTGGATTCTTCCGTTATGTCCCTTATTCCCGGCACCTGTGCCCTGGCCAGCCTGGAATTAGACAGGCTCGCCCCCTCGGCGTTGTACAGGCCTATGAGGCAGGAAGAATTATCCTCCGCATGTGAAATGAATTCCTTCCATTTCTCCGCGGGCAGGGATTGAATATGCTTTGAAGCAAAACGGGAAAGCACGTCCGCCTGCATCCATGCGCTCTCCTCGTTTGTCGACGTGTATTTTGAATATGCATAAACGCCCGTAATCACGAGAAATAACAACGGCACTGCAACAGCTGCAATAATCATTACCATCTTTATCGATACATAGGAGCCGGATGGTGGTTTCTCAACCGATGCCTGGGGAATCAGGGAATCACGCAGATCCATGCCCTGCTTGGATGACACAGGAGGAATACTGGGCACCCTTGCTCCGGATTTACTGCCGGACTTGGAATCTGATCGAAGCATCCTTTTTTCTCCGGAACTGCTCATCACTGCAACAAATCCAAAAAACGAAAATTCATTGTTACATTATGTAGTTATTATGTCTATCTGTAAATGTATCTGAGCCGTTCTGCTCCGACGGCGGTTTGAATTTATGAAATCGCTAAGGGAGCACTCCCGAAGGGCATCAACCGGCCGATCAACACCCGTCCGAAGGCCCCTGGAGCCAATGTGAATTTCTGAAATCGCGCGGGAAGCACTCCCGAAGGGCATCAACCGGCCGATCAATGCCCGCCCAAAGGCCCCTGGAGCCAATGTGAATTTCTGAAATCGCGCAGGGAGCACTCCCGAAGGGCATCAACCGGCCGATCAACACCCGCCCAAAGGCCCCTGGAGCCGATGTGAATTTCTGAAATCGCGCAGGAAGCACTCCCGAAGGGCATCAACCGGCCGATCAATGCCGGTCCAAAGGCCCTTCAGGCCGATTTCATACTGAAAAATCGCACAGGAAGCACTGATGACGCTGAATCAAGCAGGGAATCACTTATTGCTGTCCACGGGGACGTCGGGATCAGATATCTGTCCCGGCCTGCTTTTCACGGGCCTTACGCGGTCGGCAAGTTCATCTTCTCCGGCGATTCTGAGCATTGCGCTTACGAGGCTGGCGGTTTTGGACAACACTTCATCGTACTTTTCAATGGCCTGTCGCTTGGCCGTAAGCGTCTGCTCTGCCTCACGCTCCTCGGTGGCTATGTTTTCAAGAACCTCGCCCAGTCCGGCCAGTGACTCCTGGATCTTTTTCTTCCACGGTTCAGGATCAAACGTCATGCCCTCGAACCTGGGCCCGGGCCTGTCCGTCCCGTCAATCCGTTCAAGTATGCGTTTGCCCAGGCGTTGCAGCATGACGGGATCATCAGGAGTGTCGCCTTCATATCCAAGCGTCCCCACGTATTGTGCGCCAAACATTGTCGTGGTCAGGTCCCTGAAATCGATCAGAACTCCACGCATCCCGTGAGCGGATTCGTCGCGCGCGCTGCGCTGGGCCGCGTCGTCCCCGATCTCGGCTATGTGGGCCTCGTCAGCGGCAACCATGGAACCGGTCGCGTTCTCAAGCCTGTCCGCCGAAGCACTCATGAGCTGCTCTGCGGCAATACCGAAGTCAGATCCCAGCAGCGCCGCCATGCCTGCCCCTGCTCTTGACTTGTGCGTGCGCGCCGAGGCAATGACTTTTGCAGCCGACTTCTGCCTGTTCACAACCATCCTGGATATCTCCATCGTTTTCTCCTTTCTTTAATGTTGTTTTTTAATCCCCTGAAAACCACAAGAGCCTAGGTGCACATATCAGGGCTGTCAACATTTCGCGCCGCAATCGC
>Ga0272442_10001623_pt1 | contig 33775 bp, 39 predicted proteins | sample SSMForm2O_FD_200262 | JGI IMG/M metagenome (GOLD analysis project Ga0272442, IMG submission 200262) | Marine sediment archaeal communities from Little Sippewissett salt marsh, Falmouth, MA, United States - SSM-Form-2O | ecosystem: Environmental > Aquatic > Marine > Wetlands > Sediment ... | reverse complement strand
CCGGTTAGATTTTCCGATATTATCCCAGAAGATAAATGGGTATCCACTAGCGTATCTGGATAATTCAGCCACCACACAAAAACCACAGCAAGTAATTGATAGCATCATCTCTTTTTTTTCAACATATAATAGTAATGTCCATCGAAGTGGTTATTCTCTAAGTGAACAAGCAAGCTCTCTTTATGAATCTTCAAGAAAAAAAGTTCAAGAATATATACATGCAAAACATGCTGAAGAAATCATTTTTACAGCTAATACAACTGATGCAATTAATCTTGTTGCTAGTTCTTTTGGAAAAACATTTGTTACAAAAGATGATGAGATACTCATAAGTGAAATGGAACATCATTCAAACATTGTTCCTTGGCAACAGCTCTGTAAAGAAAAAAAAGCAGTGTTAAAAATTGTGCCCTTTACTGATGATGGCGTTTTAATCATTGAGGAATTGGAAAGATTACTTTCAAAAAAAACAAAGCTTATTGCTCTTAGTTTTGTATCAAATACTCTTGGATCAATTAATCCAGTTAGGGAAATTATTCGACTTGCTCATGATCTAAATGTGGCTGTACTTATTGATGCAGCACAAGCTGTACAGCATTTCCCTATTGATGTACAAGATCTTGATTGTGATTTTTTTGTGTTTTCAGGACATAAAATGTATGCTGAACCTGGAGTGGGAGTATTATATGCAAAACAACCATGGCCAAATAAATTACCTCCAATTAAATATGGGGGAGGGATGGTTGATCGTGTTAGTTTTGAAAACACAACATTTGCACCTCCTCCATTAAAATTTGAAGCGGGAACGGGCAATATTTCAGCGGTAATTAGTCTAGGATCTGCAATTGATTATATCAAGAAAATTGGAATTAACCTTATTAAAAAACACGAGGATAGCCTTGTAACCTATGCAGTGGATAAACTCAGATTGTTTGATGGATTAACGATATATGGTAATCCTCCAGAAAGATGTGCTTTAATTTCATTTAATATTAAAAAGGTGCATCATTTCGATGCGATGATGATTCTTGATAAACTAGGGATTGCGGTGCGTAGTGGAAAACATTGTGCTGAACCAGTGATGAACCATTATAATATATCCGGTGCAATTCGAGCGAGTTTTGCTTTGTATAACACAAAAGAGGAGATTGATCGGTTAATTAAAGGTTTAAAAAAGGTTCAGGAGATGCATAAATAATATGAAAGAAAGCATGAGCACAATTCAAGATAACATCATTAATGATTTCTCTAAGTTTGACGACTGGTTCGACATCTATGAATACTTAATGAATCGAGGAAAATCAAATAAGTATCTAGATGAGAATATTCGTACAGATGATAATATTATTGGAGGATGTCAATCATCAGTTTGGATAAAAGCAAACAAGATAAATGAAAAAATCCAATTTTCTGGTGATAGTGATTCATTAATCATAAAAGGAATTCTTACCTTAATATTTGATGTTGTTAATGATCAAAATCCAGGAAAAATTATGAAATCAGATTTTTATTTTTTGGATAAAATTGGATTGAAATCCAATCTGTCTCCTTCAAGGGTCAACGGATTGAATGCAATTATTAATAAAATAAAATCAAAAGCTGAAAACATGCTATAGAAAAATTGAAGAAAACAAGGAAGAGTAACAATAAAATACTATTTTTTATTATAAATAAGGCTTATAACACCTAACCTATTACATTAAGATGGTGATAAAGATGGTAAAAGCAAATTGGAAAGGTGCTGTTATTGCTGAAAGTTCTAACTGTGAATTTATTGAGAATAACTATTATTTTCCGCCTTCTGATGTTAATAAAAAATACCTTAAACAGTCTAAAACTCAATCAATTTGTCCTTGGAAAGGAGAAGCACATTATTATGATGTAATCGTTAATGATGAAGTTAATAAAGATGCGGCCTGGTACTATCCAGATCCAAAACCCGCTGCAAAAAAAATTAAGGATTATGTTGCCTTTTGGAACGGAGTGGAGATCGAAACATAAACTTATAAAAAAAAATTGTTGTGAAAAAATGAATGACGCTGATTTAACCTATACGACAACCCAATTCTTTCAAAAAACCCTTCTTACCCGTCAGTATGAGTACTTTGTTTTAGGTGCAGATGTCGGTGGAACTAGAACAAATATTGCAATAGCCGGAATCAAAGATAAAGAAGTTGAATTGTTATTTTCTCTTGATTTTGAGACACAGTCTCTCTCATCATTTTTTCCTGCTCTTCAAAAAACGCTCCAAATTGCCGAAGAGTATAGTATCCATATTTCAAAGGGTTGTATAGGAGCTGCTGGAATAGTATCCTCAAATCATTCTTATGTTGATTTAACAAATATCCCTTGGAGTATTGATACCAAAGATATTCTTAAAAAAACACAGTTAGAAACATTGTTTATTTTAAATGATTTCCAAGTCTTAGGTTATAGTTTGAACACCGTGAATCTTAATGATGATCAAATAATTCCTATTCGAAAAACAGATAAAATAAATTCAAAAGAACCGAGAATACTACTCGGTGCCGGAACAGGTCTAGGAAAAACTATTTTACGTTACGATCCAAAAAATCACTTATATCATGCATATGAAAGCGAAGGAGGCCATGCTGATATTCCGGTATATACTGATCTTGAACTGGAATTAATTAAGAGCATTCAAAAGAAAAAACATCCTCATCATCCAGTGACTTATGAAGATCTTCTCTCAGGGAATGGAATCAATGATATCTACGAGTTTCTCCGTTCAAAAAAGGTATTTAAGGAAACCATGAAAACAAAAGAAATAGATCAAGCGGAAGACAAACCATTTCTAATCAGTAAGTATCGGCAAGAAGATGATTATTGTAAGGAAACGTTTCGATTATTCCGTCGGTTTTATGCACGTTGTGCAAAGAATCTAGCGTTAGAATCATTAGCTAGGGGAGGTGTATTTATCGCTGGAGGAATTGCAATTAAAAACAAAGAAATCTTTACGTCAAATGAATTCAGAAATGAATTTAATCAAAGCCATCTGCGTAGTGAGGATTTAAAGAAGATGCCATTATATTTACTATCAGATTATTATTTAAGCATTAAAGGTGCTTGTTTTGCGGCGGCTCATACAGATGCAATTTTAAACACTCAACTGGTAGAATAAAAAAATTGGAAGAGTTAATTATGAATCAGATTGAATTTTGTTTCCAGAATAGTAAGATTACTCAAGAACAACGAAATCAGCTTTCTGCTCAACTTATTATTGAACTCAACAAGATGAAAAAGGCATTAGAACAAGGATACGAAGATGATAGAGCATCATTAAATCTTCCTGTTGACACGTCATCACTTCAAAAAGTAATGGCACTTGTTGAAGAAAAAAACAAGTTACATCCGCGATATGTTATTGTCGTTGGTATCGGTGGAAGCAACCTTGGTTCTTTAGCTGTATTTGATGCGATTCTGGGAAAAAAATATAATTTACAGGATAATGAAAAGAAAATCTTATTCGCTGATACTGTTGATTCAGATCTTGTTTTTGATATAATTCGTATCATAGAGCCCGTTTTACAAAACAAGGAAAAAATTCTATTAAACCTCGTCAGTAAAAGTGGAAGCACAACCGAAACCATAGCAAATTTTGAAGTTCTCTTACAGCTCTTAGAAAAATATAGCGATAATCCAAAAGAATCAATCGTCGTAACAACTGATTATGATTCAAAACTTTGGCACTTAGCTAAAGAAAAACAATATTCTTTATTAGAAATACCAAAAAAGGTTGGAGGCCGATATTCTGTTTTCTCCACCGTTGGCCTATTTCCTCTTGCAATGATGGGAGTTAAAATTGAACAGTTACTTCAAGGAGCAAAGCAGATGAGACTCCGATGTTTAGATGAGAATTTTAATAAGAATCCTGCAGCTATCGGAGCAGCTTGTGCTCTTCTTCATTTCAAAGATAAGAAAAATATTCATGATTTATTTTTATTTAGTGATGATTTGGAATCTATTGGAAAATGGAATAGACAACTTGTTGCTGAGAGTGTAGGTAAAGAACATGATCTATCTGGTAATCAAGTGTTTACGGGTCTAACACCAACATATTCTATTGGTTCAACCGATTTACATTCTGTTGCTCAATTGTATCTTGGAGGTCCTTTTGATAAATTTACCACATTTGTGAAGGTAAAGACGAACAAGCATGACCTAATCATTCCCCGTTTTAAGGAGTATGTGTCCCTAGTACAGGGAATTCAACAAAAACCAATGCAAGAAATTATGAGTGCGATTTATAATGGCATAACAACTGCATTTATCAAAGGAAATCGACCATTTATGGAGATTATATTGCCTGATAAATCAGAATCATCAATCGGTCAATTTATGCAATATAAAATGATGGAAACGATGTATCTAGGTGGTTTTTTACAGATAAATCCGTTTGATCAACCAAACGTTGAGCTTTATAAAAAGGAAACAAGAAATCTTCTGAATAAAGAACATGACCATTAATAAAATCAAGAATATTTTTTGGTAGGGTACGAGTATTAAGCAAATCCTTTGATTGCGGTTACACAACCTTCACAAACATATTTGATCTTTCCTTTAATATCAACTTTTTTCATTTGTTCTTTTTCTTCTTCTGCTCCACATACACAACATTCTTCCATATTTTTTTCCTCCATTTATCTCTTAATAGTTGTATCCTTTTATTTCCTCATCAGAACAAGTTACATTTAAACCAAGTGCCATTCTATTTACAAAATTGAAATAGGATGTGATTAATGTGATTTCAAGTAGTTCTCTATCAGTTATTAATTGTTTTTTAAGTTTTATCATATCATTTTCATTTACTAAATCTGGTTGTTTGGTTAATTTTTCTACATGACATAAAATGGCCTGTTGTCGAGATGAAAGTATAGAGTAATCTAATGTTTTTATTAATTGCTTTATTTTTCCTTTGTCTTTCCAATAATGATTGAGTGCTTCCAAATGGTGATTGATACAATAACTACAATTGTTTAATCTAGAGACAATCACCGCTATAAGTTCTTTATCTTCTCGAGAAATCGTAGATTTGTTAAACATTATATGAGTGTATAGTTGTAAGTGATCCTCCATTGTTTGTGGAAGTAAACTTTGTACTTTTAGAATGTTAGCAATTTTTCCGCGTTTTTCTTTTATTTTTGTATAGATTTTTTCAAGTTCATCTGTTGCATCTACTTCATCAATTGTTTTAATCCATGCCATAGAACTCTACCTTTTTTGTTTGTTATTATTGTTTTTCGGTAACCTCAGTAAGCTTAGTTACATTACTTTTAGTAAAAAAACCATCGAAATCACCATACCGGTGAATATATTCATTTACTAGGAAGGTGGATGGTGAGGGTTTTGAAAAAGTCTGTTTTAATCCTTCTGATTCTGAACCAACTAAATCAATGAGAAATTCCATTCGATTTTGTTTTAATTGACTAACTGTTACTTCAATATTTTCTGTTTGAAATGCCATATGATGGACACGGGTTCCATAATTATGGATGAATTTTTCTGTCGGTCCAGATTCTTCATCATTTTTATACGGGACAACACCTGAAGTAAAGACCATTGCGAAATCTTTTGAGGATAAGCGTGCCACATTGGTAATTGAATTAAATAACTTCACATAAATAGCAAAGTCAAAATGATAATTAGTAAGTTCCATAAATTCTATGATTGCTGCATCTCTATCAATGGCTCTCACTCTGGTTGCGGTATGATCAAGTTGTTTGATGTTTTGCAAGTGGGTCTTCTTTGGTTTTTTTAAGGATATTTGGTACGATTCAACTTGTTTTGTTTGGTATGTTTTTTCATCGATATGCCATTGAATAAATCCAAGTGAATTGCCGGTGTATTCAGAAGGAATTGTTTGAATAAATGAGTAGTGTTTTCCTTGAAGGATATTATCTGATAGAAAATGAACTCCTCGATTTCGTTGGATATCCACATATTTTTTGATGTCTGGGGTTCTGAACACAAAAGTTTCAAATCTTGTATTAGGGAGATGTTTTGATTTTGGATGAATATTGAAATTGAAGAAGGGATTATTGTCATGTTTTAATCCCTGTTTTCGAGAACGGATAAGAAATGAGGCTGAATCTGGATGCGTGAGTACTATTGTCTTAAAATTATTATCTTGAAATGATTCAAAAAATGATAGTCCTGTAGTCCGAATTAGTTCTGTTGCTGCAGGTACCTGTAAATGTGGTTCAGTATTTATAATAACTGAATCTAAACCGTCAACTAATCCATCTAATCCAAGATCTTTTCTTTCTTGTATAATCCGTTGAACTTGTTCTTTTAGAAAAGAATCGCTGTTTTTGAAATGATATAGGTATTCTTCTGAAGCATGACAAGTTGGACATGTCATTGAGCCTGTAAATTCATAAACCTTCCTACATTTCTCACAAATAAGTTTGTTCATAATGATCAACTAAAGAACCATTTTTTTGTTAATTCGTGTGAATTCCTATCATTTTTCAATACTTTTCCTCTATAAAAATCTTATCAATTGAAATTATACATTCGCCATGCGGTTTAGAGAAACCAATAGCTTTAAAATAAACCTTTTTTTACATGGAGTGTATGAGTAAAAACAAAGACCTCATTCAAATTCTTCTCATTGTTATTATTGGGATGCTTATCCCGTTTCTTGGTTCTCTTATGATTGTGTTTAATGTAAATCCCTTAACCATGGACGGATTGGTGACTATTGGATCTACATTTGGATATTTTTTATTAATTTTTGGATTGGAACTTGCTATTGTATATGTTTATTTTTATTCGACGAACACTCTTGCTCAAAAGAAATTTGATAAAGATGTAAAAAAAAGAAAAGAGAAAAAATAATGTTCTTATTTTGTTAGATTCTCTAAATCTTCAACGATTCCTTCTAAATCCTCTTCATGTTCTTCTTCATCTCGAAGGATTTCCACAATAATTTGATACGTTACCGGATCAATCTGCATGGTTTCTTTTAATAGTTTACTATATACACTAATAGCACATTGCTCACCTTTGATGTTTTGTTCTAGAATCTTCCATACATTTGGATTGGATGGCACATCGTAACCACAATTTGTTTTTTTATGCCATTCTTTTGGATCAATGATTGGTGTTCCTCCAAGTTGAAGAATTCGATTTACAAGCATATCTGCATGTCGAAGTTCATCAGTTGCATGTTCAATGAGTTCTGCTTCCACTTCTCCCTTCATTGGACCAACTACTACTTTTGCTCCAATCCAATACTGATAATAAGCAAGCCATTCGTCTGCAAGAGCATTATTTAATAATTCTAAAATATTGTCGACTTTGTCGCCTAAAAGTTCACGTCCTTTGGTTCCCATAATTTTTTGCCTCATCTGTTGATTTGTTGTGTGCTTACACTTATTTTTTTATTTGTTAATGGTACTTCCCAGATATAATTTTTTTTATACTTCTCAAAATTGTTTTAAATGTAGATATGTTCCTGCATGACTATGGATTCTTTATATTTTCAAATTATTATTCCGTTTGTTCTCTCTGCTTTTGTTGTTATTTTAGTGACAATTATTGCAGAAAAATTTGGGACGAAGGTGGGTGGAATTTTTGGTACCCTTCCATCCACATTAGTCATAGCCCTTATTTTTATATCCTTTAATGAAGGAACTCAATTTGCCTCGGATACTGCTGCTGTTGTTCCAGCAGAGCTTGGAATAAATGTAGTGTTTTTACTCATATTTGCCCTTCTTGTTCATCGTTCGGTTACTATTGCATTTATAACATCATTTACGATTTGGGGTGTTCTTTCATCACTTCTTGTTATTTTCAATATGGATTCAATTCTTGTTTCAATTATAATTTATTTTATTGCTGTAATTGGTGCTTTTTTTGTATTAGAATTTTGGAAGAATCGTCCATCTTTGGGGATGGTAAAAGTTCATTATACGGCAAAAAAGATAGCGTTTAGGGGGATTCTGGCAGGTATTTTCATTGCGTTAGCAGTATCTCTATCAAATATTGGTTCCATTATAAGTGGTATCTTCTCAGTATTTCCTGCTATTTTATCTTCAGCCATGATAATATCATTTAGAGAACATGGTCCAGATTTTGCTGCAGGAATGGCTAAATCTATGCTTCTTGGTCTTTCCAGTGTTGCCACCTATGCAACACTAGTTCATTTTTTGTATCCATTATATGGTGTTATGATCGGTACAGTTGTATCCTATCTTTTTTCATTTGGTGTTACCATCCTTATTTTTTTATTTAGAAGAGGAATATCATAAAAATATTGAATGAGGGAGGCTTAAGTGGGTAGATACCTTTATTTTGAGGGAGGAAAGGATGGGATAAAAAAGATATTGGCATCTTCCCACTTAAAAGGAAGGGTAGATTGGAGAAGTAGAAATTGTTTTTCACCACGTGTTGTTGGATGTGGATTGGCAATCTGCGACATCGTTCATCTCTTCTTACACCCTTCACTAATATCTGTGTAAGAACTACTATAAATAAGTTTCTAATCTAATTGGAATTTACCATACAAAAAAACGTTAAAAAATGTAAGAAATTTTTTTAAAAAATCACTATAACCTTCCAAGAATTCTTACTCTTATCATTATATTATATATTGGCGAATGTATCACTACCTAAAAAAACACTAAGATTTTGTTGAATAATCCCAGTCCTTATAAATTGAAACATTTGAGCTTTGTTCTTGATATCTTTCCTTTCCATTATTTGAGGCATATTGAATGTCCACAATGATGCCCTCCATATCTCTAATTAGAATAGTATCCTCATCCTCGTTTAATTCGGTTGAATACATTTTGCCTTCGTGATAGAGCAATCCTTTTGTATTATTAAGAGCAGCTTCAGTACCCATCTGTAGTTCAGCATCATATTCAGAAATATCTTCCAACTGTTTCAATTGATACGCATCGTTTGCCATACCAATCATCGTACGAAATTTTTGAATTTTTCGTTTGTCATCCTCTCGATTAATTTGTTGCCTCATCATAGAAATTAATGCAGGAATATCATACATATTAATTGGTAAAAGAATATTTTTCCAAAACCAGTTATATGTCTTATTTCCCCTTGCGTTGATATGTTCTGGTGGTTTCTCTGGATAAAGAATAACTTTTCCATTTAGTGACCGATGAGTGTTTCGCCATTTGGTTCGTTTTTGATCTAATTCTTTTTTCCGATCACTTGTTTTTGTCATATCATTACCTTTTTGAATTTCGTAGCTTGTCTTCTCTTTTTTTATAACATGGAAGTGGGTTATTATTAAGTTTTCGTATATTTAAAAAATAAAAGACAATAACTTAGACATTACTATATCAAATTTTTAGAAATTTAAGTATAAATGATATAAAAAAGAAAAAAGAATAATTGTTTGTATTTACATTTTATATATTTGAAGCTACGGTATTAATAGAAAAAAAGTTGTTATCTGTGTTTTTTTGCGATGGGTTATCGAAACCTATGAATATGTATATCATTGCAAAAATATAAAAAATAATCATAGGTAAGTAACTTAGAATTAATTCATCTATTTTTGATAATTCAAAATTATTCTGTATATAGCTACTCCACTTGGATATAATAAAACCTGTTAGTGCACCACTTAAAGGATTAAATATTATGCCTATTACTATATTGTCCACGTTTTTCACTAAAAATTGAGCTAATAAAAAAGAACTTATCACGAAGATCGCTTGTAGAATAGCTGTAATTAACACAATTAATGTTGTTGGCAACTCAAGAAAATTCTCAAGCTTTTCTAAAAGGGTATCTATTATTAATTCGACACCTTCATTTTTTTCGACATATGCTTCTTTTAATGTTTGACATTCAACAGCACTTATATTTGGTACCATAACCATTAAAAAAACAGCTAATGCACTTCCAAACAAGATTATTTTTTTATTCATTTCCCTTTTACCTCCAAATAAAATAAAAAAGTTTACATTAATAAACTCTCTGTAATAAAAATTGGTTAAAAATCAATTATTAAGTACAAAAGATCTTATTTTGACAAAAAAGATACATAAAATAGTTTTTTCTGGATAAAGACATTATGATTTGTATTTAAAAGTAATATGACAACTACCTTCATCACTTACCATGCAAGGTCCAACTGGATGGTGAGGTGTACATTTCGTTCCAAAGAGAGGGCATTCTTCAGGTATAATAAGACCGCGAAGTAATTCTCCACAGCGACATCCTTTTGGTTCAGAAAATGTTATATTGTTAAAATCTTCAAGATCTTTGGTATATTTTTTTCTTGCATCATAGCTATCATATTCATGTTTTAATGCATATCCTGAAGAAGGAATTGTTGAAAAACCTCTCCAATCTGTATTTTCAATTGTAAAGACTTGATTTAATAATTTTTGAGCTTCCCGATTCCCTAGATTAGTTACCACACGAGAATATTCATTTTGTATTCTTGGATTATTAAGTTTTATTTGTTTTACGAGCATCCATGATGCCATTAAGAGATCAATCGGTTCAAAACCTGTGATTACTTGAGGGATTTGGTATTGTTCCGAAAGAAAAGAAAATGGTTTTACTCCTATGATTGTTGCCACATGACCCGGTTCAATGAATCCATCAATCTTGATTTCTCCCATTTCTACAATTGTTTTTAAAGCCGGAGGGATTAATCGATGACAACAGAGAATTGAGAAATTTTCAGGTGGATTGTTTTGAAGAACCGCTGCAGTAGATGGCGCAGTTGTTTCGAAACCAACTGCCATAAATATCACTTCTTTATTTGGTTGTTGATTTGCTATTAACACTGCATCTTCGATACTATACACCGTTCTAATATCGCCTCCTTCAGTTCGCAGATACTCAAGCGAATGGTTTTGACCTGGAACATTGATCATATCGCCATAACTTGTGATAACATGCCCTTTTTTCGCCAATTCAATCATTTCCTCTATTTCACGAGGGGTGGTTACACATACTGGGCAGCCTGGCCCTTGGATGATAGTAATACCAGCGTTTTTTAATAATGAATCAAGTCCATGTTTCATCAAGGAATCTTGATGAGTCCCACAGACATGCATAAAGGTTAGCTGACAGTTTTCCTTTTCTATTTCATTTATAATTTTTTTACTTAGTTCTTTGTCCTTAAGGGAAAACACTATACTTCATCTCCTTGATTAAGCATGTTACGAAAAATTTCCAGTGTTTCTTGAGCCTCTTTCGGATCAACTTTCTGAATAGCAAAACCTGCATGGACTAATACATAATCATTTACTGAAACAGTTAATAGGGAAATATTTGCCTTTCGCTTAGTACCGTTTCCATAGTCAATTGTTGCTTGATTCTTTTCTTTATCGATTTCAACGATTTTTCCCGGAACCGCTAGACACATAGCCTAGAGCAAGAGAGCGAGATTATTAAGTTTTTTTGGCAGTACTCAAGATTAACAGATATACAATTGAATATTATTCAGCTAGTTTACAAAAAAATTATATAATATCATAGTTTATATAATATAGAATCCCAGGGATTATTATGAAAAATAAGTTAAAATCATCACTTTTCTCCGTATCGATTTTATTTTTCTTATTTATTTCTCAAGGCACAAGTGCAATTCTATCTGAAAACAATAATATAAATTTATTACATATGAATACCAATCCATATTCATATCATTCGTATAATTCAATGACTGAATTATTAGAGAATATATCTGAACAGCATTCAGAGATTATCACGTTATCATCAATTGGAACAACCTATGAAGAGAGATCTATATGGATGGTGAAAATTTCTGACAATCCTCTTGTTGATGAAAACGAACCCGCAGTCCTTCTTATGGGTGCCCATCATGGTAATGAAAAACCATCGTATGAATCATTGATTTTTTTCATTGAATACATTGCAGAGGCTTGTCAGATGGAAATGATTGATAATGATGAAGATGGACTATATGATGAGGATGATTTTGATGGATTTGATAATGATAATGATGGTTTTATTGATGAAGATCCTTCTGAAACACGAGTGAGAGAATTAGTTGACAACACTGAGATTTTTGTCATTCCCATGGTAAATCCTGATGGGGTAGAGTATGATTGGAGGAAAAATAGAGAACCAAATTATGGGTCCTTTGGAAGAGCGGATGACATAACATCATATGGTGTTGATTTAAACAGAAATTATGATTACCTGTGGTATTTACCGTATCTACTACCTGTAAATTATTTGCTACCGATTATAATAAATGATGAAAGTTGGAATTATCGGGGGGAACATGCTTTTTCTGAAATTGAAACGCGATCAGTTCGTGATTTTGTCACAGGTCATGATAATATTAAGATTTCTTTATCATACCATTCATATAGTGAGATTATTCTTTATCCTTGGATGCATACAAGCCTTCCTACTCCTGATGAGGAAACATTTATTTCCATAGGAGATAACATTTCTCAGATTGATGGATATGAATTACTAATTCATGGTTGGTCTGGAAGAGAATACCTAATACCTCGATTTGGTGGGACTATTGGAACCAGTGAAAATTGGTTATATGCGACTCAAGGTATTTTTTCATATACTATGGAATTATGTAAGACTCGCGCCCCTACTGATCCAGATATTGTTTTTGATTATTGTTGGAAGCATGTGGGCGTAAATTTGTATGTAACTGAACGATCTCACCAGTTGTAAAACGATTTATTTTTTTTAAAGAATGAACAATGTCATAAAATTTAGGTTAACCAAAATTAATTAGGCATACAAAAAAAATATAAATAGTAGTTAACCATACATAGTATTACTACACGATTCTACATGTGGATGCCCTATGATTAAAAATCTACTACAACTCGATAAAATTCCATTAAAAAAATTTGTCTCTGTTCAAGAAATCAATGGCGGATATGGCCTTATTCAAAAATTGCAGGTAATGGGTATTAGGAAAGGTCAACACATCCAATTAACATCCAAACAGCCGTTTCGTGGTCCCATAACTATCAAAGTCAATGGGAGAGAAATTACACTAGGGCGAGGAATGGCAAAAAAAATTCTTGTGGAAGTGATTGATTGAAACGAATCGTTCTCATGGGCAATCCAAACGTGGGAAAGAGCGTGGTATTCTCCCGTCTCACTGGAGCAAATGTTATTGCTTCAAATTACCCTGGAACAACTGTTGATTTTTCAAAAGGACGTCTGAAACTAGAAAAAGAAATCGTTGAAATCATCGATGCACCAGGAACCTACTCCTTAGAACCGCAAAACAAAGCAGAGGAAGTAGCAACGAAAATGCTTGATGAAGCGGATATCGTCATCAATGTCCTCGATGCTACGAATCTAGAAAGAAATCTCTACCTTACCTTAGAATTACTTGAGAAACATGTTCCAATGGTAATCGTGTTAAACCTCTGGGATGAAACAAAACATGTAGGAATCACGATTGATTATGAACAACTTCAGCATTTAATAAAAATCCCGGTGATACCAACAGTAGCTCTTACCGGAGAAGGAATAAAACAACTTGTCAGTTCACTTGATCATGCAGCGGTCAATGAAGAAATTAAACCAACAAGCCATGAAGGACGATGGATAGAAATAGGAACGTTAATTAAAAAAGTAGAAAAAGTAGAACATAAACATCATACTTTTAGAGATAGACTTGCTGATATTACCATTAATCCATTTACTGGAATTCCTTTTTCAATTCTTATTATCTTTGTATCCTTTTGGTTAGTTCGTCAAATCGGAGAAACACTAATAACGTATCTTTTTAACCCCATATTTGAAATCTATTATCGACCAGTTATCACCTCATTAAGTGAGTTTATTGGAGATAATATCTGGTATACCATTTTTATTGGAACATACGGGGAAGAGATCATTTTTGAAGAATCATTAGGTATGTTGACAACAGGGTTATATGTCCCCATAGCAATGGTATTGCCCTATATTATCGCCTTCTATTTCATGCTTTCAATACTTGAAGATTCGGGATATATGCCCCGTCTTGCCACTCTTGTTGATAACATTTTTCACAAACTCGGTATGCATGGTCATGCCATCATCTCTGTTTTCCTTGGATTTGGTTGTAACGTTCCAGGAGCATTATCAACTCGAGCACTAGAAACCAGAAAACAACGATTTATTTCAGCTACACTTCTCTCAATAGCAGTTCCCTGTATGGCTCAAACAGCGATGGTATTTGGAGTACTTGGAAGATTTGGGGTATTATATTTAGCATTAGTATTCCTCATCCTTGTATCGCTCTATATGTTCCTTGGAATTATTATGAATCATTATGTAAAGGGAAGTTCTCCAGAAATTTTCCTTGAAGTACCACCATATCGACGGCCATCAATAAAGGCATTAGTTAAAAAAACCTGGATGAGAATACGTTGGTTCCTCCGAGAAGCAATTCCCTTTCTCTTTTTAGGAGTTTTTCTCATCAATATTCTGTATCATATCGGAATCATGCAGGCAATATCATCTCTTTTTTCACCATTTATGAATACTTTATTTGGTCTACCTGGTGAGGCAACAACTGCCTTAGTCATCGGTTTTCTAAGAAAGGATTTAGCGGTTGGAACTCTTATTCCTTTACAACTCAGCGCTTTTCAACTTGTCATTGCTGTGACGATGTTAACTATTTATTTCCCCTGTGTTGCAACCTTTTCAGTTTTATTAAGAGAACTTGGAATAAAAGATTTAATTAAATCAACAATGATTATGATAGCGACTGCTCTATCCATAGGTGTTTTGTTACGAGTGATATTACTGGGATTGCCATAAAGAGGAATATTTAACAAAAAGACTCTTAAGAAGAAAATACTTTTCCGGTTGTGTTCTATGTTAGATATCAAGCTTATTCGAGAAAACCCAGATCTTGTCCATGAAAACCTTAATCGAAGGAAAAAACCAAAGTTTTTGGACATGCTCGATGAAGTTATCAATGCTGATGAAGCATGGAGGAATTTAAAATCTGAGGAAGATGCATTGCGCCAAAAACGAAATGAGCTAACAAAATCAATTCAACTCTTAAAAAAAGAAGGAAGATCGGACAAGATCCCAGAGGTGATTGCTGAGGCTAAAAAGATCCCTGATCTAATTAAAGAATTAGAAGAAAAAAGGGAACTTGCTAAACAAAAGAGAGATACAGTGTTACTTCAAATTCCAAATCTTCTTCATGATTCAGTTCCTTTTGGTGAGGATGATGAAGGGAATGTAACTATTGAAACTTGGGGGGAAAAACCAGATTTTTCTTTTTCTCCACTATCTCATGTTGATTTAGTAGAATCATTACAACTTGCTGATATAGAGAGAGCGGCAAAAACCTCTGGTGCTCGGTTTTATTTTTTACAAGATGAACTCGTCGCTTTAGAATTTGCAATCATTCAACATGCACAACAACTTTTAAGAAAAAGAGGGTATCGATTGATCATTCCACCAACACTCGTCAAAGGTTTTGTGATGGAAGGGGGTGGTTTTTTACCTACATATCGGGATGATGTGTACAAGATTGAAGATGAGGATTTATTTTTAGTTGGTACAAGCGAAGCACCACTTGTTGGCATGCATGCTGATGAGATTCTTTATGAAGACGATTTTCCGTTGCGATACGCTGGATTTTCTACATGTTTTCGCACTGAAGCTGGAGCTCATGGGAAAGATACAAAAGGGATTTTTCGGACCCATCATTTTGAGAAAATTGAGCAAATTTCTATTACCAGTCCTCAACAGAGTTGGGAGGAGCATGAATATCTTTTTGAAACTGCTGAGTTATTCTGGCAATCATTAAAGATTCCTTATAGAAAAGTGAACATTTGCACGGGAGATCTGGGAATTGTTGCTTCGAAAAAATTTGATTTAGAAGGATGGTATCCCTCTCAAGAAGAGTATCGTGAATTAGTATCTACGAGTAATTGTACTGATTATCAAACCCGTCGTTTAAAGATTAGATATCGGGAAAAGGATGGAATGCCAACGCAAATGGCTCATTCATTAAATTCAACCTTAATTGCCATTGAACGAGGAATAACTTGTATTTTAGAAAATTATCAACAAGAAGGTGGAACAGTGTTAGTTCCCGAAGTATTGCAAAAATATACTGGTTTTTCAAAGATAGAAGGAAAAAAAGAAAGAAAAAATTAATAATGGTTTTATTTTTTTTATAAGGAAATTGCATCAACAGGGCATTCATCGACACAAGCGCCACATTCTGTACAGGTATCTGGATCAACTTTTGCCTTGTCGTCTAATGTGATGGCATCAACAGGACAAGTGTCAACGCAGACACCACATGATATACAAGTATCCTTATCAACTACTGCTGGCATGATTGGGTGTATTATCATCCCCCTTTTAACATTTTCTCATACACTATTCAATAAAATACATTTTTTAACGAAAGATTTATAATAATTAAACACACTAATCATATCTATTGGTGATGGAGCCCACCAGGGTGATATCTGCCTAAACCGCCACATCATATTGGCTAACGGCCCCTAGACTGATGTTAAAGGTGATTATATCAGAATAAAAGGGTTGTTGTCTAGCCTAAAATGTCGTTCTTTATTTTTATTTATGTTTTCTTATGATAATAAATCATATTTTAGAATTTTTAGGAGGTAGAACAAATGAAATCGCATAATCGAATAGAAAGAAAAATCGATAGGTTGGAGCGATCTATTGAGAAAAGGAAAGAACAAATTCATGATTTAGAACATCAGTTCAAGGATCATAAACTAGAAGAACGAAAATTTTGTTCAAAGAGAAAACATTTACAAATCAAGATTCGGAATTTAGATGCTGAAGTCCGCATATTAAAAGGTGGACTTGTTCGAAAAAAACATCAATTAGGTAAAACAGCTGAATAAATGAAAATCTTGATAGTATCTCTTAAAATTATTTATTAAAAATAAGTATCAGGTGTCAGTATGAAAAATAGAATTATTGATTGTTTGAAAACAATTGGTTTTACATTAGTTAGTGATGATACGGCAACAAGAAAAATCTTTGTCCATGATAATGTATTAGTCTCTGTGGAAGAAAAAGTAACACAAAATGAGGATTAGAATAAGAAATCTTATCTTTATCAATCAATAGTGTTGACGTATCATTTAAATTAACACAAAAACATCGAGAATATCTCTAGAGACATCACCATCAGCATCATAAGCTAGGGTGGTAATAGTATGCAATCCTCGATTTAGATTTAGGGTTACTTCAAATGGTGTTGTATCGAGTGTAACAAGGTTTTCATCATCTACATAAATATCGATTTTATCTGCGTTTTCCGCAGTGATCTTTAGATTAACTGGTCCGATGATGCGAGGCGCTGCTTTTTGGATGCCGACAATATTTCGAAAGAGCTGTGAAAATTCTTTTTCAAAAATATAGCTGTGAAAGATTTTTGGAGATGTGATATATACTTTTGGCACGTTGGGATCTAGATTACCATAACTTCCGTCTATGTACATAACACCAGTTCCTTCACCATACCATTCTGCAAAAAAGGTTGAATCATAATGCATTCTAACATATCCATCTTCACCCCAATCAGCACCTCCACTGTTTTTAATGATCCAACATTGATTCTCATCATCATATCCAAAGATAGTCATAACATGACCTCCTCTCCTTTCTCCAAATGTATGTTTGTAAATACCTCCGGTGTAATAGTTAAAATCTTTATATAAATTGAAACAGGCAGGTAAAGGCCCGTATTCAATTAATGCATTTTTTATGGCGTCATCAGTTCTTTCGACCCAGCCCCACTCTGTTATTTTCACCGTTCTATTTTCCCAGCCTTCTAGACTGGTGTAGGGGTAATCAAATGGTCGATGAGGATCTGGATAGCAGCCCTCATCAGGAACTCCATAATCTATGAGATAATCCGCTGCATCCTCAATATTGACATATCCTGCCCGATAGCTTCCCCCTGCATAAAAATAAAGATGAGTCTCCGAGAGATCTGGGTTATACACATATTTGGTATCATATTGAAGTTTTGTTTCTAATGCGGCACATAAGGCGTATGATTCGCACGTTGGAGCAGGAGCTTGATTTTTTACAGGAGTTGAATAATCGATACCATCGATATCTTGCCAGTTAAAATAGGATGGTAATTCTGTTGTTTTAATTAGTTGAGAACCCGCAAAAGGTTGGGCTAGAAAAATTGAAGCGATAAATATTGTAAGTAATAGAATGTGTTTCATTGCACTCAGTAATATATTGGATCTCTTATATTAAAATATATAGGTTTGTTTTTGTGAAATAAGTAATTTTTTTACAAAAGAACATAGACATCAACCATGTCTTTTGAAATATCCCCATTATTATCATACGCAATGGTTTCTATGGTATGAAGTCCAGGTGATAATCTCATTTTCCAGGTAAATGGACTGTTATCATCTGTAGAGTGATATTCATCATCAATATACAATTGGATTTTTTGGGTGTTTTCCGCAGTGATTTTTAGATTTACCGGACCGATAATGCGAGGAGCTGCTTTTTGAATCGTTGGAATTGATCGAATGAGTTGAGGGAGTTTAAAATTGAAAATATACGTATGAAAGATTTCAGGAGTTTCAATAGTAATTTTTGGGACATCTGGTTTAAAATTACCGTAGACTCCATCAATATAGATAATACCAGATTCACCACCGTAACATCCATCTATAAACATATCTTGATCATATCCCATGTGAAACCAGCCATCATCTCCCCATTTGTCTCCCCAACTATTTTTTACAAGCCAACTTTCTGTTGAATCATTGTATCCCATGAGTGCAACCAAGTGCCCTCCTACAATAGTATCTGTTGTTCTCCTATAGATGCCACCACTGTAATCGTACATATCCTCATAGACAAATATGCAAATAGTCAAAGGGCCGTATTCAATCAATGAATTTTTTATCGCTTCCGTTTCATGAGGCACATAACCCCACTCGCTTATTTTCACCGTTCTGTTTTCCCAGCCGTCTACACTGGTGTATGGGTAATCAAATGGTCGATGGGGATCTGGATAGCAGCCCTCATCGGGAACTCCATAGTCTATGAGATAATCCGCTGCGTCTTGCACTTTTACACCACCTGCATCGTAGGTTCCACCAGCATAAAAGTAAAGATGAGTTTCTGATAAATCTGGTTGAAACAATTCTCCTGTTTGATATTGCATGATTGTTTCGAGTTGTGCACATAAGGCGTATGCTTCGCATGTTGGAGCTGGACTTTGATCTTTTATTGGTGTTGTATAATCTATTCCGTTAATATTTGTCCATGAAAATGAAATGGGTAGATTAGTGGATTTTTGTTCTAAGCAGGGTATTGTAGGAATGATCATGCTTATTAGGGTAATTGTGAGGATTAAGATTTGTATTTTCTTCATAAATTTGTCCCATTTTTTAATATCATTTTTATTATATTTAAGATATTTGATATTTGTATTGATTGGTTGGAATCAATTTTATAAAAAAAGCTTAGAAAATTTTAATAACCGAAACTGTTTTGATTAACCAAAAGGTTGAATAGATTATGCCTTCTGAGCGAACTGAAGATTATCTGGAAGCGTTAATTCAAATTATTGATATAAAAGGATTTGCGAAAGTTAAGGATATATCTGAAGTGTTAGCAGTATCTCCATCTAGTGTTACGGAAATGTTTCAAAAACTCAAAGAGAAGGGATATATCAACTATGAAAAATATCGTGGAGTTACTTTAACAAAGAAAGGTTCAGTGATCGCAGAGAAAACAAAGAAAAGACATGATACGTTGAAAGAATTCCTTTGTATTCTCGGAGTTCCAGAGAAAATAGCAAATGAGGATGCATGTCGAATAGAACATGTCGTAAATACTGAGACCATGAAGCGATTAAGAAAATTCGTTTCATTTGTTCAAGATTTCGATCAAAGTCCTCGGTGGCTTGATCATTTCAAACAGTATTATGCAACAGGAAAGCACTTTTCTTGTGATAAAGTAACAAAAGAGGAATCTAATGCAACAAATGATTCATAAATAAAGAACGATAAATATTTATTTTACGAATTAATAAAAAAGGGAGTTAATGGTAAATATTATTTATGAGGAATGGATGTAATCTGCATTACCCTGAGAAATAATTGGATTGGATGACCTATGTCCGTATTAGAAAAAGTAACAGTATTAGAAAAAACTGAATCAATTTGCCCCGGCTGCTATCAAGAAGGCATCATTAATAAAATTGATGCTGAAATCATAGAAGAGGACAACAAAGTTTGGATTCAGAAAACCTGTGATAAACATGGAACTTTCAAAGATATCTATTTCAATGATGTTGAAGTATACAAGAAATGGAATCGATTCAAGGTTACTGGTATTGATTCTCCTGATGTAAAAACTCAGGTTCTTGATTTTCCCCCTCTTTATGATATTCATAAATCTCAAAGCGTTCTAACCAATTTGTTAATCACAAATCGCTGTAATCTCCGTTGCAGTTATTGTTTTATGAATGCTGGTGCTTCAGGATCAGTTTACGAGCCAACTCTTTCACAGCTAAGAACCCTTATGGAACAAGCGCGCAACGAGCGTCCAATGGGATCAAAAGCGATTCAGATAACTGGTGGAGAACCTACTATAAGAGAGGATTTACTTGATATTGTTAAAATGGCTAAAGAAGTTGGTTTTTCCCATGTCCAAGTGAATACTAATGGATTGAAGTTAGCTGATAGTGTTGATTTTTGTCGGCAGTTAAAGGAAGCAAAAGTTAACACGATTTACATGAGTTTTGATGGGGTTACTGAGAAAACAAATCCATGGATTGAAAAAAATAAAGAAGCAATTAAAAATCTTAGAGAGGTTAATTTAAAAGTCGTCCTCGTTCCTGTTTTGATTGGTGGCCATAATATCTCAGAAACAGGAAAGATTGTTCGCTATGCTTTAGATAATATAGATATCGTACGTGGTGTAAATTTTCAACCTATCTCGTTCTGTGGACGTATTAAGAAATTAAGAGATGAGAAACGGGAGCAACAACGAGTAGATTATGTTAATATGATGAAAGCGCTTGAAGAAGAATTCGATGGACGGATCACTCAAGATGATTTTTATCCGGTTCCGTTTGTCTTTCCTATCTCAAAACTTATAGAAATGTTAAAAGGAGAAACACAGGTTGAGTTCACTGCTCATCCCGGGTGTGGTGGTGCTACCTATATTTTCGTCGATGATGAGGGTAATCCCAATCCAGTGACTCGTTTTATTGATGTGGAAGGGTTATTATCATTTATTGAAAAGGAAAGTGAGATTACGGGACCTTTTAAGAAAGCACGTGTTGCCACTGCGTTCTTACGAAAGATTGATGATTTTGTTGATTATGAAAAAGCGCCCCATGGGTTTGACCTTAAACAATTATTAAAAGATGCTGCTATTGGAGGAAGTTACGATTCGCTTAGAGGATTTCATTACAAGAGTCTCTTCCTTGGTTCCATGTGGTTTCAAGATCCATTTAATCTCAATATCGATCGACTAAAACGTTGTGTAATACATTACACAACTTTGGAAGGTATTGTACCATTTTGCGCCTATAATGGACTGGGAATTGGGGATGAAATTCGTGAAAAACACTCCCTGCCTATAAAAGAATGGGAAGAGAAAACTGGTCGAAAAATGAAGGATGATTTACGAAAGGATGTTCCTTTAGCATAAGAATAATTGGTGAATTTTTTAAATTACACTTCATTTTTTTCCATTCTTTTTCAATATTATCTATGATTGGATGGGAAATAGGGACATTTTTCGTGAATGCACTCGTTATTATACCTGGTGAAAATACAAGAAATATCTTTTGTATGAGGAATTGAAAGATGAAAGTTCTCTTCTAAAAAATCAATAGCAGTAAACAATGCTAGAAACGTATTTCGTTTACAACAACGAGGACCACCATAATCAGCGATTTTTTTTAAACTAATAGCGGTTACTAAATTACTTAAATGCCATTCTTCCTTTGATAGCGAAGTAGCTTGAGAGATGATGCTAATAAAAATCCCCGTTCCAATAGCTGCTCCACATACACCATGTGTACCACAGAATCCGCCATATATTTGCTGTGCTCTTTTCTGAGCAATAGAAATTTTTTTCTCTTTCTCATCAAACAATCCTTTTGTGTTATAATATGCGGTGAGAAGAACTGCAGGTACGAGAAAATGATGTTCTGGTCCATGCATATGAATAGACGGATTTTTCATGAGTTTTTCAGCGATAATGAATGGATTTTTTTCGGTTGTTTCAATACAAATTTTTTTAATGATTTCTTCTCCCGCATTCCTGTGGCAATCGTCACAGACATAGTGATTGTTTTTACAGGCGACTACGCTCTCAAAAGTCTTTTTACAATATTCACAAACTACATTTTTTGAAGAATTATAATATATTAGTTCTGCTCCACAGAGAAGACAATTATTTTTTTCAGACAAAATAATTCATCCTATAGGCTGTATTTGCTCTATCAATTGCACAATCACTTATAAAAATATTATGCATTAGGAAGATTAACGCCTTTTTTTCAGATTTTTACATCGATGAGAATACATTTTCGAAAAAAAATGCAAAGCTGCTGTGATAATAAATATTAAATAATAGTTAAGCATAAACTAACTTTATGGAAGTGTTAACCAACAGGGATAAAGAATATTTACGGGTTTTATTTTTGCTTAAAGGCTCGGCAAATCCAGTTGGTCCAGTTGAACTATCAAAAAAAATTGGCGTTTCCAAGGTCTGTGCGTTTCAAAAGATGCGTAGATTAGAGGTCCTTGGTTATGGAAAATACATCCTTAGAAAAGGTTTGCAATTGAACAATAGAGCAATCTCAGTAGTTGAACAAGATATAAAACGCCATCATATTATTGAAGAATTCTTGCAGTCAAAATTAGGATTAAGCCATGAAATGGCTTGTATTGAAGCTGAGGAATTAGATAAATCAATGAGTAAACATCTTTTTAATAAAATCAAGAAAAATTCTACGTTATCATCTTCGTGTTGTACCTATGATCCAGTTAAGAAACCAACAGCAAATGATTTGAAAAAATGCCCATGGATGAAGAGATTAATTTGTAAAAGTTAAAGAGTGGTTGAAATGAAAAAGAATTATAAAATACATGATTTTTCAATAATAATTATTTTGTCATTAATCGGAATAATTTTACTATTATCAGGTTGTACTCAAAAAGAAACTACAAATGGAAAAACAGCTGTTATTGTCACCATCATCCCACAATTAGAGATGGTTACATCAATTGGGGGTGAATATGTTGATGTTACTGTTATGGTCCCTGCAGGTGAATCTCCTCATAGTTTTGAACCAACTCCCGATCAAATGATAAATATTGCCCAGGCAAAAGCATATTTTACCGTAGGCTCTGGAGTAGAATTTGAACTTACCCATATGGAAACGATATTAGAACAAAATCCGGATTTAGTCTTATTTGATTGTTCTCAAGATATTACTATCATTTCATTTGATGAACATTATGGGCAAGAACACTACAGTGAAAATGAAAAATATGATCATGACCATACTGGTACGGATCCCCATATCTGGACATCACCAGTAAATTATAAGAAAATGGCTGAAGTTGTCTATCAAGGTTTAGTTGAAATCGATGGCGTTCATCAAGAGACATATTTTTCAAATTATCAATATTTAATTTCTTCAATTGATTCATTACATGAAAACATAAGTACACGGCTAGCTCCATACGATGGAAAATCATTTATGGTTTATCATCCAGCTTGGGGGTACTTTGGTGATACTTATAATCTTACTATGATCGCTATTGAAGATGAAGGAAAACAGCCTGGTCCTGCAGGATTAGCAGCGATCATTAATCAAACACGAAACCAAAATATATCGGTGATTTTTGTATCACCACAATTTGATACCTCAAGTGCGCAAACCATTGCTGATGAGATTGATGGAGTAGTAGCGTATGCAGATCCATTAACTTCAGATTATAAACAGACTTTACAAAATATTGCACAATTTTTGATTTCAGGTTATTCATAATTTAATAGAAAGTATATGATGAAGTAAAAAAAATTTTGTATGATTGCTCAAGGTGAAAAAAGTGGGAAAGGATTCAACAGTAGCAATTGACATTCAAAATCTATCCGCAGGGTATGATAAGGAAACAATCATTGAAGATGTAAGCATACAAATTAAAGAAAACGATTTTTTTGGTATCATCGGTCCGAATGGCGGGGGAAAATCCACCTTATTAAAAGCAATTCTTGGGCTTATACCAATTCAAAAAGGAAGTATAAAAATATTTAATAGACTACCTGAGCAAGGGAGAAAATATGTAGGATATGTTGCTCAGTATACAGAATTTGATAAAAATTTTCCTATCTCTGTTTGGGATGTTGTATTGATGGGTAGGCGATCTATCAGAGGATATTTACCAAGGTATTCATCAACAGATAAACAGGAAGCTGAACAGGCACTAAAAATGGTCGATTTACTTGATTTCAAACATCGTCATATCAATGAACTATCTGGCGGTCAACGGCAACGAGTATTTATCGCTCGCGCATTAGCTGGACATCCTCGGATTCTTTTACTGGATGAGCCGACTGCAAGTGTTGATACGGACATGAGAGAAACCATCTATCGGTTCCTTAAAGAAATAAATAAAAAAATTACCATTGTCCTTGTTACCCACGATATTGGTGTATTGAGTTCTTATGTAAATCGAGTTTCTTGTATGAATCGCTATTTATTTACTCATGATGATGACCGATATATTTCTACTGAAATGATAGAAAAAGCATATAGTTGTCCGGTGGAGCTGATTGCTCATGGTGTTCCTCATCGGGTGCTCGTTGATCATCACCAGAAAAAAGAAAAGGAGAAACGTTCTTGATGAATCAGATCATAGACTTATTTTCCCATCTTTTTGTTCAGCGAATGTTTATTGCAGGGATACTAGCAAGTATTTCTTGCGGAGTGATTGGTACGCTCATCGTTGTCAAACGAGTAGTTTTTTTAAGTGGGGGTATTGCGCACACCACCTTTGGCGGTATTGGATTAGCGTACTATTTACAATACACTATGAATTGGATGTGGCTAGATCCTTTGATTGGTGCTCTCATTTTTGCATGTCTAACTGCGGTTATTATGAGTCTTCCTCTTGTTAAATCACGATTACGCGAAGATTCAACAATTGGGGTGTTGTGGGTCGTTGGTATGGCTCTAGGGGTCTTATTTTTGAATTGGGTGGATAGAAATGAGATTATCGTTCAAGATCCTGAGAGTATTCTCTTTGGAAATATCTTATTAATTCATTTTTCAGATATCCTATTGATGGGGGCATTAGTTGTGGTTATTTTAGCAGTCACTAGTTACTTTTTCAAAGATTTTCAAATGCTAACCTTTGATGAACAATATGCTAAAATTAGTGGAATAAATGTAACCGTACTCAATTTTATCTTATTACTTCTTGTTGCTTGCACAACGGTGGTTCTCATAAAGGTTGTAGGGGTGGTATTAGTAATAGCGATGTTAACTATTCCTGCATCCATATCTGGACTATTCACTAAAGAATTAAAACACATGATGATTTATGCAGTAATCATTGGATTTATCATTAATGTTATTGGTTTGTTCTTATCGTTATGGTATAATCAACCCCCCGGTCCTACCATTGTACTAACCTTAGGATTAGTATTTCTTAGTGCTCTTATAGGAAAATATATTATTGAACATATATTTTGTAAAAATATAAAAAGATCTGCTAAATAATAATTAAGGAAGTAATTTTTTTTAATAATCTGTTTTTTAAATGAAAAATTATTAATATATAAATAGTTATAAATAATTGTGAAGAGAATTATGAAAAAAGCTCTTTTCAACTGTATCTCTACTATTAATTAAAAGGTGGATTAGATTGCCATATACAATTAAAAAAATAAACGCTATTCTTGTTGTATTACTACTGAGCCTATTGATATTTCATTCAATGCCCATTCAAGGTGATCCTGAAGCTGAAGAGTTAGATAAACAATTATATTTGTTACGATTAGAACATTATTTAGAGTTACAAGCAAATGAAAATACCGATACGTTTCATGTTCAATATGTTTTTCCACCAGAATATGGTTATCAAGCCCCTATTGTTCTTGAAATACTGAATGAAACAACAGCAGACATTCTTTCATATACCATTGAACAACATGGGATGGAACCAAATAGAGTGGTCAATTTTACGATTGGTCCCATGCAAGCAGATGAACATGAAATGATTCATTTTTCAATATGGGTTCTCGTTGAAGAATATGATTTTTCTGATATCCCCGAAGATATCCCTATGCCTATTTCACAATATAATTCACCTTCTGAAACATGGCATTGGCTTTCTCGATCAGAAATGGTACAAGTACACCGATTACGAATCAAGTATTATGCGAACAAATTGGAAGGGTCTAATGATAATGTGTTATCATATGCACAAAACGTCTCATCGTTTATTAAGAATCATCGCTATGGATTATTCTTAATACAACTCTGGACTCGATTGTTTCTCAAACAGGATGCGTTGACAACTTTAAGAATGAATGGAGAAAATGTTGGCAGGTCACATCTAGCATGTGCATTATTCAGATCACAAGATATCCCTGCACGAGTGATCCTTGCGTTAAATGATCAAGGATTCTGGACACAAATGCATTATATGGTTGAATATTATATGCCAGAATATGGTTGGGTGCTTCTCGATTCCACAAAAGGACTTACTCCATATCCAAGCAATCGACAAGTCATCAATCGAATATGTACTATCGATGATGAAGATGATACGAAAAAGGATTATATTTACCGATTTATGAGGGGAGAGGAACGATGGATTTGGATTGATACAGATTCTGTTGAACCATATTATGTGGATTGTGAAGAGGGAAGTAAATCCCAAATGTTTACAGAAACAATGGTTTCTGCCAAAGAATTTGCAGTGGATTATACCTTTTTCCGCACTCAAAATGTCTATAGTCAATATGAAAAATTCTTAGGCATATCCCTTCCTGCCTCGGATAAACAACACGTACTGAATGCAATAGATTTTCAAATACAAGCTTGTACTTCGCTTATTGACACAAACGATATCGATGAATACGTGTTTTTTATAGAAAAAGCATATGATGAATACAAAGCAATTGATTAATGAGTAAGATTATTCACTCATTCACCATTTTTCATTTTATTTTTATATGGTATTATGTCAACAACCACAGAGCATTTATCTTCTATCTTCCAATAATTTAATTACGTATTATTATTATGTAGAGCTCGTGGAACCTGAAGAGCTCTTTAAAGAAATCAAAGCACTAAACGATCGAATCGATGAGTTAGAATCGATGTTACGTGCTGTTGTTCAACCATTCCAGCAGGTAGGAAGATCAACGAGTAACTATTTCCGCATCATTGGTCTTATGCTCGAACATGGTGGTCTCACACCTGACACTCTTTTCTCTGAAATCAAAGACCCCATTGAGAAAACTATTATTCAAATTCTTACTCAAAAAAAGGATTTGAATATTTCACAAATCACTGAACATGTGCGATCAAAAAGAGGAACAGCATCAAGAAGAATCATTCGAAATAAAATTAAGAATTTAGAGAAGAAAAACATGGTAGAATCACATTTACAAGGTTCCAGAACGGTCTATCGATTAACTGATGAAGTGATCAAGAAATGGTCACAAGTGCTCGGTTTACTCAAGTAAAATGACCATTCTTACAGTTATATGCAAACAAATTATGGAGGACAAAAAGAATGAACAACCATGGAAATCATGGGCATGATAATATGCCCGACCCAGAAAAAATAAAAGAAATATTAGACGTAGTAGCAGACAAAGTACCAGCACTCCTCAGAGAGCTCAGTAGTCTTTTGTATAGTCCTGATAGTGCAAAACAATATGCTCAGGCTGCTGCAATTTTTTACAAAGAACTCAAAAATGCGGGTATGTCTGAAAGCGAAGCCTACGAACTCACAAGTCAGTACTTATCAACACTCAATCTTGGAAAGATGATGAGAAACTTCACACCAAAACATGATGATTAAATAATCATGAAGTTGGTAGGTATGAATAACAATCAAAAAAACAATGTTCATGATCCGGTGCAATTAATAGCTCGGATCATGGCTAATCTTCCCGTTATTATTTTAAAATCGGGAACCGCTTGGCTTTTGTTTAAACTACAAGCGAAAAAAGGAAATAAAATCTTTCATAAAGAACTGCTTAACCAAGGAATTGATGAAGAAACAGCCAAACTGTTTACCCAACAATATATCGATGGAAGTAACCTTATCAAATCACTTTTTAACCGCAGTTCTTAATCATTTTTTTCCTCAATTCGATAGGAATGGGTAATTTCACAACTTTTTCTTAACATTGCTGATATGGGACAATACTTGTTTTGTGATAAATCAATAGCTCGTTCTAGATCTTGAACTGGTAAGTTGTTCCCATAAAACACATATTCTAAGTGGATTTTTGAAAATACTTTTGGATGAGTATTCTCTCGGTCACCCGTGACATTGATTTCTAGTTGATCGATGGAAACTCGTTTTTTTGTTAGAATTGAGACCACATCGCTACCCGAGCAACCACCGAGGGAAATTAGTAATAATTCCATTGGTCGACTACCCGCTTCTGATCCATTGAACTGTTTGGGGCCATCCATGGTAACCCAATGATTTGTTTCCCCTTTTCCAATAAATGTAATGCCTTCTATTTGCTTAATGGTTACGTTCATAAGTATTATTCACCTTTTTGACAGTTTTTTACTGAAATATGTATGATCGCCTAATCTGTGTTTTACAATTTGTTGATTCTTTATTAATCTTTCAATGAGACTCCAGGTTTCATTCGCCTTTTTCAGAAAATGGTCAACCGCTTCTTTTCTCATAGGGTGAACTGATAGTATGCTGAGGAGTTCTTGTTCAGCATTCCCACTGTATGCAAATTCATTTCCTTCATAACTCATGAGGTATTCAGTTGGTATATGGTGATCGTTAAAGAGTTGGTATGCTTGGGCAAGTGCTTCTTCTGAAGCAGGTTGCACCCATGGTTCAGAAGGCGGACGAGTTGGAATTGATAAAAAACTTTTTGCTGGTTTAACCCGAGCAATGAATTCAGCGATTTTTTCCAATTCACTACTAGTATCATTGATTTGATGAATCAACATGGTTTCAGTATAAAGTATCTTATCGTATTGAGCAGAAAATATCATTATCCCTCTTAAAATTTCATCAAGATTTAACGATCCATATGGTCGATCTACTTGTTTCCAAATTGATTCAGAAACCGAATCTATCTTCAGTGAAACCAAATCTGCGAATGCTAATTCATCTTGTATGTCCTTTTGATAAATTAAGGATGAATTGGTGATAACTGCAACAGGATAAGAAAGGGTTTTTAACTTCTTAATGAGCAATCCAAGCTGTTTATCTAATGTCGGTTCTCCATCTGAAACAATGGTAATATAGTCAATATGTTCATCGTTTTTTATTAATTGTGTGATTTTTTCTTTGGAGTGCTTAAAGACGATATCTGGATCGTAAAAGGATTCTCGATTGATTTGCATCTGATGAGTTCGACCAATTTGACAATAAACGCATGAATAGGAACATCGTTTTGGGGGGATATTGTTAATACCTATGCTTTTTCCCAACCTTCGAGAGGGCACAGGTCCAAACACAATATGATTATATTCAGTCATATTTACCGTTCGGAAAAAAGCGTTCCGCTCATCGCCCAGTTTTCTCTTTCAACCTCTTCAAAAATGACATAGACGTATTGAGGTGGTTTCCCTACAACTTCCTCTAATGTTTTGGTAAATTGCTTTGCGATTTCTGCTTTTTGTTTTTCTTTTAGAGTACCAACTAGCTTCACATTTACAATGGGCATAATGTTTCTTCTCCGATGTACTGAAAGATAAAAAATCACATAAAGATTTCTATAGGAAAATTTGATTCTGTCATCGCTCACGTTCAGATGATATCTAGATGGACTCCTGCTATTTCAGTTTGGCAATATGGACATTTACCGTTTTGAATGGTATTCCTTGTAATGGAGAAACCTGATCGAGTGATAAGTTCTTTCTTACAATTTGGGCAGAATGTATCTTCACCAGAGCCTCTATTTCCCTGATAAATATATTTTAAACCAGCTGTTTTTCCAATTTCGACGGCTTTTTGTAAACTAGAGAGCGGAGTTGGAGGCTTATCGATTAACTTGTAGGTGGGATAGAAACCAGTTACGTGCCAAGGGATGTTTATATCGATATCGGCGATAAATTCTGCTATATCAGTTAACATCTTTTCTCCATCATTGAGTTCTGGAATGATAAGTGTGGTAATCTCCAGCCAAATGCCTAATTCATAATACGTTTTTATTGCTTTAAGAACCGGTGTTAATTCAGCTCCACAAATTGTTGTGTAAAATTCATTAGTCATTGCCTTCAGATCAACATTAGCAGCATCTAAAAATGGAGCGATATCTTCTAATGGTTCATGTTCAATGTATCCATTGGTCACAAACACATTTTTTAATCCTTCATCATGGGCTAGCTTTGCTATATCATAGGCATATTCATAGTAGATTGTTGGTTCAGTATAGGTATAAGCAATTGATTGAGCACCGCTTTTTTTTGCTTCATTTACAATTTCCTTTGAACTCATTTCTCTACTTGGATATCGCTCAACTGTTGCTTGAGAAATATCTGCATTCTGACAATGTTTACAATGCATGTTACAGCCAACAGTAGATATAGAAAAAGCTGTTGAACCTGGATAAAAGTGAAATAATGGTTTTTTCTCAATAGGGTCTAAATTAGCAGATATTGGTTTATTATACACTAAAGAATAGAGGGTTCCATCAACATTTTTTCTCACCTGGCAATTCCCTGTTTTTCCAGGATTAATGAGGCAATGATGTGGACAGAGATCACAACGAATTTTTTTATCGTTCAATCGTTCATAGTATGATGCTTCTTTCATGATAAGTTCATCATGGTTTCTAACGCTTTATATGCTTTTTCACGGATGTCTTTATCAATTGTGATTTTGTACTGTTCCTTTTCCAATGCATTTTTCACATCGGTTAGTGAACTCTTTCTCATCCCTTCACAACTCGTGTTTACTGGATAAAAAAGCTTATTTGGATTATCTTTTTTTAATCGATATGAAAAATTGTCCTCTGTTCCAACAATGAATTCAGTACAATCGGATTCCTTTACATAACGGGACATATGTCCAGTTCCTCCAATGAAATCGGCAAGATCTCTAATGGATTTTGGGCATTCAGGATGAACTATGATTTCTGCAGTATGGTGTTGTTTTTTTAATTCTTTAATCGTTTTTGGATCAATGTTTTCATGGACATAACAATAACCATCCCAAAGAACGATTTTTTTATCACATTTTTCTGCAATATAGGACCCAAGATTTTTATCTGGAATAAATAAAATTGTATCTTGATTCATAGCAGTGACAATGTCCAATGCGTTTGCTGAAGTACAACAAACATCAGATAATGCTTTTATTTCAGCGGTACTATTAACATAACTAACTACTGCAGCTTCAGGGTACTTCTCTTTTTGTTTTTTTAACTGATTAATGGTTGCCATGTCAGCAAGCCCACAACCTGCATCAAGACAAGGGAGTAATACCGTTTTTTCAGGATTTAAAATATGGGCAGTTTCAGCCATAAAACTGACGCCACAGAAAACAATTATTTCAGCGGAAGTTTCCATTGCCTTCTTACTTAAGGCAAGGGAATCTCCGATAAAATCAGCAATGTCTTGAATTTCTCCCTTTTGATAAACATGAGCGAGAATGATTGCATTTTTTTCTTTTTTCAATCGATTAATTACTGCGGGAAGTGATTGATTTTGCATTTCATCATCTTCTTAATGATTTGAGGGAGTATTTATTCATTCCATTTAAAGTATAGGTACTCTGGAGCTTTATGAAATTAACAATTGTTAAATATTAGTTCATATGATAAATAATTTTTTAAAATTTGCTACTAATAAAATTATTTTTAAAAATGAATATACTTAAATAAGATACATTTATTTTAATCTGTGATGGGATAGATGCGGCTTGCGTACAAATGATGGATTAAAGCTTACTTATGAGCATAGAACCAAATTGAACAACTTATTATTTGATCTTATTAGCGATGCGTTACTTGTTTATGATAATCAAGGATATATTGTCCAAGCTAATAATGCTGCTAGCTTTCTTTTTCAATACGATCGAAGTGAATTGATCGGTTTACATAGTTATAATCTAATTTCAGATCCTCATCATTATTTGTTTGATGAATTCAACGAACAGGTTTTAACCGGAGAAAATAACAAATCAAATATTGAATTCATCAAAAAAGATGGTACACTTTTTGTTATGGATATAAAAGGAATTCCTTTTCAATTGAATGAAGATAAACTGTTCCTTATTACTCTTCGACGTATTCCTGAGAAAAAAGAGATATTTGAACATACTAAGAGTTCTGAAAATGTTAAACGATTGTTGAATCATAATCCTGATGTCCTCTGGACAAGAGATCAACATGGTAACACTTTGTTTATAACAGACAATATCAATGACCTCATTGGTATTGATTCAAATGAATTTTATACTGATACTACTCGTTGGTATAAAATTGTACATCCTGATGATACTTCTAAAGTAAAAGATGCATTCGAAAATCTGTTTTTACATGATAAACCGTATGATATTGAATATCGAGTTAGAGATGATAACGGAATATGGATTTGGATTAATGATCGCTCTGGGAACCTATACAATGAAAATAACCGATTATTAGCAAATGGTATCCTAAGTGAAATTAATAATAGAAAAAAAATTGAAATGGAATTACGAGAAGCAAAGGAATTATTCAAAACCTTATTTAACGACATGGCTGACCCAGTCATGATTCTTGATAAAAAAGGTAAGTTTATTGAATTAACAGATCGAGTAAAAGAATACACTGGTTTTGAAAAAAATGAGATTCTCGGTCAAAATTTTTTGAAAACGAAATTACTCACTCCAAAAAGTAAAGCGATTTGTATTAAAAATTTGATGAAAAGGATGGCAGGCATCCATGTTGATCCATATGAGGTTGAAGCGTTAACGAAAGAGGGTGAATTAATACTTTTCGAGGTAAATGCAAAACGAATTATGTATAATGGAGAACCAGCTGATTTAGTAATATTTAGGGATATTTCGTCAAGAGTTGAAGCTGAAAAGAAACTAAGACAGAGTGAAAAAACATATAGAAATCTATTTCAGAACGCTCAAGTGGGACTTTTTAGAACTAATCTTGATGATGGAAGAATTATCGAATGTAATAATCAATTTGCCAAAATGTTTGGATTTAAAAATAGGAAAGAGTTTTATAAAAAATTTACAATTGAAAAATTTTATGTTCATCATGAAGATCGATTTGATTTAGTTGATAAACTTAAAAAAAATGGATATGTAGATTTTTTTGAAGCAGCTTTTTATCGAAAGGATAAATCCATTTTTTGGGCACGATATTCTGCTAATTTAGATAAGGAAATGAATTGGATAGAAGGTGTTTTTGAAGATATTACCGAATTGAAAAAAGCAGAAGATAAACTTAAAATGAAACATGAACAATTGAAATCTGAACAACAACAATTACTTTCAATTTTTGATAGTATCAATCATGCAATTTATGTTGCTGATCCCAAAACATATGAGATACTTTATACGAATTCACAGTTAAG
>Ga0272442_10001622_pt1 | contig 33781 bp, 27 predicted proteins | sample SSMForm2O_FD_200262 | JGI IMG/M metagenome (GOLD analysis project Ga0272442, IMG submission 200262) | Marine sediment archaeal communities from Little Sippewissett salt marsh, Falmouth, MA, United States - SSM-Form-2O | ecosystem: Environmental > Aquatic > Marine > Wetlands > Sediment ... | reverse complement strand
AACTTGTTATCTACAATGTAAAGGGTGCCAAGATCTGTACTCTGTTTAAAGGCAACGTCTTAGGTGATAACGAATATATCTTCGAATGGGATGGTAAAGACGCTCAAGGTAAAGAAGTTGAATCAGGTATATATCTCTATGTCCTGCAGACCGACAGTAAAACCTACTCCAAGAAAATGGTTCTTACAAAATAATATAGCTTGATCACAAAAAGAGCTCCCTTTACCGGGAGCTCTTTTTTTATCCGAAATGAAAGTAAAATTCTATGATTATATTACCGATTACCTGACTGATATAGAATCAGCATTACTCAAAAATGAAGCTGAGAATAATCTTATCCTGGGAATTGCAAACCAAATATCTCTCAACCCGGCTCTTTATCAAAACAATCCCTTTCTTTTAAGTATTTTCGAAAGATCCGAGTTAAAACTAACAGGATTAATGACACCACCTCATAAACTTATTCTTAGCAGTTGTAATGAACACCTTACCGAAGCTATTCGAGCAGGAGCAGAAGCATTAACTGAAAAACAGTGTAAAATTCCAGGTATTATAGCAAAATCAGATATTGCTTTTGAGTTTTCTCAAATCTGGGCTGAATTGAATCAACTGCGGGTCAGGGAAGGACTTTCAGAGAAATTATATATCCTTGAAAAAGTTAAACCTCATAAATCAGCACAAGGCAAGATGAGACTTGCAGATTCTTCAGAAATGGATTTGCTGATTAATTGGGCTGGCAAGTTCATCCTTGAAATCAAAACAGAACCTTCAGGTTTTGATCCCACCCCTTTGATAAAATCTAAAATTGAAAAGAGAGAACTCTACATTTGGGAATCGGATAAAAAAAAAGTGTCTATGGCAGCCCAAACCAGACCCACAAAAAACGGAATAATTATCAATCTTGTATACACACCAAAAGAATTCAGAAACAGGGGATATTGCACTTCACTTACGGCTAGTCTCAGCCAGCATCTGTTAGAATCTGGATATAATTTCTGCTGCTTGTTCACAGATATTCATAACCCCATATCCAACAAGATCTATCAGAAAATAGGTTACTTCCCAATAACAGATTTTCAGGAATATTACTTCGATGAATCCTGAAACCATTAACTATAATTCCGATCTTCCCGATGAAAAATCATATTTCGGACTATTTGAAACTACCGGTTGGAATAAAGATTACAAGATCAATTCAGTTCAATTAATAAAAACCCTTTCCAAAAGCTGGTTCTGGATATGTGCTTACCATAATAACGAACTTGTTGGTAGTGGGAGAATCGTCTCGGATGGGCTGCTCCATGCTGTCATTTTTGATCTGATAGTAAAACCTTGCTATCAAAGAATTGGTATTGGCAGTAAAATAATGACTAAACTACTGGAACACTGTTATAAAAAACAAATAAAAGACATTCAACTTTTTTCTGCAGCAGGTAAAAAAGGTTTTTATCTCAAGCAAGGTTTTGTTTCCAGACCCCAAAATGCTCCTGGTATGGAAATTAAAAAAATATAAAAAAACTTCCTCAAAAAACATAGTTCTACAAAATTGGATAAAATCATAAAATTTTAAGGGGTCGATTTTGAAAAAAATATATTTCATCATTATTATACTATCCATTAGTCTGGTTTTCTGTGTTAAATTTCTAGCAGAAGAAAATGATCTGAAACTGGATACATTTGAAGGTAGTTTGAATAAAGTCGGCGAAGAATGGTTTCTCAACACAGGCAAGGGTTTATTTAAATTAGTGTTGGCTCCCGAAGAATATCTTGTTAACAATAATATCGAAATCCATCCTCAAGATTCCATTAAAGTAATAGGGTTGCTTGAAAAAGAAGAAATAATAATTTATCAGTTAAATTATAAAGATATTAAGCTTGATCTGAGAGATGAGGATGGATTATCGTTATGGGAAGAGGAAGTCGAATTATCTCAGGGTCAATATGTTGTTATTCCTTCCCAATGTATAGGTTGCAGGTTATGCGTTTCCAATTGCCCTGTGAATGCTATTTCCATGCGTAAGGGAGTTGCCTATATCGATCCTCAAAAATGTATATCCTGCGGAATTTGCATTAATGGAAACAGAGCCAATTTCAAAGGCTGTCCCGTTGGCGCCATTAAAATAAATAACTAGGTTTATATTCAGTAATATTATCTTTTTGATAATCATGTCATAATCGATTTATCATTATTATAAAATTCCAATCATCAGATTTTTAAGGTTTTCTTTTCTTATTTATATAGTTTGAAAACAGTTAGGTTTCATAAAACAATTAATGGCACGTTAGATGCTGTTATAAAGATACAAAGAATACGAAGGGGGAAAAATGAAAAAAATTTTGATTTCAATTGTCGTAGCATTTCTTTTTATGGCAAATTTATCAACCGAAGAAGTAGAATCACCCAAAGTCGAAATAGATATCGATGAAATAATGGAAGAATCGATGCAAGAAGTTGAAGAAGCCATGAAAGAAGTAGAAAAAAGTAAAATAATGTTGGACATGTCCTATTCAACTAAAGGTCCCAAAATGGGTGTTTACTTATCTGATCTTGATTTTCAGGATATTTACGAAATGCATTATGACTACAATTACGGTGTATTGATAACTGGTGTTACTGAAGATGGTCCCGCTCAGAAAGCAGGTATGATGAAAGGCGATATTGTTATGGAATTCGATGGTCTTAAAGTAAAATTTGAAGATCACCTGGTAAGATTGATCCGAAGCCATCAGATCGGAGATCAGGTAACTGTAAAGTTTTTCCGCGACGAGAACATATACGAGACTGTTCTTACCCTGGACACTCTAACTCCCAAAGACAAAGATGAAATCGAAATCACAACAACTGGCAAAAAGAAAAAAAGATATAGTGTAGGATTTGGAGGAGGTAGTTGGATTCCGATTTGGTATACACCGGATATTGCTGAAATAAATTCATTTCTAGAAGATATGGAATTCAAAGAAGAAGCATTTTCTGAAGACGGATTTCTGATTCACGGTGGTGGCGGAAAAGGAAATATTGGCAAAGGCTGGTTCTTGGGTGGAATGGGAGCTGGTTATTATAACAAAGAATCCACCAAACATATCTGGGTTCATCACAAGAACGGTGAGATCGATACCACCAGGGTAACCAGAAAAGCAAAATATAACCTTGGATTCGGGGGTGTAACTCTGGATAAAAGATTTGCTTTCAGCAATAAAATAGTCAGCTCTCTCGGATTCATGATCGGTTGGGGTGGAACCGATTTCAAAATCACTCAGAAAGATAAAAATGGTGATCTTCCTAATTTTGTTTTCAATGACGAAGTAAGCAATCAGTTTGATGAATATTACGATTATAAAAGTAAACTCACTATGAAAAAAGATTTCTTTCTCTTCCAACCAAAAATAATGCTGATGTATAGAATCTTGGATTGGCTTGCTTTTCGAGCTGAAGCAGGTTATTTGATCAGTTACTCTTCTAAGGGTTGGAAAATAAAATGGAACGGTGAGTCCGTTAAAGCAGAAGAGTCTCCTGAATATTCCATGGATGGGTTAACTCTTTCAATCGGACCCTGGTTTGGATTTTAAATTATTGACAAGTTAATTTTGAAGATAGTCTCTGACGAAAAATTGTCAGAGACTTTTTTTTGGAGTAATTATGTTTCAGGCCTTATCAAGTAAAGTAATTTCTGGAGTAGTATCCCTTGGCATGCTTTTATTTTCTTCTTACGAAGGTAATATTGCCGAATTTGGAGAATTGAATATTAGCTATGGAAAAAATAGAGTTATATTTAAAACCGAACTAAGGAATGCTTTCGAAAATGATTTTGAAGAAGTTTTCAAATCCGGTCATACTTTTGAAATCAACTTCGAAATTAAATTGAAATCGGGTTCAAGGATACTACATGAAGGTACTTTTATTCATAGTGTCAAGTACGACCCAATGGAACAATACTATCATGTCTACTTACAAGATAGTGAGCGAAATATATTAATTGCGGATTTTAATAGACTAAAGGAAGTGATTTCTGAGATTGAATATGAATATAACGGGGACATTCCCACCAGAATGAAGATCTATTTTACTGCTTATCTTAATAAAATGAGACTCAGTAATGATTATAAAGAATATGATATGATGATGTTATGGAAATTTAAAAAACCAAAAATCAAAACTACAATTATAAAACCTGATTATGAAAGTTAGATTTGGTTTACGGTCGAGTATTTTATTACTATTTCTAATTCTCTATCTTACCAGTATGTTGGTAATCAATTCTTTTTATATCAAGAAGCATCAACAAACCAGCGATGCCTTTAAGAATTTACAGTTTGATGATTCATTCACCAAATTATCCTTCAATTCCACAGAGGATTCACTAAAAGCCAAAGAACTTTTGAATCGATTTCGGGAAACCCTTGCTACTACTGAGATGATCCAGCATGAAGCCAAGATCTATTCGGCTGCTTTTTTGTTACTTCTGATGCTTGTTTCTATTGTTCTTTTTATTATCATTTTTTATAAAATAACCCGCCCCTTGAAAGAATTACAATCAGCAACTGCTAATATTAGCAGGGGTGATTTTTCTGTAAAACTTCACGAAACTGGAATTAAGGAAATCAAAGAACTAAAATCATCTTTTAACCGCATGTCCAGAGAATTGGACTCAGTGCAAAAAAAACTGATCGAAGCCGAAAAAATGTCAATTTGGAAAGAGCTATCCAGAATCCTTGCGCATGAGATCAAGAACCCCTTAACACCGATACAGCTATCGGTTCAGAGATTAGAAGAAAAATATGAACAATCACCCCAAGATTTTGAACAGATATTTTCCGAATCAATCAATATAATTCAGCAGGAACTTGAAAATCTACAAACTTTAGCCTCATCTTTTTCCAATTTTGCTAAAAATATCGAACCTGCATTCACGGTTTTCGACCCCTGCCAATATATTGAGAGGATTATAGAGCCTTATCAGCATAAATACAAGATAAACTTGAAACAAGCTGATGATTGCTTGATAAAATTCGACCAAACTCATCTTTATCAGATCATAACTAATATCCTTCAAAACTCAATTGAGGCTTCTGGAGTCGACCAACCGATCGAGATCATATTTAAAAAAGATCTAACAAAAATCGTTATAACTATTTCTGATCTGGGGCATGGTATTTCAGCTCGCGATCTACCGAGAATATTCGAACCTTACTTTTCCCGTAAGAAGAAGGGTACCGGTTTAGGATTAGCACTGGTAAAGAAATTGATCACACTCAATAAAGCTGAAATAAAAGTTAAAAGTGAGCTGAATCAGGGAACAACCTTTAAAATTATAATTAGGAGAATCAATGAAAATCCTGATAATAGATGACGAAATGAACATCTGCCTTACTCTTAAAAATATTCTAGAAGACGAAGGCTATAATTGTGAATATTTGATCGAAGCAAGAAATTATCTGGAAGAAGTAAAAAAAATCCAACCAGATCTAGTTTTACTGGATGTAAGACTGGACGGAGCTAATGGGATTGATCTTCTTGAGCACATTAAAAAATTTAACCACGAATTAATCGTGATTATGATCTCAGGTCACAGTGGAATCAAAGAAGCAGTTAAAGCTATCAAGTTGGGTGCCTATGACTTTCTGGAAAAACCACTGAGCCTTACTAAGGTCAGGATTGTGGTGAAAAAAGCTTTTGAATATCGTTCTTTAGCCCAGGATTACAGTAGATTAAGGCAAAGCGTTGAAAAGCAATATAAAATAATTGGTTCCAGCAAAGCTATTTGCGATTTAAAGGAAATGATCTTAAAAGTAGCTCCCAGTGAATCCAAAGTTCTGATAAGAGGAGAAAGCGGCACCGGTAAGGAGTTGATTGCTTTTGCTATCCATAACAACAGTCCGCGTAAGAACAGACCTTTTGTAAAATTCAATTCTGCTGCTATCCCAAACGAGCTGGTTGAAAGTGAACTTTTTGGCTATGAAAAAGGAGCTTTTACCGGGGCAACAGGTAAGAAGAATGGTAAAATAGAAGAGGCAGATCGAGGAACACTTTTTCTTGATGAGATAGGTGATATGAATCTCAATGCTCAGGCAAAAATCTTGAGAGTTATTCAGGAGGGAGAATTTGAACGAGTTGGCAGTAATAAAACCCAAAAGATCGATACCAGGATTATTGCAGCCACCCATAAAAATTTGGAAAAACTTGTGGAGACAGGGCAATTCCGCCAAGATTTATATTATCGGCTAAATGTTATCCCGATTGTATCTTCACCTCTCCGCGAACATCCAGAAGATATTCCGATCTTGGTTGACCATTTTTCCGGGATTTTTTCCACAGAACTGAAGATGAAAACCAAATTGTTTACTCCGAAAGCCTTGCAGGAACTTCAATCCTGGCAATTTAAAGGAAATGTTAGAGAACTGAAAAACTTGATCGAAAGGATCTATATACTGGTCGAAAAAAATAAGATCGAACCAGAAGATATCCTGGAAATAAATCTGGTAAATCCAGAAACAGATTTCTGGAACGAAACCAAGTTTTATAAGGATAAAAAAAGAGAATTTGAGATCATATATCTCTCCACTCAACTAAAGCTCAACAGCAATAATCTATCAAAAACCGCTGAGAAATTAGGGTTACAGACAAGCAACCTATCCCGAAAGATCAAAGAACTCAATATCAGAGCATAGAATTATGCCACGGATATTATTACTTGTTATTTTACTGCTGGTAACTTTCGGATCAAGTCTGATCACCAGTATGATCTTTGGACTAAATATATTTGATATCAACGATAAAGGTTTTCAATTCACTTTTTTTGCAGTTGCCTCTTCCCTGATTTTCTTTTTCCTCTGTTACTATCGAAAAGTATACCTCTATCTAGCTATTATACTTTTCTTGATCATGTATACTTGCCTGACTTCGTCTTCCTCATTCGGGAAATTGTTCGGTAATTTCTTTATCTTATTCTGCTATTATTTCATTTTGGTTATCTTTTTGGGAATAACTATAAATATATTCTGGTTCAGGAATGAATCCGGTTTGATCAGAAATCTTGGCTTTTCCATCCTCTATTCATGTATTTACGTAATTATTCATTACCTTTTCCATCTAATATTGCATTTGGAAATGAAAGCAGAATTCATTATGAGATATTTCGTTAATGCTTTTTTAATGATTTTGACAATTAGTTTATCCTTAAATATTGTTATAATAATAAGGGAATTTATCAAAAAAAAAGGTAAATTTTGAAATTTAATTAACAGATATTATTGGTAATCAGTTCTATTCGTACCAGCTAAGTACCTGAAAACCACTATTTGACATGAATATCGAGTATTCCTGTTCTACAGCATCCTGGTTAAAGGAAATTATTGGATTACCAGTGATTTTGGTTACCTGGATATCAGTTCCACCCTCTGCAAAAACTGCTCCTTCAATTGTGGGGTTGCCTGTAACCAGAAGATTTCCCGTAATCCAAAGAATACCAACAAAGGTCCCACCTGAAACGTGAGCATCCCCATCAATTATAGTAATACCCTCTCCATACCAGCCATTATCTGATATTTTCTGTTCGTTATCTTCGCTTAATTCTACCCAAGTAATATTATCACAAGGAGAGAAATTATTCTCAGGATCCTCGAGATAATGCGTAGCTCCATTCATTAACTGATCTTTTGTAAAACCAAATACTGATTCAAAGTCTATATCAGCATATTCTTCTACAGTACCATTCACCTCTGAGCTTCCTTTAATCTCGATCTCACCTGATGCAGTTATGGCATTAGTAACCCCCTGAGGGGAACAGGTCGTTGGATTGGTGCTGACATAAGCTACACTACGATGAGTACTTACCTTATCATTTACATAAGTTTCAACATCAGCCGTAATTTTAATAGTATCAAGGTCAGAAGAAGTAATATACTTAATCTGATTAACTTTACCCTGCAATACATTAAAATTTTCGTAATCAAAGGACTGGGTTCCTGATGTAACTGAAACTGATTTATCCCTCAGTTGTTTAATTGCATAAGTTAAAGCAAAATTACCAATATTCCTAACTTCATTATGAACAATCTCTTCTGTAATTGTTTCTGGTACTTCTTCCGATAAAGAAAAATTCGTAGATAAGATCAAGGGTATTATTATAGATAGAGAAACAACGAATATTATCACAACTTTTCCCATAATTCCTCTTTCTGCAAACATAATTGATGTTTGCAGAACAATTAAAGCATTTCCTAATCCTTAAAAAAATATAACTATTTTTTTTGTCAATGATTTCAATCCTATAATTTAAAATAACTTACTAAAATTATAACTACTGAAATATTACTTGTAGTTTACGTATTGTGTCAATCTGACACTATTCAAAATAGCATTTTTGACAAATCAGATCCTGATTTTTAGAGAGCTCTTAAATATAGTTTGACATAAAAACACGTTGCATAAGTTGTTGTGCAGAAATCGGTAAAGGAAACGAGAGAGAAAAATGCAAGCTTCGTACAGGAATTTAGCGGTTCATAACGGTTCAGGATATATTTACTGGTACTGCTATGACCGCAGTTATATTATACAATCCGACTTCTGCCATATACCTTAATAATTCTACCTGTTGAAGAATATTTCACCCTTTTATGACGTAAAATTATAAGGAGAAGTTTATGTATAGAGCCGTTAATCCAAAGGAAAAAGCTGCTGAGTTGGAAAAAAGAATTTTAAAATACTGGCAAGAGCATAAAATAGATCAAAAAAGTATAGATTTCAGGGAAGGTGCTGAAAAATTCGTATTTTTCGAAGGACCACCCACAGCCAATGGTATGCCCGGTATTCATCATGTTATATCCAGAGCGATCAAGGATGCAATTTGTCGTTACAAAACCATGACCGGTTATCAGGTTAAAAGAAAAGCAGGTTGGGATACCCATGGATTACCTGTAGAGATAGAGGTTGAAAAGCAATTGGGTCTTCAGGATAAAAAAGAAATAGAAGCATACGGAATCGAAAAATTCAATCAGAAATGTAAAGAATCGGTTTTTTCCTATGAAAAGGAATGGCGGCAGATGACCCAACAAATGGGATATTGGGTTGACCTTGAAAATGCTTATATCACTTTGAATAATCCCTACATAGAAACCGTCTGGTATATATTAAATGATTTTTTCGAGAAAGGATTGATTTACAAAGGTCATAAAATAGTGCCTTACTGTCCGAGTTGTGGAACCCCTCTTTCCAGTCATGAAGTTGCTCAGGGTTATGCAGATACAGAAGACCCGTCGGTATTTATAAAATTTAGAGCCAGGAATGAAGAAAACACATATTATCTGGCATGGACAACAACCCCTTGGACACTTATATCCAATGTTGCACTTGCTGTTCATCCTGATGAAATTTATGTTAAAATAAAGGTCGGGAATGAATATTTCATTCTAGCAAAATCCAGACTTGATGTTCTTGATGACGAATATTCCATAGAATCTGAAATGCTGGGAAAAGAGCTTGAATATTACTCTTATGAACAACTTTTCCAATACGTTGTTCCCCCTGAGAAAGCTTTTTACATCGCCCTTGCGGATTATGTTACTATGGATGAAGGTACAGGTGTTGTTCATACAGCTCCTGCTTTCGGACAGGATGACTATAATCTAGGATTAAAATATAAACTTCCCTTTATTCAACCGGTGGACGAAGCTGGCAAATTCAACGACCAGGTGAGTGACTGGGCTGGAGTTTTCGTAAAAGAAGCTGATATCGATATTATTCGTGTTCTTAAAGAAAGAGGAATGCTTTACAAGCAGAAACAGATCACTCACAGTTATCCTTTTTGCTGGCGTTGTGACAGCCCTTTAGTCTATTATGCCAGATCCAGCTGGTATATTAAGACAAGTAGTTTCAAAGACAAAATGCTTGCAAATAACAAGGAGATCGATTGGTATCCTGATTTCGTAGGTGAAAAAAGATTTGGTGAATGGCTGGAAAATAATGTAGATTGGGCTATCTCAAGGGACAGATTCTGGGGCACTCCTCTCAATATCTGGATATGTGAAAAATGCGGAAAGGAGTTAAGCATAGGTTCAATCCAGGAACTACGAGACAAAGGCAAGCTTAAAGATGGTACTCCGGTTCCAGAGGATATAGAACTTCATCGCCCTTATGTTGATGATATAGTGATGTCATGCCCGGATTGTAATGCAAATATGTTCAGAACTCCCGAGGTTATTGACTGCTGGTTTGACAGTGGTTCAATGCCTTTTGCTCAGTGGCATTATCCTTTCGAGCACAAGGACGAATTTGATCCCGATCTGTTTCCGGCAGATTTTATCAGCGAAGGTATAGATCAAACTCGGGGTTGGTTTTATTCCTTACTTGCTATCTCGAGCCTTTTCACAGGAAAATCTTCCTATAAAAGGGTATTGGTTAATGATCTGATCCTTGATATCAATGGCCAAAAAATGAGTAAAAGAAAAGGTAATACTGTCGACCCTATTAAATTAATGAGTGAATTCGGGGCGGATTCAATCCGCTGGTATCTCCTGGCAGTAAGTCCTCCCTGGATACCTACTCGTTTTGATCGAAAGGGTTTGATCGAGGTCGTAAATAAATTCGTTGGAACCCTAAAAAATGTCTATTCCTTTTATGTAACTTACGCCAACATAGATGGATTTGAAGCTAACAAACACGACATCCCCCGACATAAAAAAGCTCAGATCGATCGCTGGATAATTTCCAGAATGAATACCCTTATTAAAACTGTATCCGAAAACATAGAGAACTACAATTTGACTCATGCTGTCAGGGAAATCCAAAGCTTTATTCTGGATGATTTAAGTAACTGGTATGTAAGACGTAGCCGCAGACGTTACTGGGAGATGACTCTCACTGAAGATAAAAAAGCTGCTTATCTAACCTTATATCAAGTGCTTATCGAGATATGTAAATTAATGGCTCCTTTTGCTCCTTTCCTGTCTGAAGATATTTTTACCAATCTTAGCGGTAAAGAAAGCGTTCATCTCCAGGATTTTCCAAAAGCTGACCAGGAACTTATTGATCCAGACTTGGAAAGAAAGATGAAAGTCGTTGTTGATCTTGTCTCCTTGGGTAGAGCTGCAAGAAATACTTGCCAGATAAAAGTCAGACAAACCCTTAAATCTCTTTATGTTCCTGCTTCCAGTCGTCCTTTGATCGAGAACATGGAAAATCTTATCAAAGAAGAGATCAATGTAAAATCAATAGACTACATCGAAAACAAGAACAACTTCGTGGAATATGAAATCAAGGCTAACTTCAAAACCCTGGGTCCAAAATATGGCAAACATATGAAGCATATTTCAGAAGCATTGACCAAGTTAGACGGTAATCACCTTGTAGATACTCTTAAAGAGGGTAAGGAATACTACCTGGAGATCGATGGCAGTACTTTTAATATAACTATTGATGACATAGTTATCAATATTAAAGATAAGGAAGATTTTATCTTCGAGGAGGACAAAGGATTGTTTGTAGCCCTATATACTAGGCTTAATCCTGAATTGGTCGAAGAAGGTCTTGCCCGAGAATTGGTAAACAAAATCCAATTTTCCAGAAAAGAAAGCGGTTTTGATATCATGGACAGGATTAAACTACAATATTCTGCTTTAGAAGAAATTCAGTATGTTTTTAATAAATTCGAACAATATATTAAAACCGAAACTCTTGCTAATGAAATAATTCTACTGCCCGACCCCATCTCTGACATGTTAACCTGGGATATCAACGGTAGAGAAGTAAAATTTAAACTGGAAAAAGATAATTAGGAGTTTTTATGGCAAAGATCAAACCATTTTGTGGTATCAGACCCTCTCAGGAACATATCAAGGAAGTTGCTTCTCCACCCTATGATGTATTGAATTCTCAAGAAGCAAGAAAAGAAGTTGAGAATAAACCTCTATCTTTTTTACATGTGGTGAAACCTGAGATAGATCTTCCAAAAGACATAGATCTCTATGATAAAAGAGTATACGAAAAAGGAAGAGATAACCTGAATAATCTTATCAACAATAAAATTTTGATCCAGGACAAAGAACCTTGTTTCTACCTATACAGGTTGATTATGGGGAAAATTGATCAAACAGGCTTAGTAGCAACCGCTTCCATAGAAGATTATGAGCAAGATATTATCAAAAAACATGAGCATACCAGAGCTGATAAAGAAGCAGATCGAATCAAACATGTAGATACTTTAAATGCTAATACCGGACCAGTATTCTTAACTTACAGAGCTAAGCTCGAGATGGATGAACTTGTAGCAGATTCTCAAAACAACAAACCTCTATATGATTTTGTTGCAGATGATGGAATACGTCATATTTTCTGGAAAATTACCGATAAAGAAAGGATTAAACAGATAGAGAGAATTTTTCGAAACATTGATCATCTTTATGTTGCTGATGGACATCACCGATCAGCTTCCGGAACCAAAGTTGGTCAGAAAAGAAGACAGCAAAATCCCAATCACACCGGAGACGAAGAATACAACTTCTTCCTGGCAGTTATCTTTCCTCATGACCAGCTTTATATTATGGATTATAATCGGGTAGTTAAAGATCTAAATGGTCTCACAAATGATGAATTCTTAGATAGACTTAAAGAAAATTTCGAACTTAAACAGAATAAGGATGGAGCTGTATACAGACCTCAGAAGTTACACGAATTCGGGATGTATCTTGAAGGAAAATGGTATCGGTTAACAGCCAAGAAAAATACATATCCTGCTGATAATCCTGTAGAATCCCTCGATGTTTCAATACTTCAAAATAACCTACTCTCCCCTATTCTCGATATTGGTGATCCCCGAAAAGATGAACGGATTGATTTTGTGGGAGGGATAAGAGGGCTTGAAGAACTTGAACGAAGGGTTGACAAAGGTGATGCAGTTGCTTTTTCTCTCTTTCCAACTTCGATCGAACAGTTAATGGCTATTGCTGATGCCAATAAGGTAATGCCACCAAAATCTACCTGGTTCGAACCTAAATTACGTTCGGGTGTAATCGTCCATCTTCTGGATTGATCAAATTTCTTATCTTGAAAAGGAGGGCGATACAAAAAATCGCCCTTTTTTAAATATGAAAAAATATTATCTTATCAGTCTTGGTTGTCCAAAAAATCTTGTTGATAGTGAGGTTTTTGCCCAGATACTTCATCAGGTAGAATATAAACCAACTCCTGAAATCTCCAAGGCAAACCTTATTCTAATAAACACCTGTGGATTCATCGAACCAGCAAAACAAGAATCAATTGACACGATTATGGACATCGTTGATTTAAAGAAAGAAAATCCGCATGTTAAATTAGCAGTTACCGGTTGCCTAGTAAAAAGGTACCGAAAAGAAATTCAAGAAGCTATCCCGGAAATTGATTATTTGATCGATCTAAAAGATTTTTCTCGCTTTGCCAGAATCTTCAATTCTGAACCAACCAAGAACAGATTCATTCTAACTCCTGATCATTATGCCTATCTCAGGATTAGTGATGGTTGCGATAATCATTGTTCTTATTGTACCATTCCCTTCATCAGGGGGAAACTGAAAAGTGAAAGGATGGATTCCTTGACTCAGGAAGCAGTTAAACTGGCAAAAATCGGCGTTAAAGAGCTGATAATTACAGCTCAAGATACAACTCAATATGGGGTTGATATTTATGGTCAAACCCGACTCATTTCACTCCTGAAAGAATTGGATAAAATCGAAGGTTTAGAGTGGATAAGATTGCTCTATCTCCATCCTGCTCATATAAATAAAGAACTCATCGCAGCTCTAAAAGATTTTAAAAAACTCCTCCCCTATTTCGATATACCTATCCAGCACATCAACGATCGTATTCTCTATCGGATGAATAGAAAAATCAAAGCAAAAAAAATCAGATCAATTTTTAAAGAGATCAGAAATATTTTACCAATGGCTGAATTCAGAACCAGTGTAATGGTTGGTTTCCCCGGAGAAACAGAATCCGAATTCGAGCAACTATTAGATTATTTGATTGAAGAAAAATTTCTGCGGTTGGGTGTATTTTCTTACTCCAGGGAACGATCAACCACTGCAGCAAAATTTAGTAATCAAATTCAACCTGAAATAGCATTGCAGCGAATGGATATACTCATGAGTCTGCAACAGGATATCTCTAAAGAAAAAATGGAAACTTTTGTTGGACAAAAAATGAAACTTATTATTGACCAACCTTCCGATAATAAAGATTTTAAATTTATTGCTAGATCAATATATGATGCACCGGAGATCGATGGTATTGTTTACTTAAAAACTGTTATTGAGAGTGTTAAAATTGGTGATATAATCGAAGCAGAAATCATTGATTCATGGGAATATGATCTGGTTGCAGAATTAAAATAAAATGGGGGAAAAATGCAGAAACAGATAGCTTGCACAGGTATAAAACCAACAGGAATACCTCATCTGGGAAATTATCTGGGAGCAATTAAACCTGCTCTGGAGCTTACTAAAAATTTTGAAGCTCGCTATTTTATTGCCGATTATCATGCTCTTAATTCCAACAAAGACCCTATAAGTTTGAAACAAAATACTTATGAAGTTGCAGCTACCTGGCTTGCATGCGGGCTTGATCCAGAACGATCACTAGTATATCGTCAATCGCAGGTACCAGAGACCTTTGATCTGGCAATTATGTTAATGGCTTTTACTTCTAAAGGATTGATGAACAGAGCCCATGCTTATAAAGCGATGGTGCAAGCTAATATCGAGAATGATCGGGACGCCGATGACGGAGTCAATATGGGATTATTCACCTATCCTGTTCTAATGGCAGCTGATATATTATTGTTTGATACTGATGTTGTTCCTGTAGGGTTTGATCAGGCTCAACATCTGGAGATGACTGCTGATATCGCTCAAAGTTTTAATCGTAATTACGGAAAAGAGTTGATAAAAGTTCCAAAACCTTATTTCAGTGAAACTACCCGCACCGTTATTGGCTTGGATGGACGTAAGATGAGTAAGAGCTATAATAATACGATCCCCATGTTTTTAGAACCGAAGAAACTACGCAAAACAATCATGAAGATCGTAACAAACTCCCAAACAGTTCAAGAGCCTAAAGATCCCGAGCAATGTAATATCTTTGCCATTTATAAATTATTTGCGACCAATGATCAAATAGAGAGTTTGAGGACACGTTATATTTCCGGTGGCATGGGATGGGGTGATGCCAAACAGGAACTATTCGAATTGATCAACACAACCCTAACTCCTTTCCGTGAGAAATACAAAAATCTGATGGAAAATAAATCTCAAATCGATGATATTTTAGATCACGGTTCTGCCAAAGCTCGCATACTGGCTGGAAAAAAGATCAATTTTCTAAAGAAAAATATTGGTGTTCTTTAAAAAATCAGGTTTTAGGTAGTGAAAATAATTGACACCGCAAAGACAGTTCAATAAAAGTGACCACGCTATAAATAGCAGGAGATAAGATGTATACTGTATTAACTGTAATTCACGTAGTGATTTCAGCTGCCTTGATAATGGTTATACTGGGTCAGTCCAGTAAGGGTGGAGCCCTGGATGGTTTAGTGGGAGGAACAGCCTCATCAATGTTCGGAAGCCAAGGAGCTTCGAACTTTCTTAAAAACGCTACCAAAATACTGGCATTCCTATTCATGTTATCATGTTTCTTCCTTGCCTTCCAGATGAAATCAAACAGAGGACCGGCTTCTTCAAAAGTCGTTGATAAATTAAAAGAAGAAACAGCTGAAGAGCAGACTCAAGAAGAAGAACTACCCGAACTTCCTCCCTTAGAAGAAACCGCACCTAATAACAGCGATCAATAGTAGCAGAAGTGGTGGAATTGGCAGACACGCAAGACTAAGGATCTTGTGCCCAATTTAGGGTGTGCGGGTTCAAATCCCGCCTTCTGCACCAAAATAGATCAACCACCTTGATTGAGGTGGTTTTTTTTATTCTATCTGATTACCAGATATTTTCCATTCTGAATTAACATAACTGAAATAGGATAGATCCCCATTTTCTTCTGATGGTTCATTCCAGATAACTTCAGTTTCCGAATTTCGAAATGTAAGAATAAATTCCGCTGTTGCCCGAGAAGAACTAATTAAATCTATTTCAACATCAGTGATCTCCATCTCCAGATATTCTATCATTCGACCTTCCCAGATGAATTCTTCGTCATTCCAATCATTACCATTATGAAGAAAATCAGGATGATAACGATCCATGATTCCGGATAGATCATCAAAATTAAATGCAATTGAGATATCAGTAAGAGTTTGTTCAATTATTACCTTATTTTCTTCTTCCGATGACGAAATATCAGAGCAACTCAAAACTACAAATAAAATTAAAACAAATCCCAATTTGATCATTATCTTTCCAAGATCGCCACATTTTCGATATGATAGGTGTGAGGAAACATATCAAATCCCTGGATTCTTTTTAGTTCAAATCCTTGCTTGCAGAATAGACCAATATCTCTGACCTGAGTAGTTGGATCGCAACTTACATAGATTATCCTGGTTATATCAGATCTTGCTACGATAATTACAATCTCAGGAGTCAAACCTTTACGGGGAGGATCAAAGATTATTGTATTAATGTCATAGCTTTTCACAATTCGGCCCAGTTCATTTTCTACTGAACCCTCCAGGAAAAAACAATTATCAAGATGATTCTCTAAAGCATTATCCTTTGCGGCTTTGATCGAGGTGGCATTGTTATCAATACCAATGGTCTGCTTAACTTTTCTGGCAATATAAAGACCGATACTACCTGATCCGCAATAGGCATCGACTACTCTTGTTTCCTGTTCAATATTGGTAAGTATAAAATCATATAATTTTAATGTTATTTCAGAATTTATCTGGGAAAAAGCATTATAATATGTTTTAATTCTGAGTTTTCCAATCCGATCCCATAGATAAACTTTACCATCCAGAATATTCTCCTTTTTTCCTAGTATTACATTGGTTCTAGCAGGATTGATGTTCTGGATAACTCCACTTACACGAGGTTCTTTTTCTCTGATAACCCTTACCAGTTGTTTGCTGAATGGTAGTTTTCTTTTTTTTGTTACAACAATGAATAAAATTTCATTGGCAGAATAATCAATCCTAAAACCGATATATTTTAGATTACCAGTGTGGTTATCTTCATTGTAGATCTCTGCTTTAGATGCTTTTACATAATTCAGGAATGTTTGAGCCAATTGATCAAATATTCGTGGTTGGATTCGGCATGCATTGTGAGGTATAACCCGATGAGATCTTTGTGCATACATTCCGAAAATTGGTTCTCCTGTCTCATTCGCTAGGGGGAGGTAACTCCTATTCCGGTAATTGAATGGATCAGAACAGGGAATAAAAGAGACAGTTTTCAGATTTTCATAATTATTGAAGATTTCAGTTAAGATCTTCCCTTTCCATTCAATTTGTTTAGAGTATTCTATATTCAACCAGTTACAACCACCACATCTGGAAAAAGCTTCACAAACTGGTTCAACTCTAAAAGGCGATTTTGATAGGATTTTTTCGATTCGGGCAAAAGAAACGCCTGACTTTTCTCTGACAACTTCTACCTGTAACACATCTTCAGGAACTGATCCAGGAACAAAAACAGCCTTAGTCCCATGAAAACCCAAACCGTAACCTTTGTAAACTAGTTTATTAATTTTAAGATCTATCTTTGTGCTTTGGATCAAAGTTTTCCTTTCAAATGATAGAACCTTAATTTCCAGACCACAAATATGGCTTCTCTGACTATTTTTTTAGACATTTTGGATTGCCCACTTCTTCTATCGGTGAACACAATTGGTATTTCCTTAATCCTGAAATTTTTCCTCCAGGCTCTGTAATTCATCTCAATCTGGAATGAATAACCATCAGAAATGATCGAATCCAAGTCTATAGCCTTTAGTACGTTCACCCTGAAACATTTGAATCCTCCAGTTGGGTCTTTAACAGGCATACCAGTAATAAATTGCACATATTTAGAAGCAAAATAACTCAAGATCAAACGTCTTAGAGGCCAATTGACAACATTAATACCTTTTATATATCGGGAACCAATAACAAGATCGTAGTGTTGAATTTCTTTAAGCAATGCAGGCAACATGGCAGGATCGTGAGAAAAATCGGCATCCATCTCGAATATATAGTTATAATTATGATCGATTGCATAACGGAAACCTTCTACGTAAGCAGAACCAAGTCCAAATTTTCCAGATCTTTTCAGTAAATGGATCCTGTTATTGTTTTTACTGATTTCGTGGACTATTACAGCCGTATTATCCGGTGAATTATCATCCACGACAAGCACTTCTAGCTGTTCATCTTGCTTTAATACTTCTTTGATTATTTGATTTATGTTTTCGGCTTCATTATAAGTTGGAATAATTACAAGTGCTTTCATTTATCATCCAGATTGTTTTTCAGTAATTGAGCATCTGGTACTTTATCCTGTTTCCGAGCAGGATTTCCAAGCCAGATCTCTTCGGAACCTACATCTTTAGTAGCAACACTAGCGGCAGCAACCACTCCATCCTTTTCGATTATTTTTCCAGGTAGAATCGTGGCATTTACCCCAATCCTTCCACCTGTTTTTACTGTTATTCCCTTAAAATGTTTAAATCTTTCCTTATCCCTTCCCAAGTAATTATCATTACTTGTGGCTACAGCTGGAGCAATAAAACAATAATCCTCAATTCTGGAATAAGCAGTAATATAGCAATAAGTTTCTAATTTGTTTCTGTTACCAATTTTAACGTAATTTTCTATAGCAACCCCTCTACCTATTATATTATAATCCCCGATCGTAACATTTTCTCGGATTGAAGCTTGATCAGCTAAGAGATTATAATTTCCAATTTTTGCTAGAGCATAGATAGTTACAAAACTACCAATTTGACAATTGTTTCCAATCTGAGCAGGTTGAAGTTGTGAATGATCTTTGAATATACTGCGAGGTGATCTCATGGGCTGCTTACCTATAATGGTAAAATCATCGATTCGGACATTATCTCCTATCTTTGAACCAGTATGGATTATCACATTATTACCGATCTTGCAGTTTTTTCCGATTATGACTTCTTCCTGAATAATTGAATTTAAACCAATCGTACATGAAGGATCGATCAAAGCACTTTTTGCTATCTCTTTTTCCATTCTCACCTCTTTTAGAGAAGCATTTTCCAGATAGTTAATTGAGAAGTAAAGATTTTTTTAAAAAAATTAAGAGGCTATCTTCAGAGAAGACAGCCTCTTATTAGTTTTAGTTAATTAAACAACACCCTGATCTAACATCGCATTAGCAACTTTCATAAATCCTGCTACATTAGCACCTTTTACATAATCGACATAATTTCCTGATCGACCATACTCAAGGCACTGATCATGGATGTTTAACATTATCCTATGCAGTTTTTCATCCACCTCTTCCCGAGACCATCCCATCCTGAGACTATTTTGTGACATTTCCAGACCGGAAGTAGCTACACCACCGGCATTGGAAGCTTTTCCTGGAGCAAAAAGCATTTCGTTATTCTGAAACAGATGAATAGCATCAGGAGTGCAGGGCATATTTGCACCTTCAGTAACACAAAGACAACCGTTATTAATAAGAGCTTGAGCATCTTCCTTATTCAATTCATTTTCTGTAGCACATGGTAAAGCCAAATCGCATTTTACTTCCCAAGGATGTTTACCTGCAGTGAACGGGACATCAAATTCATCAGCATAATCCTGTACCATATCTCGATTAGAAGCTCTCATTTCCAACATAAAATCTACTTTATCATCCTTAATACCATCTTTATCATAAATATAACCATCAGGACCTGAGAGAGTTACAACTTTACCGCCCAGTTCATTAACCTTTTGGACAGCGCCCCAGGCAACGTTACCAAAACCGGAAACAGCAACTATTTTATTTTCAAAATTCTGCTCTTTGGTTCTCAACATCGCTTCAGCAAAATAAACAACTCCAAATCCTGTAGCTTCTGGTCGAACTAAACTGCCACCCCAGTTTAAGCCCTTACCGGTAAGTACACCGGTAAACTCATTTTTTAGTTTTTTATACATCCCGAAGAGGTAACCTATCTCTCTCCCCCCAACACCGATATCTCCAGCAGGAACATCGGTATTAGGTCCAATATGGCGGAATAGTTCACTCATAAATGACTGACAGAAACGCATAATTTCGTAATCGGATTTCCCTTTGGCATTAAAATCCGATCCACCTTTACCACCACCCATAGGTAAGGTGGTAAGACTGTTTTTAAAGATCTGTTCAAATCCCAAAAACTTAAGGATGCTAAGGGTTACACTGGGATGAAATCTCAAACCACCTTTATATGGTCCTAAGGAACTGTTGAATTCGATACGATAACCTCGATTGACCTGAACATTACCTTTGTCATCCAACCAAGGAACCCTGAACATAACAACTCTTTCGGGCTCTACCAAACGTTCCAGGATCTTGGCTTCTTTAAAGCGCGGATTTGTTTCGTAAATATCCCATACAGATTCTACGACCTCTTTTACAGCCTGCAGAAATTCCGGTTGAGCCGGATTTTTTGCTGCAACTTCACTCAAGAAATCTTCCCTAGACATACTGCCTCCGATCTGTGTTTATTTCGTGTCTTAAAATAACTTTCAGAATTATTGTCAAGAACGGTAATTTATTTTTTTACTGAATGTTATGAAATTTTATCTATACAAATAAATCAAGCCCTTCACTACTTCGAAGGGCTTGATTTTATTATAATAATTTTAGACTATTCCCTGATCTATCATAGAATCTGCAACTTTGAGGAAACCGGCTATGTTAGCTCCATTAACATAATTTACATAATCTCCGTCCTTACCATATTCAACGCACTGATTATGGATAGCGATCATTATGTTGTGAAGTTTTTCATCTACTTCTTCTCTAGTCCAACTTAACCTCAGGCTGTTTTGTGACATTTCCAGACCCGATGTAGCAACTCCTCCAGCATTAGCAGCTTTTCCAGGACCATAGAGAAGTTTATTCTGCTGGAATATTTCAATTGCTTCCGGTGTGGAAGGCATATTAGCTCCTTCTGAAACACAGATACATCCATTTTTTACCAGCTCTTTAGCATCATTTCCATCGATTTCATTCTGAGTGGCAGCAGGAACAGCTATATCACATTCTACAAACCAAGGTCTTTTACCTTCGAAATATTTTACACCGAATTCATCAGCATATTCTTTTATTCTTCCTCTTTTCACATTCTTAAGTTCCATTACGAATTCCCATTTATCGCCGGAAATACCATCCGGATCATACACACAACCGCTAGAATCGGATAAAGTAACAACCTTGCCACCCAACTGATTAACTTTTTCAGTTGCATATTGAGCAACATTACCGGAACCGGAAACAGCAACTTTCTTGTCTGCGAATGATTCACCTTTGGTTTTAAGCATTTCTTCAGCAAAATAAACTGCACCATATCCTGTAGCTTCCGGGCGGATCAAACTACCACCCCAATTTAATTTCTTACCAGTTAAGACTCCGGTAAATTCGTTCTTTAATTTTTTGTACATTCCGAACAAGTATCCGATCTCGCGTCCCCCAACTCCTATATCTCCAGCTGGTACATCTGTGTTATGACCAATATGGCGGAAAAGTTCACTCATAAATGCCTGACAAAATCTCATAACCTCGTTATCAGATTTTCCTTTGGGATCGAAATCAGAACCACCTTTTCCTCCTCCCATAGGAAGAGTTGTTAAACTATTTTTAAAAACCTGTTCAAACCCGAGAAACTTCAGGATACTAAGATTTACACTTGGATGAAATCTCAATCCACCTTTATATGGTCCAATCGCACTGTTAAACTCCACTCTGTATCCACGATTTACCTGAACTTCACCATTATCTCTAATCCAGGGGACTCTAAACGTAAGTACCCTTTCTGGTTCTACAATTCGATCGAGAATCTTGGCTTCTTTATATCTGGGATTAGCATCATAAACAGACCAGATTGAACCAACCACTTCTTCAACAGCTTGGAGAAATTCCGGTTGGGCTGGATTTTTAGCTTTCACGGTTGCTAAAAATTGTTCTAAACTCATAATAACCTTCCTTATTTTTTTTGGGAAATTTATATGCGAAAAATTTTAAATAATCCTTCCCTGTCAAGAACTTCCCAAATTCAACAGTGAAAATCTTATATAGGGTAAAAAAAATCTATTGGCAAGAATATATTCCTGCTTTATTTTTTCAGGGTTTGAATACAGCTGCTTTCCCTGATCGTCCATCTATCTTGATCAACATTTCTTCGTTGGTCTTAATATGGAAAAAATTCTCCGTTCTGGTGATGACCTTATTTGATTTTAACCAATCCCAATCAATAAAATCAATGCCCTTATTGTGAGACACTGTAAAATAACCAACATTCATAGCAACCAGGTTATGAAAGAAATGACTCCCTTGAGAAGCTTCAACCATAAATTCATCCATACTGGTTTCAATGATTATCCTGGCTTGGTCGATCTGAGCCCAATTAACCGGTACACCAAGAAATCTATCACTGGAACCCCATCTCCCTGGTCCTATCAGAATATACTCAGATCCCTGGCTCTTCAATTTCCGGTTTATATCTTCGATCTCAGCTACCATCTTTAGCGTCTTTCTGTTATCGAATTTATCCTGATCTACAAACACGATATTCTTAATATTTTTGATGATGCCATTACCCATGGCATTGGAAGATATCAATACCAGCTCTTCCTTTTCCAGTTTTTCGATGTTTACTTCCGTATGCTCTTTTGTTACTGAGAGTGGTCTGATCTGAAGTATATAAAAAACAGGATTAAAAACTTTTTTATCTTTGAGATCATAATCAACGGCAAATTCTATCTCTACCGGTACACCTAAGCCTATTTCACCTACATCAAGAATTCTGAGCAGGATATCTGATAAGGGGATTTCACTGAAATGAATTATATTACGGAAGGTTATAACTCTGGGTCCCTTAGCAAATTCACCATCTATAAAAGTAAAATGTTCATAATCCCAGACAGAAGTTAAATTACGGAAAGTATTTTCCAGAAGTTCTTTATTTAGACGCAGTTTTTCCAGGGTTGCCATTTCTCCGTTCACCAGATTGAAACTTTTTCTACTGAGATCGATTGCATAATATTCCCTCTGGTTATTCTCCACCATGGAAGCTGGTTCCAGGAGATCTATCCTGGAGTGGCGGGGTGAATAGCGAAAAGACCTCTCACCATCTACAACCGATTTACCAAGCCCCAAGGCAAGGGCAGCAATACCGTCTTCATGTTTGATACTTGAAGTTGGATAAAAATTATAGGATTGTGAAGCTCCTGAAAAAATGGGGAAAAAATAACGTTCATTATGAAAAGAACCACACATTTCCTGTATGATCACAGCCATTTTTTCTTCTTCTATTTTATTGTTAATGCTCTCAATGTATTTTCTTGGTTTAGATTGAAAAGGGGTAGAAAAAACTATTTTTACAGCTGAAGTTAATTGCTCTAATCTTTGTTCAATATTTTCATGATTGTTAGGAAGCATGAAAGTCTTATAAATACCTGCAAAAGGTTGTGATTGTGAATCCTCCAGCAGACCGGAAGAACGGACTGCCAAAGGTTTATTGGTTCTGGTAAGGAGGATTTTCAATTTTTCTTTCAAATCATCTGACAGATCCCCAGAATCAAATCTCTGCTCAATTTGCTTATCTGTTAATTCGGTGATCTTTTCAGTATCGATCTTGTTCGCTTCGATAAAATAATCAAATTCATTTGTCCCGATGATAGCTGTTTTGGGTAATTTTATTTTTACATCCTGATATTCCTTATCCAAAGACATTGTAACCAGCAGGGCATTAAGGAACGACAATCCTCTTCCCTTTCCACCCAAGGAGCCTTCCGCCAGTTGGATTATCTTATCTTCTTCTGTAAAAACAGACTGGTCAAACTTGACTACTTTTCCCCTGTTTTTTTGTTTTCTGACCGCAGCGATCGTATTGATCAAAAATTTCCTTAATTCTTCCACATTCAAAAAATCACTTGCCAGTATATATCTGATAGATTGAGCTATTTTGATTTCTCCATGAGCCATCAACCAGGCCGAAAAATGATTTCTGTCAGCATGATATAGCAAAGATTCCTTAGGAATTACAGCCAGTTTTTTCTCAAAGTGATACATTGATCGAGCTCTTTCTATCTCCTCACCCTTGGAATTACGGAACACAAAATCACCGAAACCAAGATTATTAATCACAAATTGCTTAATATCTGTAAGAAGTTTTTTAGAATTTTTATCAAGAAATTCCGCATTTAGTTTTCTGGCTTCGATTTTGTTAGCCGGATCAGCTGACTGGATCAAAATGGGCAGATCAGAATTATGTTCTCTGATCTCCCTGATCAACCTGACACCTCCAGTAATACTCCACTCACCTTCTACTCTAAGGTTCACATTGGTTACAACACAGATAATGTATTCCCGGTACTTTTCGTAGATTTCGATCGCCTGATCATAATCATGAGCCATCAATATTTTGGGTCTTGCCCTCATTCTAAGTCTTTTATTTGCCTCAGCCATTTCACTTTCAATCAATTCCTGAGTCAATCGCATACTTTCTGCATAAAAAATCGGTAAGAACAGAGAATAATAACCAATATTACTTTCAATTACCAGAACTACTCTTACGTGACCATATCTTGTATCATAGGATGCATTGATTTTATCTTCCACAGATTTTATCATAGCGACGAATAATTTAGCATCACCCCGCCACAAAAAAATATCATCAAAATATCTTAATCTTTCTCCGCTGTTCTGGATGAACTCAATATATGACAACTTATTGAGTAATAACAATATTGGTAGGTGAGGATATTTTTCTTTAATCCGTTCACTTAAATCAAAAGGTGAGATATTGCCTATCCTCATCATGATTATAACAAGATCGAATTCTCTTTCTTGCAACATCGGGATTATCTCATCTGTAGATGTAACCGAAGTTATTCTTGGTGCTGTGCTGAGATCAAGTTGCCGATATTCACCGTAGATCTGTTCCGACAACCTACCGTCACGTTCCAAGACATAAGCATCATAGATATTGGAGATCAGCAAAATCTCCCTTATCCTGCTTTGCATCAGGTTATGAAAATTATCATCCCCAAATTTGAATTTATTATAATAATATTTTAAATCTTCTAGATTCATCAAAGATCCTTTTTTATTTATAGATGAAGGAAATTCCTTTTCTACCATCCATTTTTATTGTAGCGGGATGTTCCAACTTGATATGAACGAGATGAGCTGTTTCTTCAGTTGCTTTTTGTTCACCAAGCCATTTCCAATCGATAAAGTCTTCATCCGATCCATAGGGAACAGTAAAATATCCAATGTTCATAGAAACCAAGTTATGGAAGAAATGGGTACCTTGGGAAGCATCAACGACAAAATCTTTTAAACCTGCTTCAACAATGATCTTAGCTTTATAGATCTCATGCCATTTAACAGGTACACCCAGAAATCGATCACGCGAACCCCAGCGACCAGGTCCGATTAGAATATAATAACGCTCCTCATTCTTCATTTTATTGTTTAGATAAGAAATTTCCTGCTGGATATCCAATGTTTCGGTACTTTTGAATTTATCAGGATCAATATAGATTATGTCGCAAATGTTTGAGATAACTCCGTTACCCATTCCTCTGGTAGTATAAAGAAACAGATCATCATGATTCACATTTTCAGAATCAATATAGATCTCATCTGTATTTATGGTTAACGGTCTAATCTGCAGAACATAAAAGGTAGGAATTTGATTTTTATCATTACCCCTAGTAAGATTCACAGCAAATTCAATTTCAACAGGAACTCCCATTGCTTTTTCCCCGATCTCAAGAATATTTTCCAGGATCCTGGACAGAGGGAAATACTCATACTTCAGGATATCAGCAAAGGTGACCAAACGAGGTCCTTTTATCCTGTTACCATCAACCAGCCGATTATTCTGATAATCCCAAGTAGAAATAAGATGTTCCAGAGAACCATGTTTGATAGCTTCTTTTATCCTCAATTTTTTCATTGTACAATCGATATTATCAAGCAATTTAAAATCGCTATCCTTACTATCGATCGCATAAAATTCTTTTTGGGTTTCACCCAATAATTCTTCATTTGAAATCAACTGGTTCTTGGGGTATTTAGGACAAAAACGGAATATTCGCTCACCTTCAACCACGGTTTTTCCTAATCCCACAGCGATAGCAGCAATTCCATCACTGTTTTTCAAGCTCGAGGTTGGATAAAAATTGTATGATTGAGCTACACCTGAGATATTGGGATAGAAATAACCATCATAATCATTACCAACTGTTTCCTGGATTATAACTGCCATTTTCTCTTCTTCCAGCTTATAATTAATACTCTCGATATAATTTCGAGCACTTTCCAGGTAAACTGAGGCAAAAACAAGTTTAATAGAATTTTCCAGATGTTCCAATCTAATTTTTTTATCTGGATTATTGTTCGGTAACATAAAAGTCTGGTAGATACCGGCAAATGGTTGAGATTGAGAATCTTCCAGTAAACCGGAAGAGCGGACTGCCAGGGGATAATTTACTCTTTCCACTAATTGTTTTAAAACCTTTTTCATGCGTTCTGAGAGGTTACCTTTTACAAAGTATTTCTGGATTTCCTGATCAGTTTTCTCGGTTATCCATTGGCCAATTCGATTACGCTCGATAAAATCATCAAATTCACTGGTACCAATGATGAATGTTTTTGGGATCTTAATATTGCTATTGGGAAATTTCTTCTCGAACTCCATAGTAACAAAAAGAGAATTCAGAAAAGCTATACCTCTTCCTTTTCCACCTAAAGAACCCTCGGAAAGGCGGATGATTCCTTCTTCGATATTCAAAAAATTAGGATCGAAATGAATTATTTTCCCCCGATTTCTTTCATAGTCTATTTCTTTGAAAATATCGATCAAATGTTTTCTCAATTTACCCATATCATCAAAATCATCAACTTTAAGATCTCTGAGCCTCCTGGCAAATAGAAATTCACCATGAGCAGTAAGCCAGGCAGAAAAATTATTATGACTGCTATGATAAACAAGCGATTCGTCTGGGATAATCTTGAGTTTTTCCAAAAAATCGGAAATATTCTTTGCTATTGTAATTTTCTTACCATCTTCCTTACGAAAAACAAAATCACCAAAACCGAGATTATTCACTACAAAACTTCGTAGATCATGAAGTAGGGTCTTGGAATTCTTATGTAAAAAATGGACATTCAGATCTTTGGCGTAGCTGGCATTTTCCAGTTCGGATGATTGTAACAAAATTGGACAATCCACATTATGCATCTGCAAGTGTTTGATTAGTTTCAAACCTGCATGGGGATGTAGTTTACCTTTGTAATTGTACCGAATATCAGAGATTATGGCATTAACAAATTCCTTGTATTTCTCATATATTTCGATCGCATCTTCAAAAGAATGGGTCAAAAGAACTTTGGGACGACCTCTCATCCGCCTTCTTTTGTTGATATCATCAAGTTCTTCATTGATCAATAACTGGGTTTGTTTCATTATCTCTGCATATAACAAAGGATGAAACATCGAATAGTAATGAATAGAATCCTCTACCAGTAAAATAACCCTTACTAATCCTTCCTTGGTGTCATTTTCAACATTCCAGAGATCTTCGATATATTTAATCATGGCAAGAAAGATCTTACTGTCCCCATTCCAGCTAAAAACATTATCGATATACTTCATCTCATCGCTTTCTTTATCTATCATCACGATATCATTGGAAACATTTAACAATAGTAAGATCGGAATATCAGGATATTTTTCTTTGATCATTTTACTAAGTTTAAAAGGACTCAATTCTCCAATTCGCATCATGGTGATCACAAGATCGAATTTTTTCTTTTCCAGCAGTTGTAGAGCTTGATATCCAGTGGGGACACTTGTGATCCTTGGTGATGTACTTAGATTAAGCTGACGATATTCACCATGAATTTGTTCTGATAAACGTCCATCCTGTTCAAAAATAAAAGCATCATAAAACGTTGCTACTAAAAGGATCTCATGAACCTTTTTCTTCATCAGATTATGGAAAATATCTTCACCAAACTTAAATTTATTGTAATAATAATTCAGCTCTTTTAAATCCATCATACCCCCATTTCAAAATACTATCCGAACCTCGATTTTCAGTTAACTTTATTCAATATATTGTCAACAAGTAATTAAGTAAGCGGATTGAGTAAAAATGGTTTTGTCTTATCGCTTGCTGTTATAACTTGACACAAATGGAAATATAGTAGTTAGGAGTACAATTGACCAAAAGGAATAATTAGTTTATGATAAAATTGTGCAATGATAAAACCTGCTGGCTAGTTTTTTTTGTCTTGTTTTTTTATTCGGTAGTATGTACCGCTCAGCCTAGAGTTGATTTAAGTTTTAACCAGCCTACAATAAATTCACTGGTTAAACTTTCTAATTTGCAAAGAGTTATTCCCGAAATACCAAAGATCGACCCTGACAAGGCTAAGGAAGAATGGGAATTTGCTATTTCATCACCAGCAGAATTTGCCAGTTCGTTAAAAAATCTCTTTCTTCAAAAAGATAGCAATAATTTCTTAAATTATTATTATAAAAATGAGCGACAAGTATCAGGTTACCTCGTACTAAATTTAAAAGCAGGGATTGATTGCTTGGACAATCTAGAAAAAGAGAGAAGTTTCTTTCTTTTCAATGGGATGCGCTTAAAAGCGAATATTCAAAATTTCTATCTCTTTGCTGATTGGTGGTCTGGTCATTTTATAGAGGATATTGAGTTTGCAGAATCTAATTCTCCTTTGATAGACAGTTGGTACAAAAAATCAGAAGACGGTTCCAAAACTTATCTTGATAATCTGGAAGGCATAATTAGTTACAGAACACCAAATTGCTCGATCTCCCTGGGGAGATCAAATTATCAGATCGGTAATAACATCTCAGGAAGCATAATTTTAAGCGATTTCTGTAATGAATACGGCTACTTCTCAGGTAAGCTCAAAATTGGTAAAGTTTCTTTTTCGATTATGCATGCCAGCCTAATTCCTGATAGCTTAACCCAGGCTAATAATACAGAGTATGCTGACAAATATCTGGTAACCCACAAAATTGACTGGCAACCATCAACAAAATTACACTTTTTTCTGGGTGAACATGTAGTTTACGGTGAAAGAGGAGTGAATCCAAGCTATTTACTTCCGCATGCATTTTTGCGTATTACCGAACATAATCTCAGAGATCGGGATAATGTTCTAATCTTTGCGGGATTGGATGTGAATTTATTAACTGATCAAACAACATACCTAAACTTTATCATAGATGAACTGGCAAAATCAAAATTCTTTTCTTCTTGGTGGGGAAATAAATATGCTCTTCAGATTGGTCACTCGATTCAACTGAAAAATCTCCTGGATTCCAGAATTACGATTGAAGTTACTGCGATCAGGCCCTGGCTTTATACTCATAAAAAAATTGTAAATAAATTTTCCCAGGATCAGGTCTCCCTGGGTCATCCTGATGGATCCAATCTGATCGAATTTGCTGGAGAATTAAACACTAAATTCTCCCAAACAATAAGTCTCGATCTCAATTACAGATATATAAAACAAGGATCCGTCGGAAATCAATACTGGATCAACTATGAAACCAGACCTTCCGATAAGGTAGCATGGCTGGAGGGTGATATAACCGAGATTAGCTCTTTGACCACGGTCATAAATCTTAATCTACTTGCACATCATTTCTTGAAGGTGGGGTTGGAAACCTCTAAAAAGGATGATCTGAAGCTGGATAAGAAACTCTACTTAAGTTACCTGGTTATTTACTGATAATGGATCCGGTTATTTTAATTTTCTCCTTTTTCATTCTGTTAATGTCTTTCTCTATGTTTTTTAACAAAGCCCAAAAATCAGCCCCTTTGCAAAAGTATTCTATCCTGATTGCAATCAGGAATGAACAACATAATTTACCATTTTTGCTTTCATCTCTGAAAGAGATTGATTACCCCAAGGAACTATACGAGATCATTTTTATCGATGATGCATCTGAGGATAATTCTATAGATTTCATCAGGGAATTCTGCGAACTGAATATAAACACCACATATTATCAGTTAGGCAATAAAAGCCAAGAATACAAAGGTAAAAAAGCTGCTTTGAAGCTCGGAGTAGAAAAATCAAGGAAGGATATTCTGCTATTTACAGATGCTGATTGTATAATTGGTAACCGGTGGCTTAGTTCTTTCAATCAATATTTCAATAAAAATGTTGGCCTGGTAATAGGTTGGGTTGCAGAAAATAGCGCCGGGAAATTCCCTGAGTTCATCGGTCTTATGAAAGCTGCTATTTATGCAGTTACTACAGGGTTTGGTATTCCTTTTTCAGCTTCTGGAGGAAATCTGGCAATCAGAAAAATAGTCTTTGATGAAGTTTCTGGATATGATCATATCAAACACTATGTTTCAGGTGATGACAAACTTCTTTTAAATCTGGTAAAAAAAACCAGATGGAAGATTTCATTCAATTCACAAAAAGTTGTGGAAACAATACCAATTCGAGATAGAAAAATCAAACAGGAGCAACTCAAACGCAGATATGGAAAATTCGGGATGTCTTCTCCCTTCTATAAAATAATCCAGATGTTGATCTTTATATTCTACCTGTATTTACCTATAAAGATAATATTTTACCCCACCTATGACCTCTTTATCTATATTGGAACTTCACTGGTCTTTTATTTCTCGATGTTTTTTAAATTCAAGGGAAGATTTAACTTTCTGCACTTGATCTATCTACAGTTTTACCCTTATTATTTAATTTTTAATTCAATTCGTGGTATGATATCCAGCTGGGAATGGAAAAATTAAGTTATAAACTCGGAAAGGATATTAAATCTATATCCCCGCTCATGAATCTCTGATATTAATGCCGGTAGAGCCTTAATAGTAGCTTTATTATTGTGAGTATTATCATGGAGCAGGATTATGGAACCAGGTCTAATTTTAGCTAGAATTCTTTTAATGATGACCTCTGGCTCAAATATTTGGAAATCCTTTACCGAGACATCAGCCAGGATGATCTTTTTCAATAATTTAGAGGGATGCAATAACAAGCTAAATGGAATCCGGAGATAAGGAGGACGATAAAACAATGTTTCAGCTATTTTTAATCTAATTAGGGAACGATCAGTCTTTTTAATATCTTTTAGAATATAATTGAGATTTGAAAAGAATCCGCTTTGATGTTCGTAACCATGATTACCAATTTCATGGCCCTGATTAAAAATCTTCTGAGCTATCCCAGGATATTTCTCAACCTCCGTTCCGGAAAGGAAAAATCCCGCTTTTACAGATTCTTTCTTTAATATATCAAGAATTTCCTCGGTGTTTCTTTTGTGAGGTCCATCATCAAAAGTTAAAAACAAGATTTTTTTTTCAGTTCTTATTCTGCGAATAATATTTTTAGGATTATTCAATTTAACCTACAGATTTTTTTCTTCTCAATTTTTCTAATTTCATAACAATTGTCATTAAATTGCAGTCAAGGATTTTGGTTATTCTAAATGAAGAAAAAAGTAATTAAAGGGTTTGTTTTACTTGTTAAAATATTGCTCTCTGGTTTGATTCTCTATTTTATATTCAGGAAGCTCGATCTAAACGCGGTAAAAGCATTTTTTTTTAGCATTCCGGCAAAAACTATAATTTTGATAGTTACTATTGCTATTTTGAAGGAGATAACTCAAATCGTCAATTGGGGTCATTATCTTATTCTTAATCCAGAATATCGTCTGCGAAAAATAGATATTTTAAAATCATATTTCATTGGTCTAGCTCTCAGATTTACTCTTCCCGGAGGAGTAGGCAGCTTAGGCAAGATATACTTTCTGGAGAATAAAAAAAATCATTCTCTTATTTCAATCGGCGTCGAAAGGTTTTTTCAAACTTGGACAGCTTTTTTCTTTGCTTCTCTGTCCAGCATCTTTTATTTTAAAAACATCCCTGTATATTTCCCAATTTTAATTTTCCTGATAATTCTTTTTATCCCAATTATTGTAAAAGTGATAAATCTTGAAAAAAAATGGAAAAGTCTTATCGGATACAGGAAAAATTATCATAGACTTTTACCCAGAATAATATCAATCCAGATTATTTATTTTTTCTTAACAATCTGCCAATACTATCTAATCATAAACAGTATCTTGGAGATAGATTTTCCATCTTTAGTGATAAGTGTTCCCCTAGTCTTATTTGCCAACGTTATTCCGATAACGTATGCTGGATTGGGGTTAAGGGAAACCTTTGCTATTCAGGTATTATCCCGGTTTTCAATATCCGCTGAGATTGCTTTGACCGCGTCGCTGGGTATTTTTTTGATCAACAGTGTGCTACCTGCAATACCGGGAATATGGTTTATCCTATTTTCAAAAAAGAATAATCCTGAAAAAAAAAATTAATCCTCACAAATCCCTTGATTTGATCCTTAATTTCACACTTTCTCCACAGTTCCTACAAATTGCGATTGCTTTCCGATTTTTCAAGATCTGCTGTCTTATTTTATTTATAGCATTATTTTTCCAGATCTTTTCCAATTGTTGGTTTTTAACGTTTCCAATAGGAAACTCCAGATCTTTGTCGAAACAGCAGATCGATACTTCTCCATCCCAGTTGATCACAGGAGAAGTCCATATCCTTCGACATCGGTTCTTGATACCGACCTTGAGCTCAAAATCATCGTTTTTGATCTTGTAACGCCTGTATTTGGGATTTAGAGGTAAGAAATTATTGATATCCTCTTTGCTGTAAATTTGGACTGTTTTCAATTCCAGATGATCCACTTCATATTCTCTCGCTAATTTTTTTATCGCGTCGATCTCGTGTTCATTATGTTTTAGAACAAGAAACTGCCATCTCAGGAAGGGTTTATTAATTCCCCCTTTTTTTCTGGCTTTGATCATTTTATTAACATTATTCAAAACCAGATCTAGCTTTCCATTAATCCGATATTTATTATAGGTTTCTTGGGTAGCACCATCTAGGGAAAGGATCATGGAATCCAATCCAGAATCAATTATTTCTTGCGGATCTAACTCAACATTTCCATTAGTGGACACCAGGGTAAATAGTCCTGCCTCAGAAGCATATTTGATCATTTTTATAAAATCTTTATTCAAAAATGATTCACCCTGATTCCAGAGGCATACCATGAAAGATCTTTCACGTATTTCATCTATTATCTTTTTGAATAGATTTAATTCCATATAACCCCGTGGTCTTTTCAGGGTACCATTTCCAGAAGGACAGAGAGGGCAGCGAAGATTACAGATATTGGTGGGTTCGATCATTACAACAGGAGGAAAACCTGATATATGTACATCATTTGTTATTAGGGAAATAAAATAGGACAGATAGTTTTCTACTGCAAAGCCAGCCCTTTTAAAAGTAATGGTTTTTTTGATAAAGTTAAATTGTTCCCTTAACATTAAAAAGTTCTTAACTTCGAGACTTCCAGATTAAGTAATTCTTCGGTGGATAAACCTTTCTGATAATTATATAGTGCTTTCAACCAAGCTCCATGCATGGTGTTTGGAAAAATAATAAATTTTGAGCCAAAGTTATCACTCAATTCTTCTACCGATCGGTTTCTTTCTTCAAGAGATTGCCCATCAAATACATCGGTGAAATCAATCAAATTGTCTCCCAAAATCAGA
>Ga0272442_10001620_pt1 | contig 33805 bp, 29 predicted proteins | sample SSMForm2O_FD_200262 | JGI IMG/M metagenome (GOLD analysis project Ga0272442, IMG submission 200262) | Marine sediment archaeal communities from Little Sippewissett salt marsh, Falmouth, MA, United States - SSM-Form-2O | ecosystem: Environmental > Aquatic > Marine > Wetlands > Sediment ... | reverse complement strand
CCAACCGGCATGCGCACGGGCGCCCCGGTATCGGTGACGGTCATCCCGCGGACCAGCCCGTCGGTGCTGCCCAGCGCCACGCAACGAACCTTGCCGCCCCCCAGGTGCTGCTGAACCTCGCCAACCAGCGACGGGCCGCCCTCGCCCTCCACGCGCAGCGCGTCGTAGATGCCCGGCACGTGGTCCTCGGCGAACTGCGCATCGAACGTTGAGCCGATCACCTGCACGATCCTGCCCGTAACCTGTATCTGCTCCGCCATGGCGTTCCGATCAGTTCTCCGCCTCGCGGCCGTCCTCGCCGACAAGCCGGCCGTGCATCCGCTCCAGGTGCGACGCCACGGACACATCGTATACGTCGTCGCCGACCTGCACCACCAGCCCGCCGATGAGCGCCGGGTCCACGCGAGTGCGAAGCAGCGTCTTCGTATGGAACGTCTCCCCCAGCGCGTCGGCGACGGCTCGCCGCTGGGCCGGTGTCAATTCGACGGCCGACACGACCGTCACCTCGCGACGCCCCTGCCCGGCGTTGATCTCCTCGCGCAGCTGTGAGACGACCTCCCGCCGCGCGCCGCGCCCGCGGAAGCCCGCCACGATCTCCGCCAACTCCGTCGTGATCTGCGCCTGCCGCATGCGGTTGTAGCTTCGGGTGAGATCGCGGATCATCTTGTCGGCGTTTTCGGTGGCCGCCCGCACGGCCGCCATGCGCATGGCCTGCTCCGAGATTGCCGACTCGACGAAGCACTGGTACACCCGCATGCGGACGGCCCGCAGGAGCACTTCCTCGAGCACGTCCTCGGGCGCGGGGAGCAACGCGTACTCGACGGGCTCGGCAAGCGAGGCGGCTTCCGGGGGCGCGTCGAACCCGGTCAGGGGCAGCACCTTGGCAAGCGCCGCCCGCTGACGCGCCGACGAAACGAACTGCACGTACGAGATCTCCACGCCGGAGATCATCTCGCGTAGGAATTCGTCGATCAGTTCGTCGGCGAGTTCGGCGACATGCTCAAACTCGATGACGTGTCCCGCCCGCGGCGTGGGAACCGAATCGTACACCCGGTCCGGCATCAGCCCGCCGTGACGGAAGTACCGAGTGCCGCGCCGCCCCGCGACTCGCAGGCTCACTTGCCGCCCCCCCCGCACCAATTCCCCCATCCGCTCCATCACCTGCTCAACCACCACCGAGTTGAACGAACCGCAGAGCCCGCGGTCGGAGGTCAACACAAGCAGCACCAGCGGACGGCCCGGGGCGGCCCTGAACAGCGGGTGCCGAACCCGCCCCCTGCTGCGGCGAATGAGGTCGCCCACCAGCGCGGCGATGCGGTCGGCGAAGTCGCTGGCGGCCTCGGCCCGCTGCCGCGAGCGCCAGAAGCGCGCCGCCGCCACCTTCTCCATCATCGCCGTCACCGTGCGAATGCTCTGAACAGCGTCGAGGCGGCTCTGGATCTTGCCGAGTCGGGCCACCGGTCACTCCTCCTCGGGCCCGGCCGCGGGCGGGCGCTTCGCGGCGACGGCCGCACCTCCCCGCCGGCCCCGACGCTGGCGACGTACGCGGATGCCCTCCCATGGACCTTGGCGGAACTGCTCGACGATGCCGCGCAGGCGGCGGCTGCGCTCGGCCGTCAGGTCGGGCTCGCCCGCCAGTTCCTTGCGAAACTCCTCGTGCTCGCGGGACACGAAGTCGAGCAGGCCGGAGATGAACGCGTGGACCTCGTGGGGCTCGGCGTCGTCGAGGTACCCCCGTGAGCCGGCGTAGACGGCGATGATCTGGTCCACGACGGGCAGCGGCTGGTACTGCGGCTGGGTCAGCAGCCGGACCATCCGCTCGCCGCGCTCCAGTTGCGACTGCGAAGAAGCGTCGAGGTCCATGCCGAGCTGCGCGAACGTCTCGAGCTCGCGGTAGGCCGCCAGGTCAAGCCGCAGGCTCTTGGCGACCTCCTTCATCGCGGGGTAGGCGGCCTTGTAGCCCACGCGGCTGACGGAGATGCCCACGTTGACCGCCGGGCGAACACCCGCGAAGAACAGCGAGGGCTCCAGGTAAATCTGCCCGTCGGTGATGGAGATCAGATTCGTCGGAATGTACGCCTCGACCTGCCCCTCCTGCGTCTCGCAGATGGGGAACGCCGTCATCGACCCGCCGCTTTCCGGCAGTCGGTGGATGCGCAGCGCGTCGGCGTTGGGCAGCGCCGCCAGCCGCGCCTCTGCCTCCTTGCGGCCGGGCACGCCAACGTATTCCCTGCCGTCCACCGGCGGGGAGGGCTGGGCGGCGTCGGCGTCGAGCGCTTCCTTCGGCACGATCACGTACCGCTCGGCGAGCTTGCAGGCCCGCTCGAGCAACCGGCTGTGGAGGTAGAAAATGTCCCCGGGATACGCCTCGCGCCCCGGCGGGCGGCGAAGCAGCAACGAGATCTGTCGGTACGCGGCCGCTTGCTTGGTCAGGTCGTCATAAACGATCAGCGTCGCGCGCCCGCGCTGCATGAAGTGCTCGGCGACCGTGCAGCCGCAATACGGGGCGATGTACTGTAGCGGGGCCGGCATGCTGCTCGCGGCCGAGATTACCACCGTCTCGTCCATCGCCTGGTGCGCACGCAGCGTGTCCACGACCGCCGCGACCGTCGATTCCTTCTGCCCGATGGCGACGTACACGCAAAGGACGTCGGTGTCGCGCTGGTTGATGATGGCATCAACGGCGACGGCCGTCTTGCCCGTCTTGCGGTCGCCGATGATCAGCTCGCGCTGCCCGCGCCCGATGGGGATCATCGAATCGACGGCGATGACGCCGGTGTGCAGCGGCTCATAGACGGGCTGGCGGCCGGCGATGCCGGGGGCGGGGCGCTCGACGGGCCGAACCTCGTCGGTCTCGATCTCACCGCGCCCGTCGAGGGGCCGGCCCAGCGGATCGACCACGCGGCCGAGCATGGCGTCGCCCACGGGCACCTCCAGAAGCTTCTCGGTCGAACGTACGATCTGTCCGGCCTTGATGTCCTCGCAGCCACCATAGACGACGGCGCCGGTGGAGTTCTCCTCGAGATTGAAGACCTGCCCAATCTGGTCGGTCTCGAACTCGAGCATCTCGCCGGCCATCGCGTGCGAAAGCCCGAGGATCTGCACGATCCCGTCGCCGACCTCCAGCACGCGCCCAACGTGCGCGACTGACATCTCACGCCGGTGGCGGGCGATCTCCTCGCGGAGGACGCTGGCGATTTCCTCGGGTTTGAAGCGCGTCACCACGTTCGCGTCACCTCTCCGGCGGCGCCTACCGGTCGCCGGGGTAGCTTGCCTGAAGGTCCTGCTTCGGCCGGACGTCGCACTCGAGCTTCAGCACCGTCACGCCGGCGATCCGGTCGGGGCTGCGGCGCGGCAGCCCGCGCAGCGCCAGCCGGTCGCCCGTCTGGCGGAACCTGACCGGCTCGCCCGTCGCCAGCAGCCAAGCCTTGCGGACCTTCGCCCTCAGTCCGCCGACGATGACCTCGCTGCCGGGCCAGCGAGTCACCCACAGGTACGCCGCCTTACCCTTCGCCGTCCAGTGCCCGATCCCGCTCCAACTCAACCGGTCATCGCAGCGGTCCATCCGTCCGTACACCGCCTCCCCGTTCCTGCTGAGCCACTTGCCCGTGGCGGTCAGCCGCTCGACGGCCTCCGACGGTACGGAGCCGTCGGGCTTGGGGCCGATGTTCAGCAACAGGTTGCCGCCGCCGGCCGTGCACTGGCGGAGCATGCCGAGCACGTCGCGCGTGCTGCGCCAGTCCTCGGGCGGGGCTTCCTGCCAGCCCCACGAGCCGTTGAAGGTCATGCACGCCTCCCACGCCCGTCCGGGATCGGCCGCGCGGATGTGCTCTTCCGGCGTGCCGAAGTCCTCGTCGAGCTTGGAGCGGTTGTTGATGAGGATGTGCGGCTGAAGCCTGCGGACCATGGCATTCATCTTGCGGCTCCCCCACGCCTTCGCGTCGGGCAACGGGCGGGAGACGTCGTACCACAGGATGTCGATGGGGCCGTAGTTGCTCATCAACTCCCGGACGCAGCCCTGCGTGAAATCGAGGAACCGACGCCGGGCCTTCTCGCTGGTTGCGCAGCGATGCCCGTCCGGGTGGTGCCAATCCATCAGCGAATAGTAGAAGCCGATCTTCAGGCCGAACTCGCGGCAGGCGTCCACGTACTCGGCCACCAGGTCGCGCCGCGGGCCACGCTTCACGGCGCTATAGCCGGTCTGCCGGGTGTCCCACAGACAGAAGCCCTCGTGGTGCTTTGTGGTCATGACCATGTACTTCATGCCCGCCTTCTTCGCGAGCTTGGCCCACTCGCGGGCGGGGCGGGGCTTGGGCACCCACGTGGCGGCGAGTTTCTCGTATTCCCTCACCGGAATCCGCTCGCGGTTCATGACCCACTCGTGCCGACCGAGCTGCGCGTAGAGCCCCCAATGCACGAACATCCCGAAGCGCGCCTCGTGCCACCACCTCATTCGCCGTGCGCGCTCGCGCGGGGCTGTTCCCTTCGTCCGGGCCACCTGTGCCTACCTTTCTTCCGTTTGCCGCCCGTCGGCGGCTTCTTGTTGTCGTTGTGAAAGCTCCTGCCGCAGACTCCTGAGTTCGCCGGCGACGCTGGCGTCGAACACGCTGTCGCCGACCTGCACGATCAGCCCGCCGAGTACGTTCGGGTCCGCCACCGCCGTCACGACGGCGGGGGCGCCGAGCGCCCGGCTGAGCAACACCCGGATGCGCTCGCGCTGCGAGTCGCCCAGCTCGACGGCCGAGATCACCAGCACGGGCACCTTGCCCTGGCGGGACTCCACGCGGCGGCGGAACTGCCGGGCCGTCTCTCGCAGCAGGGCCAGTCGCGTGTGCTTCGCCATCACGACAAGTAGCGACTCGACGCCCTCGCTGACCCGCCCGGCGAAGAGGCGCTCGACCAAGTCCACGCTCTCGGACACGCCGCGGTCAGGGCCCGTGAGCATCTCTCCCGCACCATCCTGCTCGCGGAGGATGTCAGCGAGACGGTCCAACTCGTCTGCCGCTTCGGCCGCCTGAGCGTCGTCCTCCAGCGACTCCAGCAGGCCCTCGGCATAGACCTCCGCCACGGAAAGCGATTCCGGGTCGGTCGCCTGAGCGGCCACCCGTCCAGCGGCGAATTCCTGAGCGGCCACCATCACGGTTTCCTCAGCGTGCGTTCGCGGATCTCCTCCAGTGATTCCTCCACCAACCGCTCGTGGTCGTCGGCCGACAGCTTGCGGCCGATCAGACGCGACGCGAGTTCCGTCGCCATGCTCGCCGCGAGGTCGCGGAGGTCCTGGGCGGCCTCCTCCTTGGCCCGCTGGATCTCCTCGCGCGCCTCCTGGGTCAGTTCGGCGGCCTGCTCCTGTGCCTTCTCGACAATAGCCTTGCGCTCCTCGGCGGCGCGGCGCTGCCCCTCGGCAACGATCCCCTCCGCCTGCGCGCGGGCCTGGGCAAGCTGCGCCTTGTAGTCGGAGAGGGCCTCTTCGGCCTCACGCTGCCGCTTCTCGGCGTTGTCGAGAGACGTCTGAATGGCCTCCTCCCGACGCTGGAGCTGGGCGACGATCGGCTTCCACACCCACTTGCCCAGCACCAGTACAAGCGCCGCGAACGTGATCATCGCGGCGATCGCCTGTCCCAAGTCGCCGAAATACGGCGTGTCCTCTCCCTCCTGGGCCAGCGCGTACGCGGCCGGGGCGAGAGAGGCGGCCACGCCCGCCAACCACACCAACGCTCTCGGCCTTCTGCGGCGCAAGGTCATTCCGTCCTCCGGCGAGTCGCCAAGGCGCCTACGCCGTAAACACGGTCAGCAGGCAGACGAGGATCGCGAACAGCATCGCGCCTTCGACCATGGCGGCCGCGATCAGCATCGGGCCGAACATCTGCCCGGCGGCCTCCGGCTGCCGCGCCATCGAGTCGAGGCACTTCGAGCCGATCTTGGCGATGGCCAGCCCGCCTCCCGCAGCGGCGGCCGCCGCCGCGAAGCACGCGCCCAGCGCCCGCCACGTGGACGAGGACGATGGCTGCTGCACGGTCGGCGCGGGCGTCTGTTCGGTGGTATCGCCCTGTTCGTCGGCCGAGGCGACCGCCGCCGTCAGGGCGAAGATCACCAGCGCCCCTGTCACAAGGAATCCACAGGAAACTCTCATAGCTGTCTCCGGCAAGGGGAACTCATTCAACAAACGCTTGGGATCAATGGACGGCCTCCACGTAAAGGCCGAGGAACATCGCGGCCAGGAACGTGAAGATATACGCCTGAAGCCCCGCCACGAGCAACTCGAGGATGCTCACCAGCACGCTGCCAGCGATGCATAGCGGCCCAACGTACCACACGTGCATCGCCTGGTGCTGGATATACGCGGCGGCGGCCTGGAAAACGAATAGCATCAGCACCCCGAGCAGCACGTGCCCGGACATCATGTTGGCGAACAGACGGATGACCAGCGCGACGCACTTGCCCACCGCCCCGACGAACTCCAGCAGCGAGATCGGCACGCGCATGATCGCCCCGGCGAGACCCGGAATCGACGGACTGAGATTCGCCACCCAAAGCAGCGGCGACGCCAGCGCCGCCGCCCACATCGGCCAGCCGCGCGCCTGGTGCCACTCGGCGGCCGTACGGCGAAGCCCCGCCACAATGATCGTCAGCAGTGTCGCCCCCGCCAAGCCCGCGCACACGGTCAGCACGCTGGTGGGCGTGCCGCCGATGTGGAAATCCGCGAGGCCGGCGACGTAATCGATCGGCACGAGCCCGATAAGGTTGAGCGCCAGGATATACACGAACAACGTCAGCAGGAACGGGAGGAACTTGCCGGCCTGCCCGTGAAGCGCGGGGCGGGCGATCATGTCGCGGACGAAGACCACGACGACCTCGATGGCGTTTGCCCCGCCGTGGGGGACCGTCTTCCACCGGCGGGCGAGGGGAATCAGCGCGACCGGCAGCAGGACCGTCACCAACAGCATCGTCGCGATCGCGCTGCTCATCAGCGTCACCCGCATGCCGAACAGCTCCACCTGCCAACCCGGCCAGGGATGGTCGCTGATGTGGTGAAGCAGATTGCTGAAGGCCAGTATCACGCGGCCGCACCTCAGTCCTTCCCGGAAGGTGATTCATCCGCCGGCGGGGCTTCATCCGCACGGCGCTGCTGGTGCTGCTCGGCCTCCTTCTGAATGGCCTTGGCCAGTTGGCGGAGGCGCAGCAGCCCCAGGACGAACCCCACGATCGCGCCCTGAATCGTCATGCCGGGCATGGTCCCCCAGCGCTGGTCCAGCCAGATGCCCAGGCCGACGAACGCGCCGAAGGGAACGATGAACTGCAGCCCGGCCGAGAGGTACTCGCCCCACCCCGCCGACGGTCCTCTGGAATCGCTCGAGAACGGCGGACGGGGATCTTTCGGCTCCGGCATTGCTCATCACCGCCATCGGCCCCGGGGGGCCCAGATGCGCGAATTCGAATCTTATATTGCGCCCGCGGCGTGTTGTCAATCACGGCGCGGGACCGTTGCGCGGGACCGGCGGGCGAGGCGACCGTACGACAGCCACGCTTGTGCAGTTGCGGGTCGGTCCGCTATGATGGGGGTCCTTCGACGGGAGGTCTCGTGAATCTGCTGTTCCTACAGTTTGCCAACCCACTGTCGACCCGTGCCGGCGCTGGCACGCCCCAGCCTGTGTTCTCACACGCCATCGGCGTGCTGTCGGCGATGCTCGAGGCCGAGGGCTTCGAGCGCCGCTTACTGACGCTGTCGGACTACCAGGCACACCGGCTGCGGCAGGCCTGCGAGGGCGGCGGCACGGGCCGCCCGGACCACGTGCTGGTGGAGTTGTCTCCCCACAATGTGACGGCCGCCCACCGCACGATCGCCGAACTGGCGCGGATGGATATGCCGGTGACGGTGTTCGGCCCGTACGCCACGTGCAAGCCGACGGAGGCGGCGAGCATTCCCGGGGTACGAGCGCTGGCACTGGGCGAATATGGGGCGCCCTTGCGGGCGTATCTCACCGCCCTGCGCGACGGCGAAGATGCCCCCGCTACGCGGGGCATGTGGATACACACCGACTCGGGGTTGGTCAGGAACCGCTTGGCGCCGCTGGCAACAGACCTAGACGCGCTGCCCTGGCCGGACCGCGAGCTGTTTGGGTATGGGGCGATCGTGGCGGACACGCACGAGGCCAGCTTCAAGGTCGGGCGCGGCTGCCCCATGTGGTGCGCCTACTGCGTCAACGACTGGTACATGGAACTGTACAGTCGGCACGAAGCCCCGTTCGTCCGCCGGCGCAGCGTGACCCACCTGCTCGACGAGATCGCGGAGGTCATCCGAACGTACCCCCGCGCGGAGCGGATCGTATTCCACGACCACGCCTTCGCCATGGACGTCGAATGGTTGCGGGAGTTCAGGACGGAGTACCCGAAGCGGTGCGCCCTGCCGTTCCGCTGCCATGTCCGCCTGGGGAAGGTGACGGCCGAAACGGCTGCGCTGCTGGCCGATGCCGGCTGCCAGGTCGTAGAAACCCACCTGGGCTCCGGCAGCCGCTTCATCCGCGAAGAGATTCTCTCCATGCACCTCAGCGACGCGCGAATCATCGACGCATGCCGAGCGCTTCATCACGCCGGGCTGCGGATCACGGCGGACGTGTTCATCGGCGCTCCGTACGAGTCGGAGATCACGGTGGAAGAGACGCTCGACCTGCTGCGCACGACCGGGGTCGATGAGGTCCGCGGGCGCGTGTTCTATCCCACGCCCGGCACGCGAGCGGCCGAACTCTGCGCGGAGAACGGCTGGATCCGCGTCCATGATGACCGCTGCTACTGGGCGCGGCGCAGCGTGCTGGGTATGCCGTCCATGCCCGCGGAGCAAATCGACGCCGTCGCCGAGAAGCTCCGATCGCTAGTCAAACGCCCTCGGTCCACCGCGCTGCGCAAGGTGCTGGAACGGGCGATACGTCCGCGCCGAAGCGGGCGGTTCGGCCTCGGACGGTAGGCCGGCGACGCCGCGCCTCTTCGCCGACCCGACACTTGCCAAAGTGGGCTCCCGCTTCCGCCGAAGACACCACCATGGCACAGACCGGAATCGACGGCCGCGCGGGGCTCGGAATCGCGGCGCCGCTTGCGATGGTACTGGTCGGGCTGTTCTTCATGCCCTGGCTGGAGGTCTCCTGCGCAGTGGGCGGCCCGGGTTTGCTCCCGATCGACCTGCCCGTGGACTCCCCCGGCGCGGTCGATACCTCGAACCTGCCGCGCGACGCCAAGGGGAGGCTAACGCTCGGGAAGGTCAGTGGCTGGCAGCTTGCCCGGGGCGAGTTCGATGCCACAGCCCCCATCCCGGAACAGCAGCAGGTTCCCTCGCCGTGCCAGCCGGAAATCCCCCGGTCACGAACGTGGGCCTACGCCGGGCTCGTGCTGCCGGCGCTGACGGCACTGATCGCGATCATCGGCCTGTGCGGACGGCTCTCGACGAACTCGGCCGGCAAATGGGTGGCTCTGCTGGGCTTCCTCGGGGTGTGCATGTGCTTCGCCGTGTGGCAGATGGACTACGTGGTGGACGACGTGCTGACCGAATTTGAGGACCAACTCGAGGCGAGCGGTGCGAACTTCAACCCGATGGTCCTCGACCAGGGGCTGGAGGAGATACGCGAGCAACTTGCGAAGGTCATCGTCTCGCGGCCGACGCCACAGTTCTGGCTGAGCGGAGGGCTGTACCTCGCCCTGCTCGTCTGTGGCTTCGTCGCCTCGGCCCTGCGCGACCCGAGCGTCGTCGTCTCGGATTCCGACGAGGCCGTGAACTGGCGAGCGGACGTGCTCCAGCCAGCGGCCGCAGGGCCTTCCCCCGCGGCAGCCCCGCCGGCGCTCCACGGAACGCAGACGATGGCGTCACCGGGATTTCCCCCCCAAACCGGCACACAGCCCGAGCCGGCGGCCATGCCGCAGGAGCGCCGAGCCGAAGAGGACCTTATCAGTTTCGGTGAGGACCTTCCCCCCGATCCTCACGCGTGAACGGGGCGCGCTAGTGCGGCTTGTAGGTGTCGCTGCCGTGCTTGGACAGGGGCACGACCCAGATGTTCCGGTAGCTCACCAGGTCACCGTGGTCCTGCAGCCGCAGCGGGCCGGGCTCAGCGACCTTCTCGTCCATCGCCCCACCGGTCACGCCGGGCAGTTCCACGTTGTTCTGGATGCACACGCCGTTGAGCAGGACGGTCAAGCGCGGGCCTTCGGTCCGCGTGCCGGCGTCGTCGAACCGCGGCGAGCGGAAGAAGATGTCGTACGTCTGCCACTCCATCGCCGGCTTACATGCGTTGGTCAGCGGCGCGAACTGATCGTACACCGCTCCACAGTCGCCCTTGCCCGGCACGTTCCAGCCGGAGGAGTCCAGGACCTGGACTTCGTACCGGCCCTGCAGATACACGCCGCTGTTGCCCTTCTTCTGCCCCGTCGCTTCCGGCATGTCCGGGCCGCGGAATTCCAGGTGCAGGTAGTGATCCTCAAAGGGCTGACGGCTGACGATGTCGCCCGTCTTCGGCACGATGTGCAGGGCGCCCTCCTCGACCTTCCATCTATACGGACCGCTGTCCTTCGTCGACTGCCACGCGTCCGCGTTGCTTCCGTCGAACAGCACCACCGCCCCATCGGGGGCCGCCGGTTCCAGTGTGTCCATCGTTTGCCCTTCCATGTCGGAGCCCCGAGGGGCCACGGGCCTCTGGGGGATACGCTTTGTCTGGCGGATTCCACGCCCCACCTCGGTGTCCCGCAAGCCGGCCCGGCAGGACGAGCGCAGGACGAGCGGGATGGATTTCTCAATGCAGCCGCGGCGCCGCGGCTTGAATTGCCGCTGCGCTGGTACGTACAGTAGCGGCATGGACCCAACAGGAACGGCCACGTCACGCCCGGCCCGAAACAAGAAGTGGCGCCTGTTCCGCGCATGGGCGGGCGGACACCCGGTCTGGTGCGCGTGGCAGGTGACCTATCGATGCAACTTCCGCTGCCGGTTCTGCGGCTACTGGCACGACCCGCTCGGCCGACGCCCGGAGCCGGGGGTGGCCGACTACGCGGCCGGGGCCGACAAGCTCGCGCGGCTCGGCACGCTGCTGATTTCGCTCGCCGGCGGCGAGCCGATGCTCCGCGAGGACCTGCCGGAGCTCGTGCGGGTGATCGGGCGGCATCACTTCCCGTTCGTGACGACCAACGGCTGGTTCGTGACGCCCGATTCCGCCCGCGAGTTGATGCGCGCGGGCGCGTGGGGCGTGTCGGTCAGCATCGACTACGCCGATCCGGCCCGCCACGACGAGCGCCGCGGCATGCCCGGGGCGTGGCGGCAGGCGTGGCGGGCGGTGGAGTTGCTCTCCGAGGCACGAGTCCACAAATGGCAACGGGTCAACGTCATCGCCGTCCTGATGGACGACAACATCGACGACATGGAGCCGCTGCTCGCGATGGCCGCCAAGCGAAACGCCTATTTCATGGTCCAGCCCTACGGGCATCGGAAGATCAACTCGCGGGCCTATGCCCACAACGACGGGGCCGTCTCGCCGAGGCTGCTTGCCTTGCACCGACGCTGGCCGAACTTCCTGTCGAACCCGGACTACCTCTCGCGATTCGACACGTTCCTCCACGGCGGCGTGCCCGGCTGCCGCGCGGGCAAGGCGTTCTTCAACATCGACTCCACCGGCGACATCGCCATCTGCGTCGAGCAGAAGGACCGGCCGGTCGCGAACCTGTATCGCGATGACGTGCGCGACATCCTTCGGCGGCTCCGCATGGCCGCGAGGGGCAACACCTGCCGTGACTGCTGGTATAACTGCCGCGGCGAGATCGAAAGCCTCTACAGGCCCGGGGGGCTGCTGGCCTCGCTGCCGACACTACTGTTCGACCGCGGCGCGGCGGCCGCGAGGCCGCAGAGGTAGCAGAGGACGACATAAGCCGCGCCTTCCGGAACTGACGGCCGAGGACCGCGAACACATGGGAGACGCCATGCACAACCTGACCCCGCACGTGCCTGGGAACGTGCCCATTCTCGCTCTGGTTTCTCTGGGCTTCTGTGTCGCGTTCTGCTTCGCGGCCGCGCGGGCCGAACCGACCGAACTCCCCGCCGACGCGGAGTACGTGACCGTCCGCGACGGACACCTCACGCTGCGTGGCGATCGCGTCCGCTTCTGGGGGACGGTGGGCAACTTCCCCGCGAGGAGGAACGAGAAGACCGGCAACGATCCACACGCCGATAACGAGGCCGTGGTCAAGCGTCTGAAGGCCATGGGCTTCAACATGGTCCGCCACTGGGCGGGCAACCCGCAGCCCGTCGAGTACGTCAAGGGCGACGGCTCCGTGGCCGACCTGACGGACCACTTCGTCTGGTGCCTCAAGCGCGAGGGGATGCACATGTGGGCGGCCGCCCTCGGCGGTGCGGTCGGCAAGACCTACGCGACGCCCGGGAATGTGGACGTAATCGACGACCCCGCCACGGCCGAGGCGTGGAGGCAGGCCGTCGCGGCCGCCGGTGAGAAGGGGCTCACGCTCAACGGCCGGAAGACGCTCGCGCGGACGTGGGACCGGCGGCTCGAGGCGCTCGCCATCCGGCGGATGGTGCACTGCGCAAATCACGTGAACCAGTACACCGGCCTGCGGTGGGCGGACGACCCGGTCATCGCCATCTGGGAGCTGCACAACGAGGAGTGGTGGTTCAAGCGGATGAACCAGGGGAAGTTCCAGCAGACGCGTCCGTTCTTCCTGGGCGAGATGCTCGCGCAGTGGAACGCGTTCCTCAAGAACAAGTACCAGACGGATGCCGCGCTCAAGCGGGCGTGGCTGGGGCTGCTGCCGGGCGAGTCGCTCGCGGCCGGCACAGTCCTCCTGCTCCCCGTCGAGACGCCCATCGACCCCGCCCCGCAGACTAAGGCCCTCGGCAAGGCGTGGGAATTCAGCGCGCTGAATGACTTCCGGCTGCGTCTGCTCAGAGAGCCCGGCGCCGGTGCGGATGATGAACTGCTCCGCGACCTGGCGGAGGCGGCTGGCGGCGAGGCGCTGAGGCCGGAGAACCTGGACAAGCTGTCGAAGCTGATCGGGGACGCCGTCGGCAAGGAGCGCCTGACGATTGTCGTCCTGCACGACGGAACTCTGGCAATCATGCCTCGGGACGGAACCGTCACGCGGCGCGACATCGCGAGGGACTTCGCCCGCCCGGGCACCCCCGAAGCGGTGATCATCCTGTCCGACGGGAAGACGACCACAAAACCCGGGGGCGAGAAGTCCGAGGAGAAAGCGCTCCGCGACGTTCCCGTGCACCGCGTGGCCGTGGCCGACGCCCCGGCGGAGACCGACCTTCCGCCGGACGCCAACCCCGCCAGCGCCGCGCCGCAGGCGGGCGTGACCGGGCGCGAGTTCGGCCCGGACGACTTCAACGGCGCCCGGGCGGCCGACGTGATCGAGTTCCTGCTGAAGATCCAAGTCGCCCACAAGCAGCGCGAGGAGGATGCCGTCCGGCCGCTGGGCAAGGGCACGCGTCTGTGCCCGATCCTCTGGGACACCGGCGTCGGCAACGAGATGCAGAGCCAGTACATGCAGGAGCACGGCGACGCCGTCGCCCACTGCGAGTACCAGCAGGGCATCCACTGGGACCCGACGCACAAGCGTTACCCGTGGCACAGCATGCTGGAGGAGACGCCGCGACTGAGCCCCAACCGCGAGTGGGAGACGGTCGAGCACCCCCGGCCGCTGAACAAGCCGTACCTGATGTACGAGAACCAGATTCACAACCCGGCCAAGTACCGGGCGGAATACCCGATGCTGGTCGCGTCGCTGGCGGCGATTCAGGACTGGGACGCGGTGGTGTGGCACTACTTTGGCGTGCCGCCGGATTCCTGCGAGCAGCGCCCCTACGACAAGGCCATGGACTATTCCTCCAGCGAGTTCGGCCACCCGCAGGGGTTCCACTTCCAGTACGACGAGGTGCAGATGTCGTCGATGCGGGCGGCGGCCGCCGTGTTCACGCAGGGGCTGCTCAAGCCCGCGCCCGAGCCGACGATCTTCGCGTTCGGCCGGCGGGCGCTGCACGACCTGCAGATGGTGCATTACGGGCGGGCCGGCGACCGGTTTCTGCCGACGACGTACCGCTACGGATCGCGGCTGGTGATCGACCCGACGTTGGAGCAGACGCCTGACCATTGGCTGTTCGCGCGGTGGGCCGATCAGGCCGGCAAGGACGCGGCCGCGGGGTACCGGAAGTTCCTGCGGGATGGGTGGCTCACCGTCGGGCCGACGTATTACTCGCGCTACTACGAGCCGAACCCATACGCCCCGACGGAGCAGATCACGTACGACCGGCAGCGCGGGCACCTGAAGTTCGACGCCCCGGCCGCGGCGATGTACGTCGGCTTCTTCGCCCAGCACGGCGGGCCGGTCAGGTTCGGTAGCGGCGTAACGCTACGGGACGTGACCGTGCGCAACCCCGAGGGAATCGCGTATCCGGTCACGCCGGGGGAGCGGTTCGTCGAGTTCGGCTTGGTGGCGACGGACGGCAAGCCGCTCTCCAAGTGCCGGCGGGCCATCGTCTCCGCCGTCAGCACGAGCTTCAACAGCGGATTCAAGCTCGACGAGAGCAAGCTCCGCGAGCGGTTCTGGTGGTCGGGCAAGGGCGCGACGGTCAGCCGCGGTTCGGCGCCGGTGCTGGTCGCCCGCGTCGGGGCGACCGTCGAGGCGAAGGCAATCGGTGGGATGAGCTACCGACTGCTCGACTGGCACCTCAACGAGATCGCCGCAGGCCGGGTCGAAGGCGGCGTGCTCCGCATCCCGGCCGACCAGCCCGTCTTCCTCGTCGAGCTTGAGCGCCGCTGATCGAAACAAAGCCGCAGAGGCAGCAGGGGAAACAGAGCAAGAGAGGAGTTGCGAATGTGACGCCCGATGGTTGCTGGTGCTGCGGGGGCCGCTAACTGCCTACTCGCCTCCGTCGCTCATCCGGCAAGGGCCACTTGCGTTTCATCCGCCGTCGCCAGCGCAGGACCAACATGACGCCGCCCACAACACAGGCGGCACTGAGTGTGATGGCCAAGACGCCCTGTCCCCATTCAGGCAGGGAAGGCAGCTGGAGGTCGAGCAGCCAAGCCCCCAACCAAACGAGCAGCCCGGCGACAGCGAGGACCGAGAAGCACATGAACGTGGCCACGAGCCACAGGAGGAACGTGATCGCTGCCGACAGGCCTACGGGGAGTTGTATGTCCCGGTGCTTGGACACTACACGGCCACCTCGAGTTCCCATGTTCCGACCTTCAGCGGCGCCCGGCGTCTCAGTGGGGGCGATTGCGCCGGCGGAGGAACGGAAGGACGCTCACAAGGCCGATCAGAGCGGCCAATGCGAACAGGCCCCCACGATTGTCGGGCAACGTGTCATCCACGCGCGTCAATAGATAGAGCCCGCCGAAGGCGACCAGCGTCATGACGAGCCAGTGGATGAAGTTGCCCCGGAGCCGTTTCAGCCGCTCGCCCATGGCTCACTCCCGCAGCTTCAGACAGCGCTCAACACGCCCGAGCGCTCTGTCACGGCCGAGCAGTTCCAGTGTCTGACCGATGCCGGGGCTGATCGTCGTGCCCGTCACGGCCACGCGGACCGGCTGGGCGACCTTGCCCATGCCGAGCCCCTTCGCCTCGGCGTACTGCTTCAGCGCCGCCTCGATGGCCTCGGCCGTCCAGTCGCAGCTTGCCAGCACGCCGCGCAACTCCGCGAGCACCGCGAAGCCGGCGCCGTCGTTCCTGGCGAGTACCTTCTTCACGGCCTTGCCGTCGAACTCGTACGCGTCATCGGCGACAAACAGCACGCCGCAGCGGGCTGCCAGGTCCGCATACGTCCGGAAGCCGGCGTTCACCCGCAGCAGCTTGCGCAGCAGCGACTCGTCGTCCGCGGGGAACGGCTCCTGCGGATTGAGGGACAGGTAGTCGCGAAGGCCAGCCAGCAGCCGGTCCTCGCTCGGGGCCGCCGCGTAGTCCGTGTTGAACGCCAGCAGCTTCTCGCGGTCGAACTTCGCGTTGCTCCTGCCGATCCGGTCGGTGCTGAATAGCTCCACCATCTCGTCAAGGGCGAACTTCTCGCGCTGTCCGGACGGCTTCCACCCGAGCAGCGCGATGAAGTTGACCAGCGCCTCGGGCAGGTAGCCGGCCGTGCGGAAGGCGTGCACCTCGACGGCCCCGTCGCGCTTGGACAGCTTCCGCCCCTGCATATCGAGGATCAGCGGCAGGTGGCAGTAGCCCGGCTCGTCGAAGCCGAGGGCCTCGCGCAGCAGCACGTGCCGCCACGTCTGCCCGAGGAACTCCTGCCCGCGGCAGACGTAATTGACGCCCATCATCGCATCATCGACCACGTTCGCGAGGTGGTACGTCGGCCAGCCGTCGGCCTTGGCGATGACGAAATCGTCCATCTGCCCCGCCGGCATCGTGACCTCGCCGAACGCGTCGTCGCGGATGGTCACGTCGCCCTGCGGCGTCAGGAACCGCACCACGACGGGCCGGCCGTCGGCGCGGGCCTTGTCCGCGTCAGTCGTCGTCGGCAGCGAGTCCGGCCGCGGGTAGCGGAATGTCTGCTTCGCCGCCTCCGCCTTCCCGCGCAGGGCGTTCAACTCCTCGGCCGTGTCGAACGCGTAGTACGCCTTGCCCGCATCGAGAAGGCGCTCGATGTGCGTGCGGTAGATATCCAGCCGCTCGCTCTGTCGGTACGGGCCGCGGGGGCCGCGGTCGATCACCCGGCCGTCGGCCGCGAGGTCCACGCCCTCTTCCCATTGGATGCCCAGCCACCGTAGGTCGTCGATGATCTTCGCGACGGCCGTCTCGTCGTGCCGGGCGCGGTCGGTGTCTTCGATCCGCAGCAGGAACTCGCCGCCCGTCTTCCGGGCAAGGAGCATGCTGAACAGGGCCGTCCGCGCCCCGCCCACGTGCAGATACCCCGTCGGCGACGGGGCGAATCGCGTCTTGAGTTTACCTTCGGTTGCCATGGCCGGGAGCTTAGGCTCGCACTCATGCGAATGCAACACGCCCGCCTTGCCTCAGGAAGGACGATCTGCGAGAATCTTCGCGTGCATCGCATCGATGCCCGAGGATGGGACCATGGACGAACTCGTGTTTGAGGTGACGCAGGAGCCCGACGGCGGCTTCGTCGCCGAGTGCGTCGGCGAGGACATCTTTACGCAGGCCGACGACTGGGACGAACTCCGCGCGAATGTCCTCGAGGCGGTGCAGGCGTTCTACTTCGACTCCACGCCCCCGCCTCGCGTACGCCTCCACCTCGTGCGCGACGAGGTCGTCGCCACGGCATGAGGCTCCCACGCGATAGATCGGGACGGGATCTCGCCCAAGCGCTGGAGAGGGCCTACGGCTATCGCAGGATCCACCAACGAGGCAGCCACATCATCCTGGAGAGCGGTTCGCCGCGCAAACACCGACTTTCGGTGCCTGACCATAGCACCTTGCGCCTTGGCACATTGAACTCAATTCTGCGCGCTGTGGGAGCAGCCCAGGACGAGTCGAAGGAGCAGGTGCTGCAGAAGCTTTTCCCCTGAATCCCGTTGGGACACGGCATGGCCGGGAACGCAAAGAGCGAATCCCTCGACTTCATCCGCCAGAAGGTGACGGCCGACCTGGCGAGCGGGAAGTTCTCGCGCGTCGTCACGCGATTCCCGCCCGAGCCCAACGGCTACCTGCACATCGGCCACGCCAAGGCCATCTGGATCGACTACGGCGTCGCCCGCGACTTCGGCGGCGAGTTCCACCTCCGCTTCGACGACACGAACCCGATCAAGGAGGAGGCCGAGTTCGTCGAGGCCATCCAACGCGACGTCAAGTGGCTCGGCTGCGACTGGGGCGAGCACCTGTACTTCGCCAGCGACTGCTTCGAGCGGATGTACGAGTACGCCGTCACGCTCACCAAAGCAGGGCTGGCCTATGTGGACGACCAGACGGCCGAGCAGATCCGCCTTACCCGCGGCACGCTCACGCGGCCCGGCGCCGACAGCCCGTTCCGCGGCCGCTCGCCGGAAGAGAATCTCGACCTGTTCGCCCGCATGAAGGCCGGCGAGTTCCCCGACGGCTCGCGCGTCCTCCGCGCGAAGATCGACATGGCCAGCCCCAACCTCAACCTCCGCGACCCGGTGATGTACCGCATCCTCCACGCCCGCCACCCCCACCGCGGCGACGACTGGTGCATCTACCCCATGTACGACTGGGCCCACGGCATCGAGGACAGCATCGAGGGCGTCACGCACTCGCTCTGCTCGCTGGAGTTCGAGAACCACCGGCCGCTCTACGACTGGTTCCTCGACCGGCTCCGCGAGCACCATCCCGAGCCCGTCCACCGGCCGGAACAGACCGAGTTCGCCCGCTTCAACCTCACCCACACCGTGATGAGCAAGCGGAAGCTCCGCGAACTCGTCGAGGGCGGGTGCGTCTCCGGCTGGGACGACCCGCGGATGCCGACGCTGTGCGCGATGCGGCGGCGCGGCTTCACGCCCGAGGCGATCCGCGACTTCATGGAGCGCGTCGGCGTCGCCAAGTTCACCGGCACGTCCGAGATCTCGCTGCTGGAGCATTGCGTCCGCCAGCACCTGAACGAACTCGCCCCGCGCGTGATGGGCGTGCTCCGGCCGCTCAAGGTCGTCATCGAGAATTATCCCGAGGGGCAGACGGAGCAGCTCGAGGCCGTCAACAATCCCGAAGACCCCGCGGCCGGGGTGCGGCAGGTGCCCTTCTCGCGCGAGCTGTACATCGAGGCCGACGACTTCATGGAGGACCCGCCGAGGAAGTTCTACCGGCTGGCCCCCGGGCGCGAGGTGCGGCTGCGGTACGCGTACTTTGTCACCTGCCGGGAGGCCGTGAAGGACGATTCCGGCAACGTCGTCGAGCTGCGGTGCACGTACGACCCGGCGACGCGCGGCGGGGACGCCCCGGACGGCCGGAAGGTGAAGGCGACGCTGCACTGGGTCTCGGCCGCCGAGGCCGTCGATGCCGAGGTGCGGCTGTACGATCACCTGTTCACGCAACAAGACCCCGAGGACGTGCCCGACGGGGCCGACTGGAAGGCGGGGCTGAACCCGGAATCGCTCACGGTGCTGACGGGGTGCAAGGTCGAGCCATCCGTGGCCGACCGCCCGGCCGGCTGGCGGTGCCAGTTCGAGCGGCTCGGCTACTTCCGCATGGACGCCGACGCCGCCCCCGGCCGCCCCGTCCTCAATCGCACCGTCACACTCAAAGACACCTGGAAGAAGATGCAGAAGAAACAGGGCGCTGGTTGAGCAAGCGGCTGCCACAGTGCATCGGATCGATGAGAGGCAAGCGACGGGCAGGACCTCTGAACTCCACGCAGCCACTCCCGGTTTGGCCCGGCGCAGCGATGGCGCGCAACGACGGATACGCGGCGTGGCTACGGCGGATTCCCGAAGTCCGTTATGAACGTCACGTCGGCCGTGCCGCCGGTACGTTCGGCATACAGGTCCCTATAGTAGGGCAGCGCCGTCAACGTGTGTTTGCCGTCGGGCAAATCGCGGAACCTGAAGCCGAATGGCCCCGACTCAAGATCGCTGCCCGACAGCGTGAAGTGAGATGCCCGCACCTTCTTGCTGAAGCCGGAGTAGGCAACCGCCCGGCCGTCGATGAAGTACTCGATGCGAATCAGCGTGTAGTCAAGTCCGTCAGCGCGGAGGGTCTCTGGCGTGGCCACCTTGATCGTGTAGTCGGACGGATCTCTCACCACTTCCCCGTCGGCAAGGCCCCGGATCGAGCACTTGGGGGAATCGGTAAGATCGGCGGGTCGCCTGGCCGGCAACGGGGAACCGGTCACTTGCGCGATCTGGTGCGCGATGTTCCATTTCCCGGGCGAGGACATGGGGTCCCAGTTCGTCGGCACCGCCTGAATCCCGCTGGCATAGTTGTTCGCGCCCTGGTGGTAGATGGCCCAGCCGCTTCCGGTCTCCATGCCGCGTTCCATGCTGAGCGTGCTGCAGGCCTCACGAGCGAACGTCGGCTTGTTCCCCGCTTTGGACGCGACCGCACTGATTCTCGCGCCGACCTTGCCAGGCGGCTCGTTCGCCGAAAGGATCATGAAGAAGTCGGCGGCCGAGATCAGGGAATCCGGGACCCTCGCGTTGCAGTCGCTGCCGACGAGGAATCTGCCGTCGGACACCCGCCGCGCGTAGCTGATCGCTTCGTCCATCCTGTCGTCGCTCGCCAGCGTCTTCTTGTACGCGGGATGGTCGGAATCGTGGGAGATCTCGACGAGAACATTCCGATGTCCCGTCTCTGTCAGGAATGCCATCGCGCTGAGAATGCACTTCCTGATGGTCGCGTCGTCGGTGCCCGGAAGGTTCGCGAGCTGGTTGGGGTAGAATATCCCCACCAGAACGACCATTCCGAGCCCGTCGGCAGCTTCGAGCACCCGGCCGAGCCGGTCGGCGTACTCGGCCTTCAGGCTGCCGTCGTCGTTCCACGGCGCCACCTTCCATCGGTGTGATCGAGAATTGCCGGCCGGCGTGTTCCCCTGCAGATTGACGTTGATGAACCGGACGCCATACGCGTGCCACTTGGGGAGGTTCCTGATGAACTCGCTCGTGTTCCGGCCGGGGTCCCAGGGACCGTCCGGGTAGTCCCACGAGATGTTGCCGTAGGGATTCTCCCTGCTTCCCTGATCAGGATAATTCTCATCATCGAAGACGCAGTTCGGCGTCTTGATCATGATCACCTTCCCGGCGATCGAGGGATGGGCATTGGGGAAGCCCGACGCCGCTGTGAACGTGTCGCTTCCGTTGATCGTGAAGCGCTTGCCGGAGATCCCGACCACCGTTTCGGCACGAGTGCAGGACGTCGCGTTCAATGCCATCAAGACACCCATCAGCAGGCAGATCCCTGCCATGCTTCCTTGCTTGCGTAATGCACATGCTCCGGGGAACGCCATACACCTTCCTTCTCTACGCCGGCATTCCCTATCCGGGCCTTGTCCAGCTCCGTCGCCGGCTCTCGCGGGCACAAGCGTAGCCCCCCCGCAGGAAGCATCAAGCCTCCCGTAGGCAGGTGTGTCTGGCTGAGCAGTCCCATCGGGCTTTGCCCTGCGTGCCGTGACCGGCACGATATCAGGGCTCTGCGTGACCGCTCCCCGACCGTTGCGGCACGTTGCCAGGGGCGCTCGCGTTCGCGCGCGCCAGCCGCTACAGTCCGAGCCGATGGAAGGCGACGAACCGGAAGACAAGCCGCACGCCCGCTGGCGAAACGCCCTGCGCGGCAACGTGCTGATGATGGGGCTGGTGAGTCTGTTCACGGACTTCTCCAGCGAGATGATCTACCCCCTGCTGCCGATGTTCATCGCGGGGCTGGTCCGCGCCGCCCACCCGCAGGCCGGCACGGAGCGGGTGCTGGCCCTCGCGGCCGTCTATGTCGGCACCATGGGCGGGCTGGCCGAGACCACGTCCAGCCTGCTCAAGATCTTCTCCGGCCGGATCAGCGACAAGCTCGGCAAGCGGAGGGCCCTCGTCGCCGTCGGCTACGGCATCTCGACGGTGGCCCGCCCGGCGATGGCGCTGGCGGGCGCGGCGTGGCAGGTGGTGGGCCTTCGGGTGGCCGACCGCGTGGGCAAGGGCGTGCGGACTTCCCCGCGCGACGCCCTCATCTCCGACGCCGCCGACCCGCGCGTGCACGGACTGGCGTTCAGCTTCCACCGCGTGATGGACCACACGGGGGCGGTCCTCGGGCCGCTCGTGGGCATCGGCGTGCTGTACGCCTTCCTCGGCCGGACGCTGTGGAAGGGCGCGGCCAGCGTCGCCGGCGCCGACGAAATGTCGGCCCTGCGGTGGCTGTTCGCGATCGCGCTGGTGCCGGGCCTGGCGGCGATGGCGGTGATCTTCGGCAAGGTGCGGGAGATCGCCCCCAAGCCGGCCGAGCGCGAGAAGGGCAGGATGCGGCTGTCCGCCTGGCGGCAACTGCCCGGCAGGTTCTACGCGTACGTCGGAATCGTGTTCCTGTTCAGCCTGGGCAACAGCAGCGACCTGTTCCTGCTGCTCTACGGGCAGAAGCTGTTCGGCTACGGGCTGGGGACAATCATCGCCCTGTGGGTGCTGCTGCACGTGAGCAAGATCGTGTTCAGCTTTCCGGGCGGCATCTTGTCGGACAAGCTCGGGCGGCGGCCGATGATCGTCGCGGGCTGGAGCATCTACGCGCTGGTCTATGTCGGCATGGCGTGGCTGGGCGGCGGATGGTTCGGCGTGACGGGCGCGTCGTGGGCGTTCTGGGCGCTGATCGCGGCATACGGGTTCTACTACGGCATGACGGAGGGGGTGGAAAAGGCCCTGGTCGCGGACTTCACGGCGAGCGAGCATCGAGGCACGGCCTACGGCGTGTATCACGGGGCGGAGGGCGTGGCGAAGCTGCCGGCGAGTCTGCTGTTCGGCGTGTTCTGGCTGGTGGTCGGCCCGGAGGTCGCGTTCGGTATCGGGGCGGGCCTGGCGGCCGCGGCGGTCATCTGCCTGTCGATCCTGCTCTCGACTGCGCGGAAGAGGTAAGGGATGGATGCCACGTCCCCTCAGGGGCCGTGGGACCCGAAGCACGGGTTGCGAGCAACCCGTGGCGCCCCTCATCCCACACATCCACGACCTCACGCGTCCACGAGTTCACGGCCATGCCGGTGAACCGATCAACCAATCAAGCGAATCACCGGCTGTCGCGGCTTCACTCGTAATCCACCTCAAGCTTCTTGTAGAACGTGACCAGGTCTTCGGGCGTGTCGCCGGTCATCCACTCGATGCCCGCCCGCGGGTGCAGGTTGCGGATGCCCGTCAGCATGTACGGCACGTGGTAGCCCCAGTCGATCTCCTTTTGCAGCGGCAGAATGTACTTGCCGATCACCTCCAGCACCGGGCGGAGGTCGAACTTGGGGTTCTTCAGGAACCCGAGCAGCAGTTCCGTCGGGCAGTTGCCGGCCCCGCGGCCGAGCCCGTACATCGTCCCGTCCACGTAGTTCGCGCCCTTAATGATGCCCTCGACCGTATTGGCGAATGCGAGCTGCTGGTTGTTGTGCGTATGAACGCCGATCTGCTTGGTCTTGATGAACATCTTGTAGCGCTCGATGAGGTAGTGGATCTCCTCGCTGTAGAGCGCGCCGTAGCTATCGACGACATAGGCGGCCAGGGCGTTGGTCTCTTCCTCGATCTGGATGAGGGCCTCGTCCAGCGTCGGCCCGCCCTCGGTGGAGATGGCCATGATATTGATAGTCGTCTGGTAGCCGCGCTCCTCGGCCGTCTTCGCCAGGAAGACCGCCTTGTCGATGTCTTTAACGTATGTAGCGATGCGGATGACATCGACGACGGACTGCTCCTTGGGCAGAATGTCGTCGGCGGAGGATTTGTGGGCGTCCATCATGACGGCGAGCTTGGTGTTGCGCGGTTCCACGCCGGCCGTCACTTCGGCCATCTGCGAATCGTCGCAAAACCGCCACGGGCCGTACTCGTCCGGCGAGAACATGGCCCGACTGTTGCGGTAGCCGAGCTCCACGTAGTCAATGCCGGCCTCGCAGGCGGCGCGATAGACCGCCCGTACCGTCTCGACGTTGAAGTTGGAGTTATTCGTCAATCCGCCGTCGCGGATGGTGCAATCGACGACCTTGATTTCGGGGCGAAACATCGCGACACGCTCCTTATCCATTCGCCCGGGGCGGGGGCTCCGCGTCCCCGCGTCCGGCGCGAGCCACTCATTCTACCACACCGCCCGGGCATGCGAAGCCCGCTTTCGCGGCGGGAGACAAGGGATTACAGGATGATGGGAGTATGGGGAAGAACGGCAACGCCGAGACGACGGCGCAAGCGGCACAGCGGCCGCAGGCTTCCGGTCGTCCCCTCCCGGAATCCCTCGCTCCTCGCAATCCCGTTCTTCTGCTCTGCATGGCGGCAAACGAGGGACGTCATGCCACCCGCCTGCTGTTTCTGCGGACGCAGGGACTATGCGCGTCGTTGGCACGCGGTTATACTGCCCGCGGTCGCCCGGTTGGCACCATCTTGAGCCAGGAGCAAAGAACATGGTTCTTCATCTCGTTCGCATCCTTTTCCTGCTGGTCGTGCTTGCGATTACAGTGTCCTTCTCACTGCAGGACCAGGTGTACCAGAAGGGCGCCGAGTACGTCACGTGGTACATGCTGCTGCCAGCGGGGTTCGCCTTCCTGCTCATCCTGATCGACATGATGTGGCGGCGGAAACGCCTGCAACTGCTCAGCGGTCTGTTCTTCGGCTTGCTGGCCGGACTCATCATCGGCTACGTGCTGACGATGATCGTGGACCTGTTCGTGGCGGTGTATCCGACGCTGCGCGACCACACGGCCGTGCAACTCGTGAAGTTCCTGCTGGGGGCGGCTGCCGTATTCCTGTGCGTGTCGTTCGTGCTGCAGACGAAGGACGACTTCCGGTTCGTGATCCCGTACGTGGAGTTCGCCCGGCAGCGGAAAGGCCCGCGCCCCATGCTGCTGGACACGTCGGCGATCATTGACGGGCGCATCGCGGACATCACGGAAACGCGGATCCTGGAGTCGGAGCTCATTGTGCCCCGGTTCATCCTGGCGGAGTTGCAGGGCATCGCCGACTCCGACGACAAGCTGCGCCGCAACCGCGGCCGTCGCGGGTTGGACGTGCTCAACCGCCTGCGGACAAGCGACAAGGTCGATATCCGCATCGTCGATACCACCACGCAAGCGGTCGAAGAAGCCGACGAAGTGGACGCCAAGCTCGTCGCGCTGGCCGATCACCTCGACGGGCGGATCATCACCAACGATTACAACCTGAACAAGATCGCCCAGCTTCACGAGGTCATCGTGATCAACATCAACGACCTCGCCAATTCGCTCAAGCCAATCGTCCTGCCCGGCGAGACCATGAATGTCAAGATCATCAAGCCGGGCGAAGAGGCCGGCCAAGGCGTCGGCTATCTCGAGGACGGCACTATGGTCGTCGCCGAGCGCGGCCGGGACCACATTGGGCAAGAGATCACGATCACGGTCACGAGCGTGCTCCAGACGTCAGCCGGGCGGATGATCTTCGGCAAGTCGGAGGGCCCCGCGCCGCGCCGGGAGCGCAAGGGATGATCTCTCGGCGCTGAGGACGTTGCATCGTTCGTGGGGACAGGTAAAATGACACGACGACAGGGCCGGTAGTGAGCGCGCCCGATCAGGAGCACGCAATGGCCGATACGTCCCGGACCGACCAGGCCGGGCAGGACAGAAACGCGGGCGATGTTGGCGTCGGGCCGTTCATCACCATCTCGCGCCAATTCGGCTGCTATGGGTTCTCCCTGGGCCTGCTGTTGATGGAGATCCTCAACGACGATGCGGCCCCCGAAGAGACGTGGAGGATCTACCATCGCGAGATCCTCGAGCGGCTGGCGACGGAGACAAACATGGCCGCCGAGCTGCTCGACCGCGAGCAGGCGGAGCAACCGCGACTGCTGGTCGATTTCTTCCGCTCGTTCAAGAAGAGCCGCATTCCGTCCGGCTACGAGATCCGCAAGGGGATCACGACGATCATCCGCGGTCTGGCGATGGACGGACACGCGATCCTGATCGGCCAGGGCGGGGCGCAGGCGACGCACGACCTGCCCAACGGGCTTTGGCTGCGGCTGGAGGCGCCGGAGGAGTGGCGCTGCCGGGAGGTGGCGCTTCGCGAGGGGCTGTCGGAGACGCAGGCCCGCAAGCGGGTGGCCGAGATGGAGAAGCAGCGCGAGGAGGTCCGCAAGCTCTACCGCAAGCAACTGCAGCGCGTGCCCGAGTACCACCTGACCTACGACTGCTCCGTGTTCACGCTCGCCCAGATCGCCCGGCACGTCGTCCAGGCCATGCGCATCAAGGGCCTAGCCTAGCGCCGCTCGCCCTACGGTGGCGGCAACGACGAAACAGGTCTCCACGGATTGGCGGGGGCTGCTCCTCCGCTCCTCTCTGCCCGCGATCCCAGAGCTCCCGACTCCCCACGATCCCGCTCCGCTGTCGCCGTCCTCGCTGCATCGCTGTTCCGTTCTCGCTATTCCTGGACGGTTCGGGACCCGCCCAGATCCGGAATCGGAATCGGGAAAACCCTTCCGCGTGTTTGGGCTATAGGGTATAAGCTTCGGCTCGATAATTGAATGAGGCTGGTCGCCGTACGCCCCGGGAGCCCATCCATGCCGGAATCGATTGAAACATTCGTATCAAAGCTCCAAAACGAGGGGGTCGAGGCGGGCAAACAGGCCGCCGAGAAGATCAAAGCCGACGCCCGGAAAGAGGCCGAACAGATCGTCGCCAACGCCAGGAAACAGGCCGAGCAGATCGCGGCCGATGCCGGAAAGCAGGCCGAGCAGATCCAGGTCCGCGCCAAGACAGAACTCTCACTGGCGGCCCGGGACACGGTCCTGAAGCTCCGCGACAGCCTCGGCCGGGCGATGTCCGCCCTGCTGGCTGAGGGCGCCAAGCGGCAACTCGACGACGCCGACTTCCTCCGCGACGTGCTGAAGGACGTGATCGTCCAGTACGCCAAAGCCGACGCCGAGCAGGCCGGTGAGGTAACCGTGACGCTTGGCGATGAGATGAAGGGCAAGCTCGCAGACTGGGCGAAGTCGGAGTTATCGAAGGCGGTCGGCGGCAAGAACGCGAAGGTGGACATCAAGGGCGGGCTGTCGCAGGCGGGCTTTGAGTACGAGGTCGAGGGTGCGACCGTCGAGGTGACGCTGGATTCGGTGGTCGAGGCGCTTTCGGAGATGCTGAGCGACGCGGTGCGGGAGGTGGTCCAGCGAGGGCTCTCCGAGGGCAAGGACTAAGGACGACGGCCATGGCGGGCCAGCACTACTACCTGCTCGCCGCCCTGCCGGCGCTGGGCGAACTCGGCGTCGCCCCGCCCCTGACGCGCGAGGAGTTCTCGCGGGCCGTCGCCGAGGCGAACGGGCCGGCGGAAGTGGTGCGGGCGCTGCTGCTGAGCGACGACCTGATGCAGCGGGAGGCCATTCTCACCGGCGAGATCGAGCCGGACAACCTGGACCTTGCAGTGCTGACCCCCGCTCAGGCGCGGGGGGAAGCGCCGCTGCCGGCGAAGATCGCCCCGGAGGAAAACGACGACCAAGCCGAGGCCCCTCGCGCCGGGCGTGATGCCGCGTGGGCGGCGTATTTTGCCCACGCCGATGCGGTCGCCCGGCAGACGAGATCGACGTTCCTGCGGGCGTGGGTGGGGTACGAGGTGGCGCTGCGAAACTCGCTCGCCGTCGAGCGCGCCAAGACACTCGGCCTGGAGCCGGGCGAGTACGTGACCGCCCCCCACCTGGCCGATCTTGACGTGGATGTGAGCGAAGTGCTCGCCGACTGGTCGGCGGCCGAGGATCCGCTCGCGGCCCTGCGGGTGCTCGACCAGGCCCGCTGGGAGTGGTTGCGGCAGCGCGAGGCGTGGTTCAGCTTCGTGGACGGTGAGCTTGCCGTGTACGCCGCCCGGCTGATGCTGCTGCACCGCTGGCGCCGGCTGGGAACCGAACGCAAGAAATGATACCTCCGTGGCGAACCGCCTGCCGGACGCGGTCGTTGCTGTTTCTTCCTGCCGCTGCTGTCGGTTGTTCATTGATGGCTGACGGCTGATGGCTGATAGCTAGTGCGAGGTGCACCGTGACTGGACGAATCGTCGCGATTTTCGGAAACATGGTCATCGCCGAGACGAACGAGACCGTCTTCCAGAACTCCATCGGCCACTGCCGCCGCGCCGACGGGGCGGAACTACTCAGCGAGGTGATCCGCGTCCGCGGCAAGCGCGTGGACCTTCAGGTGTTCGAGGAGACGCGCGGCCTCAAAGTCGGCGACCCGGTCGAGTTCGAGGAAGAAATGCTCTCCGTCACGCTCGGCCCGGGCCTACTCGGACAGATCTACGACGGCCTGCAGAACCCCCTGCCGCGGCTCGCCGAGGCGAGCGGGTTCTTCCTGAAGCCCGGGATGTATGTGGACGGGCTCGACACCGAGCGGAAGTGGGACTTCACACCGACCACCAAGGCCGGGGACACGCTGGAGGCCGGCGACCCGGTCGGCACCGTGCCCGAGGGCATCTTCACTCACCAGATCATGGTGCCACTGTCGTGGCGCGGGCAGTTCACGGTCGAGTCGGTCGCGGAGGCCGGGGCGTATCCGGTCACGCACGAGGTCGCGACCGTCGCCGACGCGGAGGGCAACAAGCATCCGGTGACCATGCAGCAGACCTGGCCGGTCAAGCGCGCCCTGTGCGTGTGCAAGGAGCGGCTGATGCCCACCGAGCCGCTGGTCACGCGCGTGCGGATTATCGACTCGATGTTCCCCATCGTCCGCGGCGGCACATACTGCATTCCCGGGCCCTTCGGCGCGGGCAAGACGGTCCTCCAGCAGATCACCTCGCGCCACGCCGAGGTCGATGTCGTCGTCATCGCCGCCTGCGGCGAGCGGGCCGGCGAGGTCGTCGAGACCATCCGCGAGTTCCCCGAACTCGTCGACCCGCGAACCGGCAAGAGCCTCATGGAGCGGACGATCATCATCTGCAACACGTCGGCCATGCCCGTCGCCGCCCGCGAGGCGTCGGTCTATACGGCCGTGACGATGGCGGAGTACTACCGGCAAATGGGGCTCGACGTGCTGCTGCTGGCCGACTCGACCAGCCGCTGGGCGCAGGCCATGCGGGAGGTGTCCGGCCGGCTGGAGGAGATCCCCGGCGAGGAGGCGTTCCCAGCGTACCTGGAAAGCCGCATCGCGGGCTTCTACGAGCGCGCCGGGTCGGTGGAACTCCGCGACGGGCGGATCGCGTCGGTGACGATCGGCGGGTCGGTGAGCCCCGCGGGCGGGAACTTCGAGGAGCCCGTCACGCAGGGGACGCTGAAGGTCGTGGGCGCGTTCGAGGGGCTCTCGCAGGCGCGGGCCGATGCCCGCCGCTACCCGGCAATCGACCCGCTCGAATCATGGAGCAAGTACACGGGAATCATCGACCCGGGGAAGGTGCAGCGCGTCCGCACGCTGCTTCGCCGAGGCAACGAAGTGCGGCAGATGATGACCGTCGTCGGCGAGGAAGGCACCGGCGATGACGACTTCCTGATCATGCTCAAGGCCGAGTTCTTCGACAACTGCTACCTCCAGCAGAACGCCTACGACGAGGTGGACAGCGCGACACCGAAGAAGCGACAGCAGTTCGTCTTCGACAAGGTGCTGCAGGTGCTCGACCTGGAGATCGACTTCGGGAACAAGGACGAGGCGCGGGGGATCATGGTGGCCGCGTCCGATCTGTTCCGCAACTGGAACTACGCCGCGTGGGACGTGGCACGGGACGAGAAGGCCGATGCCGGGGATGAGTTGGCGGAAGATACAGCCGTCGAGGCCCCCACGCCCGGCATGAGCGACGAGTTCAAGCAGATCCTCGCGCAGATCGAGGAGTTCATCGAGAGCAAGCCAAGTGGCGCGCGTGGGCGGCGAACGGGAAGGCAAGAAAGAGACGAAGGCGGAAGAGACTGTGGGGGCGAAGTGACCAGTAAGCGATGGTCAATGACCAAGCAATGACCAATGATCGTTGCGGAAGGAACGTGCGGCGATGAGAAAGTACTATGACGAAATCACCCGCATCGCGGGGAATGTCGTGACGGTGACGGCCGAGGGGGTCGGCTATGACGAACTGGCCGTCGTCGCGATAAAGCGCGGGCCGTCGCTCGCCCAGGTCATCCGCCTGTCGGGCGACCAGGTGAGCCTGCAAGTGTTCGCCGGGACGCAGGGCGTCTCGACAGGCGACAAGGTGCGCTTCCTTGGCCGGGCGATGCACGTGGCCACCGGCGAGCAGTTGCTCGGGCGCGTGTTCAACGGCTCGGGCGAGCCGCGGGATAACCGGCCGGCCGTGCAGGAGGGCTTCGTGGAGATCGGCTCGCCGCCGGTCAACCCCGTCAAGCGACGGCAACCCGACCAGATGATCGAGACGCGCATCCCGATGATCGACATCTTCAACTCGCTCGTCGAGTCACAGAAGCTGCCGATCTTCTCCGTGCCCGGCGAGCCGTACAACGAGCTACTGGCGCGGATCGGTCTCCAAGCCGACGCCGACGTGATCATCCTCGGGGGCATGGGGCTGCGGCACGACGATTACCTCAAGTTCCGCGACGCGTTCGAGGGCGGCGGCGTGCTCGGCCGGACGATCATGTTCATCCACACGGCCGCCGACCCGGTGGTCGAATGCCTGCTGGTGCCGGACCTGTGCCTGGCGGCCGGCGAGAAGTTCGCGCTCGAGGGCAAGCGAGTGCTGGTGCTGCTGACGGACATGACGTCGTTTGCGGACGCCCTGAAGGAAATCGCGATCACGATGGAACAGATTCCGTCGAACCGGGGCTATCCGGGCGACCTGTACACGCAGCTCGCGCGGCGCTACGAGAAGGCGGTGGACTTCGACGGGGCCGGCTCAATGACGCTGCTGGCCTGCGTGACCATGCCCGGCGACGACGTGACGCACCCCGTGCCCGACAACACCGGCTATATCACGGAGGGGCAGTTCTATCTCCGCAACGAACGCGTGGAGCCGTTCGGGTCGCTTTCGCGGCTGAAGCAGCAGGTCAACGGCGATACGCGCGACGATCACCGCGCGATCATGAACGCGTGCATCCAGCTCTACGCACTGTGCGTGGAAAGCCGCGAGAAGCGCGACATGGGCTTCGAGATGAGCGGGTGGGATCGCAAGCTGCTCAGGTACGGCGAGCTGTTCGAGCAGCAGGTGATGAACCTCGCGGTCAACATCCCGCTGTTCGACGCCCTCGACCGGTGCTGGGAGATCCTGGCCGAGTGCTTCGAACCGGCCGAAACCGGCATCCGAAGGGCGATCATCGACAACCATTGGCCCAAGGCCGCGGTGCGCGAGGAAGAAAACGCCGAACCTGCGATGGCAGGCGCATAGGGAGCCGCGAATCCCGGCGCGCCGGAACGAGCGGCGCGAACGGAGTTCGGCATCGGGTTCGCGGAGTTCGCGGCCATTCGGAGACGTGAGTTGGCGCGAAAGATCAAACTGACGCGGCCGGAACTGAAGCGGCAGCGCGGTGCGCTGCAGCGCTTCGAGCGGTATTTGCCCATGCTGAAGCTCAAGCAGCAGCAACTCCAGCTCACGGTGCGCGACGTGCGGCACGAACTGGAACGGCTCGGCTCGGCCGTCGAGCAGGCCGAGGGCCGGTTCGCGCGGTATGCCACCATCCTCCGCGACCTGTCCGGCGTGAACATCCGGGAGTTGGCGAAGGTCGAGCAGGTGAAGACGAGCACGAAAAACGTGGCCGGCGTGCGGGTGCCGCTGTTCGAGGACGTGTCGTTCCCGGCGACCGACTACAGCCTGTTCGCCACGCCGCCCTGGGTGGATAAGGCCCTGGCGGACTTGCGCGAGATCAGCCGGCTGCGGGCCGAGCTGGACATCGTCCGCCAACGCCACCACCTGCTGCTCCGCGAGCTCACCCGCATCGTCCAGCGCGTAAACCTGTTCGAGAAGGTCAAGATTCCACAGGCGCGCGAGAACATCCGGCGGATCCGCATCCACCTCGGCGACGCGATGGCGGCGGCCGTCGCGCGGGCGAAGATCGCCAAAGCCAAGATCGTCATCGCCGAAGAGGAGTACCAGGCGGCCCAAACATGATCGTCCCGATGCGAAAGATCTATGTGGCGGCGCGGCAGGGCGAGCGGAATCGCCTGCTGACGGTCCTGCGCGGGATCGGGGTGGTCCACGTCGCGGCGATCGAGCCCGAGCAGGCCGTCGCCGACGAGCAGACGCTGGCCGACCTGAACGCGCTGCGCCGTGCGGACCAGATCCTCTCGGCCGTCAACCCGGCGGGCGCGTCGCCGGAGGTCACCCCCGCCGACGCCGCCCGCGAGGTGCTCGAGATCGACCGTGCCGCAGCGGAGGCGCGGGGGCGGCTCGCCGCGCTACATCACCAAGCCGCGCAGCTTGAGGTCTGGGGGGACGTTCGCCTCGAGCAGTTCGAGGCCCTGCGGCGAGCGGGGCTCGAGCTGCGCTTCTTCTCGCTACCGCAAGAGGATGTGCCGGCCGTTTCAGCTGAATGCGTAGAGACCGTCGCGGAGCTGCCGGGGCGGCGGGCCCTTGTCGCGGTCATCGACCGCGGCGAAGTCGAGCCGCCTGAGTTGGCCGAACCCGTCGAACTGCCCGCCAAGGATCGCCCGACGCTCCGCGCCGAGGCCGCCGAGATCGACGAGAAACTCAAAGAGAACGCCGAGCGGCTGTGCCGTCTCGCCCACTTGCGGCCGCGGATGCAGGGCGAGCGCGATCGCCTCGCCCAGAAGGCGGAATTCACGGCCACGCTGAACAGCGGCCTCGACGAAGGCGACTTGTACGCCCTGCAGGGCTGGGTGCCCGCTGAAGAAGCCGGCCGCCTCGCTGAGCGGCTGGAGAAGGCGGGAATCGCCGCGGCCGTGCACGAGATGCCGCCGGCCGAGGGCGAAGAGCCCCCCACCCTCGTCCGCTACTCCAAGTGGGCGAAGCCCATCCAGGGCCTGTTCGACATGCTGGGCACGAAGCCCGGCTATCGCGAGGTCGACCTGTCAGGCTTCTTCATGGTCGCGCTTCCGATCTTCGCGGCGATGCTCATCGGCGACGCCGGTTACGGCGCCATCCTGCTGCTGGCGGGGCTCGGCCTCTACGGCAGGCTAACGGCGAAGATGGGCAAGCCCGGCACGCACCTGCTCATCGTCATGGGCGCCGCGACGCTTATCTGGGGCGTGCTGACGGCCAACTACTTCGGGATCACGCCGGAATCGTTCACCGAGGGCGCGGCTGCGCGCCGCACGATGGCAGCGCTCGGCGTCTTGTGGCGGCCGGACCCCAACGCGGCCCGCATGTTGATCATCCAGATCAGCTTCATCTTCGGCACGATTCACCTGACGCTGGCGCACCTGCGGCAGTTCCTCGGGCTGCTGCCGAATCAGAAGGCGATCTCGGAGCTGGGCTGGTGCCTCGTGCTCTGGGCGATGCTGGGCGTGATCTGGCTGCTGTTCTTCGGCCGGGAACCCGTGCCGATGAGCGTTGTCCTGGTGGTGCTGGCGACCGGCGCGGCGATGGCCGTACTGTTCACTCATCCCCAGGGCGGGCCGCTCAAACGCATCGGCATCGGGCTGGCGTCGTCCATCCTGCCGCTGCTGGGTACGTTCTCGGACACAATGAGTTACATCCGCCTGATGGCTGTGGGGCTGGCGAGCTACTACATCGCCTCGGCGTTCAATGGGCTGGGGGCGCAGCTCGCGGATGCGGCGACGTGGCTGGCGGCCGCTCCGGTGATCCTGTTCGGCCACGCGCTGAATCTGGGGCTCGCCGCCATCGCCATCTTTGCCCACGGCGTGCGGCTGAACATGCTGGAATTCTCGAACAACGCCGGCGTGCAATGGGCCGGCTATGCGTACCAACCTTTTGCCGAATCGACAACCACAGGCAAGGAGAGCTGATCCATGGGACCGTTCCTCGGGCAATTGGGACTCGCACTGTCACTGGGGCTGGGCGCACTGGGCAGCGCCTTGGGCATCGGCGCGGCCGGGCGTGCTGCCGCCGGCGCGTGGGCTAAAGAGGCCAAGGCCGGCAAGCCCCTGAACTTCTCGTACATCATTCTGACGGGCATGCCGCTGAGCCAGACGATCTACGGCTTCATTCTGATGCTCGTGGGTCTCAGTTCACGCGTGTACGACGCGGAGCTGCTGGCCGCGAACGCGGGGGCGTTCCTCAGCATCGGCATCGCGTGCGGTCTGGCGGAGATGTTCAGCGCGTGGATGCAGGGGCTGATCGGCGCCGCGGGCTGCCGGGCCCTCAGTGAAGGCGAAGGCAAGGGCCTGGTCTTCATCATCATCGCGATGGGCATCGTGGAAACG